>Ga0364914_10538_pt1 | contig 10489 bp, 7 predicted proteins | sample ExccelJu500001D3_3_FD_206954 | JGI IMG/M metagenome (GOLD analysis project Ga0364914, IMG submission 206954) | Enriched cells from Trout Bog Lake Hypolimnion, Wisconsin, USA - BchlTB.June25.5000.01.D3 | ecosystem: Environmental > Aquatic > Freshwater > Lake > Hypolimnion/Profundal zone | place... | reverse complement strand
GAGTATGCTTCCAGTATTCATACTGAAGTTTTCCAATATAGAATGGCACTCCTCCGACTTCGCCCAATTTGATGTCATATGGGCCAATCGTCAAGTCTGTCGGTAGGTAGCAATTGGCTGCACTGTTATCACAACACCCCCCAGATTGATGGAACATAATTTGGCCATACTCAGCCTTAAGCTGGTGAATAAGTGCAAGAGCTTCATCGGTAGCAAAAACCCGTTCAACCATAGCCACCCCTCCAAAATAAAACAGTGGAAAAAGGACGGACTTCTCCGTCCTTTCTATTAACTCAACGCGATAGCCTTAGAAGAAGCCCAATTTGGTTTCACTATAACTTACCAACAAGTTCTTTGTTTGTTGGTAGTGATCGAGCATCATTTTATGGTTTTCCCTACCAATACCAGACTCTTTATAGCCACCGAAAGCGGCATGTGCAGGGTACGCATGATAGCAATTAGTCCAAACGCGACCCGCCTTGATTGCGCGGCCCATGCGATAGGCAACATTGCCGTTTCTGCTCCATACCCCAGCACCTAAGCCATACAAAGTGTCGTTGGCAATTGCTAAAGCTTCTGCCTCATCTTTAAAGGTTGTTACTGCCAAGACTGGTCCAAAGATTTCTTCTTGGAAAATGCGCATCTTGTTGTTGCCCTTAAAGAGTGTGGGCTGAACATAGTAGCCGCCTTCAAGATCGCCATCTAAATGAGCCTGCACACCACCAATTAATAATTCGGCACCCTCTTCTTTACCTAGATCCAAGTAAGAGAGAATCTTAGTAAGCTGCTCTTTTGAGGCTTGAGCACCCATCATGCTGTCCGTATCCAGAGGATTAATTTGCTTGATGGCTGAAATACGTTTCAGCGCTCGCTCCATAAACTTATCATAGATACTTTCTTGAATTAAAGCTCTTGATGGGGCAGTACATACTTCACCTTGATTAAAGGCAAACAAGACCAAACCTTCAATGGCTTTATCTAGGAATGCATCATCCTTATCCATCACATCAGCAAAAAAGATATTGGGCGACTTACCGCCCAACTCGAGGGTTGCTGGAATCAGATTATTTGCAGCTGCTTGAGCGATCACCCGACCAGTGGATGTGGATCCGGTAAAAGCGATCTTTGCAATGCGCTTGCTGGTAGCTAATGGCATACCGGCCTCACGGCCATAACCATTGACAATATTGAGAACGCCCGGCGGCAGTAAATCAGAAATTAATTCAATCAAAACTAAAATCGAAATGGGGGTGGATTCTGCCGGCTTTAAGACGACGCAGTTACCAGCACCTAATGCAGGAGCAAGCTTCCAAGCGGCCATTAAGATAGGAAAATTCCAGGGAATAATTTGACCAACCACTCCCAAAGGCTCGCGATAATGATAAGCAACAAGGTTTTCATCAATTTGCGAAAGAGCACCTTCTTGTGCGCGTATACAGCCAGCAAAGTAGCGAAAGTGATCGACAGTTAGAGGAATGTCAGCATTTAATGTTTCTCGAATGGCCTTACCGTTATCCACAGTTTCCACATAGGCAAGTAATTCTAAATTTGCTTCAATGCGATCAGCAATCTTCAATAGAATATTTGAGCGATCAGTGGGTGACGTTTTGCCCCATGCATCAGCCGCCTTATGAGCCGCATCTAACGCTAAATCAATATCCTCTGCACTAGAGCGCGCAGCTTGTGTGTAGACCTTGCCACTAATAGGGGTAATAACGTCAAAGTATTGACCTTTGACTGGTGCTGTCCATTTTCCGCCGATGAAATTGTCATAACGTGCTTTGTATTGAATTTTTGCGCCTTGGGCGCCAGGGGGTGCGTAGATCAAGATTCTCTCCTAAAGGTATTCCAAAGAAATGACGCCATGTCCTCTTCAGGAAATGGCAATAGAAGATACTTTTATCCATGTAAGAAAATTAAGCAATCAAATGCAGCGCAGCAAATTTTATTTATTTTAAATATGCCGAGAAGCAAGGGTTTTTCCTAATGAACGTAGCGACCAACTGTTCATTTATGTGACACCCTAACAATATAGTTTTAACAGTAATAGGCTTAAGGAAAAGGTTGCTAATTTAATACCATTACCGTCCCTAGGAAAAACATTTTTTATACGTTATCAACTTCTATTTTCACAGGCTTAAAATGAAAATTTCCAATCTTCACGATATTCGAAGAAGCTGGCTTTTTCATGGCGACCCCCCAGCAGATAACCTAGAGTCAAAATTAGGTTTAACGGTATATCGATCTTGGAAAAGATGTTTGCAGTCAGGCTTAGGGGCATTTCAAAAACAACTGCCTGACAATATCCTAAGTGGTCAAGTATTACAGTCTCGAATTGAGCAGCGCCACGATTTAATTGCTCTAGCTAAGCCCACTATGAATTATTTACACGGCCTGATGTCAGGGGATGGCGGTGTCATTATATTGTCAGACCACCAGGGCGTGATTATGCATACTGTTGGAGATCCGCAATTTATCTTCAAAACTGAGCGGGTATTCCTCAAGCCAGGTGCCTCATGGCAAGAAAATCACCGAGGAACGAATGCAATTGGGACCGCTTTAGTTGAACGTAAAGCAGTATCCATTAATGGGTCAGAACATTATTTAGAAAATAATGGGTTTTTAAGCTGTACCGCAGCACCCATCTTTTCACCGGATGGAAAAATTAGTGGTGTTTTAAACATCTCAACAGATAAGAGTGCATACCACCCCCATACCATTGGACTAGTCAAAGCTACCGTCCACTCATTGGAGAAGCAATTATTTTGTAGCAATGAATCTCAATATGACCTTATCCTTAAAGTGCATAGTAGCCCAGAGGGTTTAGGCTCAATGGGGGAAGGCATTATCGGGCTTGATGAAGATGGCACGATTAACGGAATAGACCGTGCAGCCCTTTCTTTACTCGAAGTCAACGCTCTAGATATTGGGATAGTCAAGATTCAGCAACTTTTAGATATTTCTTTGAATGAAATATTTGATTTTGCGAAAAAAGATAGGGGTAGAGTGCGTGAACTAAGAACCTGTTTTTCTAAAGTACTGTTTTTTAAAATGAGCTTAAGTCAATCCTATACCTACTCCTCTTGCACAAAAGAGGTGGATATATCTAAGACTCCATCTACCAATTCGACTGAGTTTACCGCTCATAATGAATTTGAATCGGGCGCCCTCAAACAACTCTCCCGAATCGCTATTGAGAAAACATTAGAAAAAACAAATGGCAATATCAGTATGGCGGCTAAGCTTTTAAGAATTAGCCGAAATACTTTGTATCGACATTTAAAGGGTTAAGCTTTTTTAATACAAATTAAGCTAAGGTGCCGTGGCAGTTCTTATACTTTTTTCCACTGCCGCAAGTACATGGATCATTACGTCCAATCTTTGGGCCTGAGCGAATAGGTGCTGGCGCAATTTCAATGGCAGCACCACGATCCCCAGTTGATCCAGCAACCTCTAACTCAGGATCAGCATGCTGATACTGCACGTCTGAAAGCTTGGCAATATCCTCATTCATTGACTCCGAAGCTTCATCCAACTCATCAGCACTGCGAATCTGTACCGTCATGATGTTTTTGACAACATCATTCTTAATCACATTCAGTAGCTCACCATAAAGCTCAAAAGCTTCACGGCGATACTCTTGCTTAGGATCCTTCTGTGCATAACCGCGCAAATGAATACCTTGGCGCAAATGATCTAAAGCGGCCAAATGCTCGCGCCAATGGCTATCTAGGCTGTATAACAAGACAGAGCGTTCAAAGCCAGCAAAAGAAGCTCGGCCAGAGAGCTCAACCTTAGCGTCGTAAGACTCTTTGGCTGACTCTAAAACACGATCCACAATCTGTGCATCATCTATTGAATCAGCGCCGTCGACCCAACCCTTCAAGTCAACTGACAGGCCCCAGTCGTTAGCAAGCACATTTTCGAGGCCAACCAAATCCCACTGCTCTTCCATTGATTCCAAAGGAATGTACAGAGCACAAATCCCACGCAAAACATCTTCACTCAAGTTCGCGATCAGATTGCCTACATCGCTACTTTCAAGCACCTCATTTCTCAATCGATAAGTTTCTTTACGCTGATCATTGGCAACATCGTCATACTCCAGCAACTGTTTACGAATATCAAAGTTACGGCCCTCTACCTTGCGCTGAGCTGATTCAATGGAACGCGTCACCATACCGGCTTCAATAGGCTCGCCATCAGGCATCTTCAGACGCTCCATAACAGCACGCAAACGGTCTCCAGCAAAAATGCGGAGCAGAGAATCATCTAAGGAAAGATAGAAACGTGATGAGCCAGGATCACCTTGGCGCCCAGCGCGACCACGCAATTGATTATCAATACGGCGACTTTCGTGGCGCTCAGTACCAATAATATGTAAACCGCCTGCAGCAAGAACCTGATCATGCAGACTTTGCCACTCATCTTGTAGAACTTTAATTTTCGCTGCTTTATCTGCCGCAGACACAGCAGCATCAGCCTCAATGAGAGAGGACTGTTTACCAACATTACCACCCAACACAATATCTGTTCCGCGACCAGCCATATTAGTGGCAATCGTTATCATCTTTGGTCTACCAGCCTGCGCAATAATCTCAGCCTCACGAGCATGCTGCTTGGCGTTTAAAACTTGGTGAGGCAGCTCACGCTTATCAAGCAAACCAGCGATTAGCTCTGAATTTTCAATTGACGTTGTGCCGACGAGAACAGGTTGGCCACGCTTATAGCAGTCGACAATATCCTTGATTACTGCATCGTAACGTTCACGAGAGGATTTATAGATTTGATCTTGGCGATCTTTTCTTTGGCTAATGCGATTGGGCGGCATCACTACCGTTTCAAGGTTATAAATTTCCTTGAACTCATATGCCTCAGTATCAGCAGTACCCGTCATACCAGCCAATTTTCCATACATGCGGAAGTAGTTCTGGAAGGTAATAGTGGCTAAGGTCTGATTCTCGTTTTGAATCTGCACGCCTTCTTTAGCTTCAACTGCCTGATGCAAGCCATCGGACCAGCGACGACCCTGCATCAAACGACCCGTGAATTCATCCACAATAATGACTTCATTATTTTGTACTACGTATTGTTGATCGCGGTGATACAAGGTATGTGCACGCAAAGCAGCATAGACGTGATGCATCAGGGTAATATTTTGTGGCGCATATAAAGAGTCGCCATCATTTAAAGCCTCCAACTCAACTAAGACTATTTCAGCCTTGTCGTGTCCTTGCTCAGTTAAATAAACCTGTTGGGATTTTTCATCAACCCAGTAGTCGCCCGGCTTCTCAACGCCAGTACCATCTGATTTTTCTTCACCAATTTGGCGCTCCAGATAAGACGGCAACGCATTGATTTTGATATACAGATCAGTATGATCCTCTGCCTGCCCTGAAATAATTAAGGGTGTCCGCGCCTCATCAATCAAAATCGAATCGACCTCGTCAACAATAGCGTAGGCTAAACCACGCTGAACCCGCTGACCCAAATCTTGAACCATGTTATCGCGCAGATAGTCAAAACCAAATTCGTTATTAGTTCCGTAGGTGATATCAGATGCATAAGCCTCGTGCTTAGTGGTGTGATCCATTTGCGACAGATTCACGCCCACCTTCATACCTAGGAAGTTATATAAGGTAGACATCCACTCCGCATCACGCTGAGCTAGATAGTCATTGACAGTAACTACGTGCACACCGTTGCCGGTTAATGCATTTAAATAAACAGGGAGTGTTGCGGTTAAGGTTTTACCTTCACCTGTTCCCATTTCAGCAATTTTTCCTTGGTGGAGGGCGAAGCCACCCATAATCTGAGCATCGAAATGACGCATCTTCATTACGCGGGAGCTGGCCTCACGAACGACTGCGAATGCTTCTGGGGCAATGTCGTCAAGCGCCTCTCCCGCAACCAAGCGAGCCTTGAACTCAGCAGTTTTTGCTTGAAGTGCGGCATCATCCAAAGCTTGCAAGCTAGGCTCAAATGCGCCAACCTTAGCAACGACTTTGCGATACTGTTTTAAGAGGCGGTCGTTACGACTGCCGACCAGGGTTTTAAGAAGACCGATTACCATGGGATATTGAAGAAAATTAAGACCTTGAGTTTATCACTCGCACCCTCATTTTTTATGAACTTTGCTCCTAAGCCTCCTCGCAACAAACCCGCTCATGAGTGGTTAGATTACCTACGTGACTCTAATGGTCTTGGGGGGATTCTGGCTAAGACCGAAGATCTAGCCAAGCTAAAGGTCAAACTAAAGGGTGCTTTAGCTGAGCTAGATTTGGATAATCTAGCACCTAAAATTGAAGCGGGTTGGCGATCTGGCAGTCAAAATGAGCTTTTCTTACTTGTAAGCAGCGCCAGTATTGCCAGTCGCTTACAGCAGATTTTACCTAGCTTAATCAATGAGTTATCAAAAAAAGGGGTCATATGTGACTCCATTAAGGTGCGCATAAAGCCTGCGCCACCCACCTGGGAAGTGAAATCTAGACCAGATCAAAAAGCATCTGAAAGACCTCGTGGCTTTAATGAAGTTGCTAGGAGATCATGGCAAAACTTAGTGGATAAGCTAGCTCCAGAATCCGATCTGCGCAAAGCGGTCGAACGACTACTTCAGAATAAACCCAAGTAATTTGGGTTATAGAAATACTTTAGAAAAAGAGGGGCTGACTTTCTTGTGAATAGGCCGTAGGAGCCTTATTTTCTGAAAATACGCTAATTTCATAAGAACTTGGGTCTTCCAATAGCTTGCGCAAAAGCGCGTTATTTAAAGCATGTCCTGATTTTTCAGCAATATAAGCGCCAACAATGGGGTGCCCCACTAAATAAAGGTCACCAATTGCATCTAATATTTTGTGACGAACAAACTCATCTTCATAACGAAGTTCTTCGTTATTTAAAATCCGATGCTCATCCAAAACAATCGCGTTGTCTAAGCTTCCGCCTCGGGCTAAACCCATTTCCCTTAGGGTTTCAACTTCGTGCGCAAAACCAAAGGTGCGGGCACGACCAATTTCACTGCGATAGGCATGCTCTGCAAAATCTACGACAAAACGTTGCCCAGTCTTATCTACTGCGGGATGTTTAAAGTCGATCGTAAAGTCCAACTTGAAGCCGAAGAACGGTTCAAGACGTGCAAGTTTGTCACCTTCCCGCACTTCGATGGGTTTTTTAATGACCAGAAATTGACGGGGTGCATCTTGTTCCGCGATGCCCGCAGATTCAATTAAGAATAAGAATGATGCAGCACTACCATCCATGATGGGTACTTCTTCACCATCCAACTCAATGAATAGATTATCAAGCCCTAAACCTGCGCAGGCAGAAAGCAAATGCTCAACTGTGGAAATACGGATACCGTCTTTTTGGATAACCGAGGCTAGACGGGTGTCGCATACAGCCAAAGCCGTCGCTGGTATCAGCGATCGCTCTGGGGTATCAATGCGGACAAATATAATTCCTGAATTTACAGGCGCAGGCTTAATAGATAACGTGACCTTGCGACCTGAGTGCAAGCCAATCCCTACTGTTTTAATTGGAGTGGCAATCGTGCGCTGCTTCATCATGATGATTGTTCTAAATTCAGGAAAGGATTGCTTAGAGTTGCTTCAAAACTGAAGCAGCACTACTTACCTCAAACTTGCCAGGAGCCTCAAGGTCTAAAGTTTTGACTACACCGTCTTCGACAATCATGGCATAACGCTGTGATCGAACACCTAAACCACGGGCAACCAAATCAAACTCCATGCCTAATTTTTTGGTGAACTCAGCACTACCATCGCCTAACATGCGTATTTTTTTACCAACCTTCAGATCACGTCCCCATGCGCCCATTACAAATGGATCATTCACGGAGATACACCAAATCTCATCGACACCTTTAGCTTTAAAAGCATCGAAGTGTTCTATAAATCCTGGGACGTGCTGAGCGGAGCAAGTTGGAGTGAATGCACCAGGTAAAGCAAAAATGACAATTTTCTTGCCCGCAGTTAGTTTTTCCACCTCAAAAGCATTTGGTCCGATGGAGCAACCTTCGCTCGCTTCATCCAAAAATTCATAAAGAGTTGCGTTTGGTAATTTTTGTCCGACTGCAATCATAAAATCTCCCAGTAAATAGTTGTAAGTAAGTATGCCAACGCTAGCGCGGGATTCGTCGTCCGGAGGGGCGCCGCGCTGGCATTTCGCAACTATCTATTGTATTGAGCAGTGGTTTAGTCTGCTTGCTTACGTAAAAAAGCAGGGATGTCGTAGTAATCAGCCCCTTTATCCAACATGGTTTTCGCCTGAGGAGAGCTATCAGCGCCTAATGTAGGAGCTGGTGTAGCTTCGCGCGAACTACGGAAAACCCGTGGCAAATCATATTGGCTATAGTCAACGCCAGAGGTACTCGGTTGGGCCGCCAAGGAAGGCATACTCCCAGAACCCTTTAAAGCCATCCCTGCACTGGTACCTAAAGCTGAATCTAAGCCTGCCTTGCTCATGGCAGCAGATGCGCTCGTTGGAGCAAAGCTATTGAGATCAGCCATCGTTGGCATAGCGTCATGCGTACCCGTTGCTTGTCTCCAAACAACTTCTGGTTGGTGACTTTGACGTGCTTGGGGATTATTCAAGCCGGTTGCAACTACAGTTACACGCAATGCATCACCTAAACTTTCATCATATACAGTACCAAAAATCACTGTAGCATCATCAGCAGCATAGCCACGAATCGCAGCCATTACTTCGCGAGTCTCTGACAATTTCAATGAACGGCTGGCAGTAATATTAACTAATACACCGCGAGCACCTGACAGATCAACACCTTCGAGTAATGGCGATGCTACAGCTGCTTCAGCCGCTAAGCGTGCGCGATCCATGCCAGAAACGGTAGCCGTTCCCATCATGGCCTTACCTTGCTCGCCCATTACTGTCTTCACGTCCTCAAAGTCGACGTTAATTAAACCTTGTACGTTAATGATTTCTGCGATACCTGAAACTGCGTTATGCAAGACATCATCGGCGCATGCAAATGCTTTATCAAACTCAGCATCTTCACCCATCACCTCAAAGAGTTTTTCATTGAGTACCACAATCAATGAATCTACGTAAGACTCAAGTTCAGCCGCACCGTTCTCCGCAACCTTCAAACGCTTCACGCCCTCAAAATCAAATGGTTTGCTAATGACACCAACAGTCAAAATACCCATTTCTTTAGCTACCTGCGCAACGATTGGAGCTGCACCAGTTCCAGTACCACCACCCATACCAGCAGTAATGAAAACCATATGCGCACCTTGTAATGCATCCGCAATTCGAGCACGCGCTTCTTCTGCAGAGGCCGCACCGATTTCTGGTTTAGCACCAGCACCAAGTCCGCTAGAGCCTAGTTGCAGATTCACAGATGCATCAGAACGCTGTAACGCCCCAGCATCGGTGTTCATGCAAATAAACTCTACGCCATTTACTCCGCGTTTAATCATATGCTGGACAGCATTGCCACCAGCGCCACCGACACCAACCACTTTAATGATGGTTTTCCCGGCTGTTTCTTGATCTAACATTTCAAATTCCATATACCCTCCTAGGTAATAAACGTACTACGTTGACGACGACGATAAAACTTAAAAATTTCCTGCAAACCATTCCTTCATCCGTGAGAGCACGCTCTGAAAAGTTCCAGACTGAGAAACACGGCGACCACGCAATAATTGCGCCTGGCCCTCCATTAGCAAACCAATGCTGGTAGCAAAACGGGGGCTGCGTAATACTTCATGCAAGTGCCCACGGTATTCAGGGGTACCGATACGTGCTGGCCGCAAGAAGACTTGCTCTGCCAACTCAACCATGCCAGGCATTAATGCGGTGCCACCAGTTAAAACAATTCCTGAAGAAACCATATCTTCGTATCCTGAGTCTCTTACAACACCCCGAACCAAAGTAAATAACTCTTCTACTCGCGGCTCAATCACGGCTGCTAAAGCTTGCTTTGACATAGGACGAGGCTCACGATCACCTACTCCTGGTACATCAATCATGGCTATTGGATCGGCCATATCTTGTCGTGCAATGCCATGCTGGATCTTGAGGTCTTCGGCCTCAATAGTAGGGGTGCGCAATGCCATCGCGATGTCATTGGTAATTTGATCGCCTGCAATAGGAATAACTGCGGTGTGACGAATGGAGCCTTGGCAATAAATCGCAATATCTGTAGTTCCGCCACCAATATCTACCAGCACTACACCAAGCTCTTTTTCATCCTCGGTAAGTACAGCCAAACTCGAAGCTAAGGGCTGAAGAATGAGATCGTTTACTTCAAGGCCACAACGACGTACGCACTTCACAATATTTTGTGCAGCGCTAACCGCGCCAGTCACAATATGCACCTTCACTTCTAGACGTAAGCCACTCATGCCAATAGGCTCACGCACATCTTCCTGACCATCGATAATGAATTCTTGAACCAGAATGTGTAGGATTTGTTGGTCTGTTGGGATGTTGATTGCTTTTGCTG
>Ga0364914_10412_pt1 | contig 10529 bp, 6 predicted proteins | sample ExccelJu500001D3_3_FD_206954 | JGI IMG/M metagenome (GOLD analysis project Ga0364914, IMG submission 206954) | Enriched cells from Trout Bog Lake Hypolimnion, Wisconsin, USA - BchlTB.June25.5000.01.D3 | ecosystem: Environmental > Aquatic > Freshwater > Lake > Hypolimnion/Profundal zone | place... | reverse complement strand
CTTGCCCTGGGGGTCCAGCACGGCCTTTTTCGGAGTTATGATGATTTTAGCTTTCATGCGCGGCAGCGGCAATTTTGTAAAAAAAGGGGTGCGGTTGCGAGCCAAAAGTGGATCCGCGCGAGTTACGCGGCCACCACTTCGGTGAGGGCCTTGCCGCCGTTGATGAGAAACAGCACAGCCATGCGCACCGCCAAGCCGTTGGTCACCTGTTCCAGGATTAACGACCGCCCGCAGTCGGCCACCTCGCTGTCAATTTCTACGCCGCGGTTGATGGGGCCGGGGTGCATGATGAGCGCATCGGGTTTGGTCCGGGCCAGGCGGGCCTTGGTGAGCCCGTAGAGATTGGTATATTCACCCGTGCTAGGGAACATGGTCTTGCGTTGGCGCTCGTGCTGGATGCGCAGCAGGTTGATGATATCCGCATTGCGGATGGCTTCATCCACATCGTAGGTCACGCGGCAGCCCATCTGCTCAAAGGCTTTGGGAACGAGGGTGGCGGGGCCGCACAGGGTTACGTTGGCGCCCAGTTTGGTCAGCGCCCACACATCGGAACGCGCCACGCGGCTGTAGAGAATATCGCCCAGGATGGTCACATTCAGGCCGGCAATCCGGCCCTTCTTTTCCAGAATGGTAAACGCGTCCAGCAAAGCCTGCGTGGGATGCTCATGCGCGCCATCACCGGCGTTGATCACATGGGCGTCCAGCACGCGGGATAGGAAACTGGGGGCACCGCTGGCGCTGTGGCGGATGATGATGAAATCGGCATTGAGCGCCTCCAAATTTCTGGCGGTGTCCTTGAGGGTTTCCCCCTTCTTGAAGGACGAGGCCTCGGCGGAGAAGTTGATCACGTCGGCGCTCAAACGGATGGCCGCCAGCTCAAAACTGGTGCGCGTACGGGTGGAGGGCTCCACGAACAGATTTACGACGGTTTTGCCGCGGAGAGCCGGCACCTTTTTGATGGCCCGCTTGCCGACGGCTTTGAAGCTGCGCGCGGTTTCCAGCACCGTTTTGATCTCCTCCACGGAGAGGGATTCGATATCGAGCAGATGTTTGCGATGCCAGCTCATGATAGATGATCGCCGAAAGCACTGGGCCGGGTGGCGGCGTCCGCCCGGACGCACGGAACCTTGGGCAGCGCTTGCACGGCGCAACCGGTTTATTTTCGTTTCAACACCACTGCATCCTGCGGCGCACCGGCTTCGGTAAGCAGCAGGGAAATCTTTTCGTCGAGCGAGGTGGGGACATTCTTGCCCACAAAGTCCGCCTTGATGGGCAGGTCCCGATGCCCGCGATCCACCAGCACGGCGAGCTGGATTTTTCGCGGGCGGCCGAAATCGTTCAAGGCGTCCATGGCCGCCCGGGTGGTGCGTCCACTAAACAAGACATCGTCCACCAGCACCACGGTCTTGCCATTGACGTCGAACGGGATATCGGTGGGATGCAAGGTGGGAGCCATGCGTTGGTCGAGGTCATCGCGATGCAAGGTGGTGTCCAAAATGCCCACCGGTACCTCGTGTTTCCAGATGCCGCCCAAGAGCTTGGCCAGGCGCGCCGCCAAATGGTCGCCGCCAATGGGAATTCCAATGAGCACGACGTCCCGATAATGCTCGTTGCGCTCGGCGATCTCATGGGCGATCCGGGTGAGGGACCGTTGAATGGCCAGGGCATCAAGAATGACAGTTGCTTCAGGCATTGCTGGGGATTATCCCCGCCCGGTCCCCGGGAGGCAAAAGAAAAACGCAAGCCGGGATCGCTGGGGGCGATCGGCTTGCGAATTCGCTTTAAATTTCATCATCCCTTGGCCCACTCGCCGGGGGGCATTAAAGGAGGTTTGGGGTAAAATTAATTAACCACTGATTACCGTTTGGCGGTTCTTCCGCCAATTGGCTCGGTGCTTGATGATCCAATCCGTCAACGCTTGCTCAAAACCAATATCCCGCCCTGCTTTTTCCGACTCAATCCATTTATGCCTAAGAATTTCCTCACGTTCCGCCTGGAATTCGCGGTATAAAGACGAATTCTTTAGCAAATCGCTCGCCGACGGTGAATCTTTAGCCGGGTTCGACATATCAATCAATTTGAAAACTGTAACTGTTAAGTTAAATCCAAGTGACGTTTGGCGCAACTCAAATCGAATGACAGAAGGGGCTATTCTGTAATAGTTTATTGTAGTTAATGCGGTTATCACCCGGGGTGAATCCGGCCCTCCGCGTCTAGACGCCGGGCTCCCGGCGGGGAGCGGAGCAGGTGGCGTGGGGGCTCACGAACGGCCCCGACCGGCACTTTAAAGGAATCCGGCCATTGATTTTAGCGCGGTTTGAAGCGATCATAGCAGGCAATTATATCAAAACCGTATTATGAGTTCCGAACCGAAAGTCCTATTGCGCGATGTTGAGGCCTCGGTGGTACCGATTGGCACCAAAGTGACCCTGCAAAAGGGGGAAACCGCCCACATTACGCAGTCGCTCGGAGGCAGTTACACGGTGGTGGTGAATGGCAACCTGTTTCGCTTGGCGGAAAAGGATGCCGACGCGCTGGGCGTGACCGCCACGGCCGCCGAGCCCGCTCCGACCCGGGCAGTACCTGCGGGGCCGCTGACTGTGGAACAACTGGAGAAGCAGGTCTGGGAATCTCTGAAAACCTGCTACGATCCTGAAATCCCGGTCAACATTGTTGACTTGGGCCTGATTTACGACTGCCATCTGACCCCCATCGGCGGCAACAACTTCAAGGCGGACGTAAAAATGACCCTGACGGCGCCCGGCTGCGGGATGGGGCCGGTGCTGGCCCAGGATGTGCAAAACAAACTAATCTCGCTCGAGCCCATCGATGAGGCCAACGTGGAACTGGTCTGGGATCCCCCGTGGAACCAGAACATGATGACCGAGGCGGCCAGACTGCAACTGGGCCTGATGTAACGCCGGCCGGCGATGTGGCGGCCCCATCAGGGCCAGATGACAAGGCTTTGCATGGCCATGGCCAAATCAAATGGGTATCCTGCAACGGAATTTTTCAATGAACGCTGACAAACAAATCGACTGGTCGAAGTTACGCAAGGATTTCCCCATTCTAGACCAGCAGGTGCACGGCAAACCCCTGGTGTATTTTGACAACGCCGCCACTTCGCAGAAACCGCGCGCGGTGATCGAAGCCCTCACGCATTATTACGAGCGGGACAACGCCAACGTCCATCGCGGCATCCACGAGCTGAGCAACCGCGCCACCAGCGGTTATGAATCCGCCCGCGTCCGCGCCGCCAAATTTATCAATGCCCGGAGCTCGGACGAGATCGTGTTCACCCGGGGCACCACCGAAGGCATCAACCTCGTCGCCGCCACCTGGGGCGCCGCCAATTTGAAGCCGGGCGACGTCATCCTGCTCACCGAACTGGAGCACCACAGCAACCTGGTGCCCTGGCAAATGATCGCCCAGCGCACGGGCGCATCCGTGACTTATGTGCCCGTCACCGGCGACGAGGGCCTGCTGGACCTTTCCCGTCTGGACGCCCTGCTGACCCCGCGCGTGAAGCTGTTCGCCATGGTCCATATTTCCAACTCCATGGGCACCGTCAATCCCGTGGCGGAAATGTGCGCGCGGGCGCGCCAGCGCGGCATCGTCACGTTGGTGGACGGCGCCCAAAGCGCCGGGCACCTGCCGGTGGATGTGCAGGCCATTGGTTGCGACTTCTTCGCTTTCTCCGGCCATAAAATCTGTGGACCCACCGGCGTCGGCGTGCTCTACGGCCGGCAGGAATTGCTCAACCAAATGCCACCGTACCAAGGCGGCGGCGAAATGATCCTCTCCGTGGGTTATGACAAGACGGATTTCAAGCCCGCGCCCCATCGGTTCGAGGCGGGCACGCCGGATATTTCCGGACCGATCGGTTTGCATGCGGCGATGGATTACCTCGACGCCATCGGCCGGGAAAACATCTGGCGGCACGACCAGGAACTGGCTGCTTACGCGGTGGAGCAACTTTCCGGACTCAAGGGTATTCGCATTTTCGGTCCCCAAGAGAATCGGGCCGGGTTGGTGAGCTTTTTACTCAAGGATGTGCACGCGCATGACGTGGTGACACTCGCCGACCAGGGCGGGGTCGCCCTTCGGGGCGGACATCATTGCACGCAGCCCTTGATGCACAAGCTGGGCGTGGAGTCCACGGCCCGGGCGAGCTTTTACTATTACAACACCCAGGCGGAGGTGGACCGGTTCGTGGACGTGATCCGGGAAATCCAGAAGTTCTTTGCCCAATGAGATCCGCTCAGAGCGCTTCCGCCTCGTCGTCGGTCAATACCAGCAACCGATAGCGGGTGATAATCAGCGGATCAATCGAGTAAACCGCGGTGGGGGAGGAGCGGAATACCGTTTCACAAAGCGGACCGATATCCCGGGCCTCGGGCACGTGATACCCCGCCGGCAGGAAGGTTCCAATGAACCACTGGCTGCCCTTGCGGGTCACCCAGAAACAATTCCGACCGGGACGCGCCGGATTCTCGTTGGAGACCACCAAGCGGTCAGCCGACTGCATGTAGCTGCCGATCCCCTTGGTCTTCAACCAATCCGCCAATTCGAAGTACGACTTCATCACCGAACAAACACCCAATTAAGGCTATCACAGATGACCCGCTGACGCCATTGTGGGCTTGGCGGACTGGTTGGCCGCCATGTTCTGCCCCGGCGCGTCGCCACAGGTCCAGCCACCGCCAAGCGCCTTGATGAGCTGCACCGTCGTGATCAGGCGCTGGCCCGCCAGTTGCGCATTGGCCCGCTCCGCCGTCAGGGCGTCCCGGCTGGCATCCACCACTTCAAGATAAGCGACAATGCCTGAGCGATAGCGTTGCGTGGCCAGCTCCGTGGCCCGCCGGGCGGCCGTGACCGCCCGAGTCTGTGCTTCAGATTGCACCGCCAAATGACGTATGCCGGACAAGCTGTTTTCCACGTCGCCAAAGGCCACCAGCACCTGCTGTCGGTACAGCGCCACGCTCTCGTAATAGGCGTTCCAGGCGCGCTGCAAATTCGCCCGGTTGCGGCCGCCGGCAAAAATGGGCAGCGAAATGCCCGGACCGATCGACCACACCCGGCTGTTCCAGTTGAAGAGCGACTCCACATCGCCGCTCAAATAGCCGCCACTGCCGGTCAGGGTGATCATGGGAAAGAAGGCGCCCTTGGCCACACCAATTTTGGCGTTGGCCGATGCGATCTGTCGTTCGGCGGCCGCCACGTCTGGCCGGCGCTCCAGCAAATCCGCCGGCAAACCGGCGGGAACCGCCGGCGGCTCCGGATTCCAAATCTTGTCTCCCGGCGGCAGCGCAGCCAGCCGGAACGTGGCGGGGTTTTCGCCCACCAGGATGGCGATGGCGTTTTCCAGCTCATCCCGCTGATGCGCCAGCGAGGCGGCTTCGGCCTCGGTGGTGGCCAGTTCGGTTTCCGCCTGCGCCACGTCCAACTCACTGCCCACTCCGCCCGTGTAACGGCTGCGCACTAGTTGCACCTGTTCCCGCCGCAGATCCACCGTGCCCGCCACGGTGGCAATTTCCGCATCCAGCGAGCGCAATGAAAAGTAGTTCTGCGCCACGTCCGCCTGCAAGGTGAGCAGCACATTGTAATAATTGGCCAGGGAAGCCTGGGCGTCCTCGCGCGCGCTCTCAAAGCCGCGCCGCACCCGACCCCACAGGTCCACCTCATAGCTCAAGTCCAGCGGCACGCTCAGCGTGGTGGCAGTGATGTTGCCAAAGCTGGGATCCTGGTTGGGCGAGTAGCGCTGGCGAGTGAGGCTGGGATCCAGGCCGACCGACGGCAGCAAGTCTGCCCGGGCCACCCGGGCGGCCGCGCGGGCCTGATCCACTCGCGCCACGGCGGCCCGCAACTGCTGGTTGGCCAGCCCGGCTTGCCCTTCCAGCGCATCCAGGTTGGTATCCGCAAACACCCGCCACCAGGCGTCCTTGGGCACGTTGTCCAGCGGCCGTCCCGGCTGCCAACTGCTCATACCGGCATCCTTGTACCCCGCCGGCCATGCATTGGTCGGCGCGTGATAATCCGGCCCCACCGTCAGGGGGCCGGCTTGGACCGCGGCCAGTGAGCCGAGCAGCACCAGTAACGCCGCGCCCGAGGCCAGTCCGGCCGCGCCGGCTACCGGGCCCTTGGCCGGGGTCGCCACGGCTTTTTTCCCGCTCAATTTCATCAGGAACACATAGAAAACCGGCGTGAGGAACAAGCCAAATAGCGTCACGCCAATCATGCCGGAGAATACCGCGATGCCCATGGCTTGCCGCATTTCCGCGCCCGCGCCATGCGCCACCACCAGCGGAAACACACCGGCGATAAAGGCGATCGAGGTCATCAAAATGGGCCGCAACCGCAGTCGGCAGGCTTCCACCGCGGCGTCAAACGGCGAGAACCCCTCGTCTTGTTTGCGCTTGGCAAATTCCACAATCAGGATGGCGTTCTTGCAGGCCAGGCCCACCAGCACGATCAATCCGATTTGCGTAAAAATGTTGTTGTCGCTGCCCTTGAGCCAGACGCCGGTGATGGCAAACAACAGGCACATCGGCACGATCAAAATGATGGCCAGCGGCAGGCGGAAGCTCTCGTACAAGGCGGCCAGCACCAGGAACACCAGCAGGATGCACAACGGCCCCACATATACGGCCGTATTGCCTGCCAGAATGCGCTGGTAGGTGAGTTCCGTCCATTCGTACGACATGCCGCGCGGCAGGTTGTCTTCCAGCAGTTTGGTCATGGCTGCTTCAGCCTGTCCGGAACTGTACCCCGGTCCCGCCGCCCCGTTGATCTCCGCCGCCGGATAGCCGTTGTAGCGCATCACCCGATCCGGTCCGTGCGCCTCCGTGACCTTCACGATGGCGCCCAGCGGCACCATTTCCCCACGGTCGTTGCGCGTCTTGAGGCGCGTGATGTCATCCGCCGTGGCCCGGAACGGCGCATCGGCCTGCGCCACCACTTCGAATGTGCGGCCAAACCGGTTGAAATCGTTCACGTACAGCGAGCCGAGATAGATTTGCAGCGTCTCAAACAGATTCTGCAGCGGCACGCCCTGCGTCTTGGCCTTCACCCGGTCAATCTCCGCGTCCAGTTGCGGCACGTTGACGGTGAACATGGAGAAGACCCCTCCCAGGCTCGGAGTTTGGTAACTTTGGCCGATCACCCCCTGCAAATTCTTAAACAGCGCGTCATAACCGAGATCCGCTCGGTCCTCCACGTAAAGTTTGAATCCGCCTATCGTGCCCAGGCCCATCACCGCTGGCGGCGGCACGGCCAGCACAAAGGCTTCCTTGATGGCGCCCAGCTTCTGATTCAACGCCGCCGCAATGGCCGGGCCGCTTAAGCTGGCCGACCGGCGCTCCTCAAACGGCTTCAAGGTGAAGAACACGATGCCCGAGTTGGCGGCCACGCTGAAACCGCTGATGCTCAAGCCGGGAAACGCCACCGCCGCATCCACGCCCGGCTGCTTCAAACCGATGTCCGACATGCGCCGGATGACCGCCTCGGTCCGGTCCAGTGACGATCCTTCGGGCAATTGCGCGAAGGCCACCAGATACTGTTTATCCTGCGTGGGCACAAAACCGGTGGGCACCTTTTTAAAACTCCAACCGGTCAGCACCACCAATCCGCCGTAGATGATCAGGGCGATAACCCCTTTGCGCAACACGTGGCCCACGCCGGCGGAGTACTTGTGGCCAGCCCACGCAAACAATCGATTGAAGGGATTGAAAAACCAGTTCAGGCACGCTTCCATCGCCCGCGCGAGCCAGTCTTTGGGCGCGTGATGATCCTTGAGCAGCACCGCACACAAGGCCGGCGAGAGGGTCAGCGAATTGAACGCAGAGATGATGGTGGAGATGGCAATGGTCAGCGCAAACTGCTTGTAGAACTGCCCCGTAAGACCGCTGATGAAAGCGGTGGGCACAAACACCGCGCACAACACCAGGGCCGTGGCCACAATCGGCCCGGTCACTTCGTTCATCGCGCGCTTGGTGGCATCGAACGAGGACAGCCCGTTCGCGATGTTGCGCTCCACGTTCTCCACCACCACGATGGCGTCGTCCACCACAATGCCGATGGCCAGCACGAGGCCGAACAGTGACAGCGCGTTGATGCTAAACCCAAACGCCAGCATCAGGGAGAAGGTGCCGATCAGCGATACCGGTACCGCCGCCAGTGGAATCAACGCCGCCCGCCACTTCTGGAGGAACACAATGACCACCAGCACCACCAACAAGATGGCCTCGAGCAGCGTATGAATCACCGCCTCGATGGAATGCCGCACGAAAATCGTGGGATCGTACACGACCGAGTAATCAATGCCCTCCGGGAAATTCTTCTTCAATTCCTCCATCCTCCCGCGGACGTCCTTGGACAACTGCAACGCGTTGGCGCCCGGCGTTTGGAAAATGGGAATGGCCACCGCCGTTTTGTTGTTGAGCAGCGAATGGAGCGAGTAACTGCTGGCGCCCAATTCAATCCGCGCCAGGTCCTTGAGCAGCGTCTTTTCGCCGTTGGCGCCCGTCTTGACGATGATATTGCCGAATTCCTCCTCGGATACCAGCCGTCCCTTCACGTTCACCTCCATCTCAAAATCCACCGGCTTGCCCACCGGCTGCTGGCCGATGACGCCGCCCACCACCTGCACATTCTGCTCACGAATGGCATTCACCACGTCGCTGGCGGTGAGGTTCCGCGCGGCAATCTTGTCCGGGTTCAGCCAGATGCGCATGGCGTAGTCGCCGGAGCCGAACAGCTCCACATCGCCTGCCCCCGGGATTCGCGCCAGCACGTCCTTCACCTGCAACGCCGCGTAGTTTCGCAAATAAACATTGTCATAACGCCCGTCCGGCGAGAACAAATGAACGACCATCGTGAGATCGGGCGATTGCTTGGTGGTGGTGAGACCCAACGCGCGCACTTCCTCCGGCAATTTGGGTTCCGCCTGCGAAACGCGGTTCTGCACCTGCACCTGCGCCTTGTCGATGTCCGTGCCCAGCGCGAACGTCACGGTGAGCGTGAGCACGCCGTCGCCCGTGGCCTGCGAGAACATATACAGCGCGCCCTCCACGCCATTGATCGATTCCTCGAGCGGCGAGGCCACCGTCTCGGCGATCGTCTTGGGCGTGGCGCCCGGGTAGGTGGCGCGCACCACGATGGTGGGCGGCACCACCTCCGGATACTCACTGATGGGCAGCTTGAACAACGACAGCAGCCCCATGGTAAATATAACGATCGACAGCACCGCCGCAAAAATCGGGCGGCGGATAAAATAATGTGAAAAGTTCATGCGTAATCCTTTCCTGGCAAAAAACGGCAACACGGACCTTGCGACAGCGCCCTGGCGTGGCCAGGACCTGCCTCCTTTGCGTTTGGACAATTAACCTCCTCGACGACCGTCCCCAACGGTCTGCGAGCTGTTTACGAATATCGGATTGCTACCTTCTGATTACCGCGGAGGACGGACCCTCAGCGGAGCGCCACCTTGGTCTCCTGACCGGTCGGCGGCGCCTCGGGCGTAACCGCCATGCCGGGACGAACCCGTTGCAGTCCATTGACCACAATCTCCTCGCCCGGCGTCAGCCCCGTGCGAACGATGCGCTTGCCATCAACCGTGGGCCCCAGTGTCACCGGACGATATGCCACGGTATTCGTGGACGTGAGCGCCAGCACAAATTTGTTCGCCTGATCCGTTCCAATGGCCCGCTCATCCACCAACATCGCCGCATGTTTCTCGCTCAGCGGAATGCGAATGCGCGCAAATAATCCGGGCACAATGCGCCCGTCATCATTCGAAAACACCGCCCGCAACAGTATGCTGCCCGTGTTGGGATCCAACTGGTTGTCAAACGACTCAATGCTGCCGTGATGCGGAAATTCGGACTCATCCGCCAATTGCAGTTCCACCGGGATCTTGCCGCCGTCGGTATTGCCCAACTGCTTGGCTTCCACCAGTCGGTTGAACTTCAACAGCGTGTCTTCGTCCACGCTGGCATAGACGTACACCGGGTCCACCGACACCACGGTGGTCATCAGGGTGGCCGACCCGGCCATCCCGCTCACATAATTGCCCTGCGTGAGCAACGCGCGGCTGACCCGGCCGTCGATGGGGGACCGCACTTCGGTATATTCCAGATCCAGTTGCGCGGATTCCAGCGCGGCTTTCGCACTCGCGGAACGCGCCCGCCGGGCCTCGGCATCCTCCGCGGAAATGGCGTTGTTTTTCAGAAGCATGTCCGTGCGGTCGGCCTCGCCCTTGGCCTGCTCATACTCCGCCTGCCGCTGGTCCACGATCGCCTGGTTCCAGCGGGGGTCGATGACAAACAGGACGTCCCCCTTCTTGACCAACTGGCCCGATTGAAAGCGGACTTCCTGAATATACCCGGAAGTGCGCGGGCGAATCTCCACGGATTCCACCGGCTCCGTGCGGCCGGTGAATTCGGTCCACTCGACTATTTCTTTTTGTTCCACCGGGGCCACCGAAACGGCGGGCGGGGCGGAGTTTCGCGCTTGCGGAGCGGCATGGCCGC
>Ga0364914_10533_pt1 | contig 10676 bp, 6 predicted proteins | sample ExccelJu500001D3_3_FD_206954 | JGI IMG/M metagenome (GOLD analysis project Ga0364914, IMG submission 206954) | Enriched cells from Trout Bog Lake Hypolimnion, Wisconsin, USA - BchlTB.June25.5000.01.D3 | ecosystem: Environmental > Aquatic > Freshwater > Lake > Hypolimnion/Profundal zone | place... | reverse complement strand
TCAAACGAATTTGAATAACGCTACCGATACCGCCATGAAAAATGTCTCTACCGCCAGCAAAGCCGTTAAGAAAAAATAAGTTTTCTTCGGTCAAACAAAAGCCCCGAATGATCGGGGCTTTTATCTTTTTGGCGCCTGTAAAAATAATTATGAGGTTTTCTTTTTAACAGGCGGTAAATCAGTGCAGTGACCATGCGCAGCCTCAGCAGCCAAGCCCACTGATTCACCAAGAGTTGGATGTGGATGAATAGTTTTACCAATATCCACGGCATCTGCTCCCATTTCTATAGCTAAACATACCTCACCAATGAGATCGCCAGCATGGGTTCCAACAATTCCACCACCAATGATGCGATGCGTATTGGCATCAAAAAGCAGTTTTGTAAAACCTTCATCACGTCCATTAGCAATTGCTCGACCACTAGCAGCCCATGGAAACAAACCTTTTTCATAGGCAATGCCTTGAGCTTTACATTGTTCTTCAGTTAAACCAGCCCAAGCCACTTCGGGATCGGTGTAGGCGACTGATGGAATTTGCTTGGCATCAAAATACGACTTTTGTCCCGCTGCAGCTTCCGCTGCCACATGACCTTCGTGCACAGCTTTATGAGCAAGCATCGGCTGACCAACGATATCTCCAATCGCATAGATATGAGAAACGTTGGTGCGCATTTGTTTATCTACTGAAATAAATCCACGCTCATCAACCGTTACCCCAGCCGCAGAAGCATCGATCTTTTTACCGTTGGGCGTGCGCCCTACCGCGACTAATACCAAATCATATGTTTGCGGTTCTGCAGGTGCGTTTTCCCCTTCAAAACTTACTTGAATACCATCGGACTTGACCTCGGCTTTGCTAGCACGGGTTTTGAGCATGATCTTTTCAAAACGTTTGGCGTTAAATTTTTCCCAGACTTTCTCTAAGTCTCGGTCAGCACCCGCCATTAAGCCGTCCATCATCTCAGCGATATCGATGCGCGAACCCAAGGTACTGTAGACCGTCGCCATTTCGAGGCCAATAATTCCGCCACCAATGACCAGCATTCTTTTGGGAATACTCTTGAGCAATAAAGCACCAGTGCTATCGACAATCCGAGGATCGTCAGGTAAGAAAGGAAGTTTTACAGGTTGGCTACCAGCGGCAATGATCGCCTTCTGAAAGCGAATAACTTCTTTTTTTCCAGTAAGCTCTTGACCGTCACCACTAGTCAATTCCACTTGGACGTGATGTGAATCTAAAAAGTGGCCTACTCCACGTACAGTGACGACTTTGCGGGCTTTGGCCATACCGGCCAAACCACCCGTTAACTTCGCTATGACAGAATCTTTATAAGCGCGCAATTGATCGATTTCGATCTTTGGCTCGCCAAAGGTAATTCCATGCTTTGCCATCGTCTTAACTTCATCCATCACGGATGTGGTGTGCAATAAAGCCTTGGATGGAATACAGCCTACATTGAGACATACACCCCCTAAGGTAGCGTAACGCTCAACGATAATGGTGCTCATACCCAAATCGGCACTTCTGAACGCCGCACTATAGCCGCCAGGACCAGCGCCTAATACAAGCACTTCACACTCATGGGCAACGGCACCACTGTACTCACCAGCAACAGGTGTTGATCTTGGAGTTTGCGCTGAAACTGCAGGGCTAGTTGGCGCCGATGGTTGAGCTGGTTCTGTTTGAGTCTCTTGAGAAACAGGAGCAGCAGATGCGCTCACTTCAACTTCAGCAATCACACTTCCTTTGCTAACTTTATCCCCAGACTTTACGGAAATACTGGTAACCGTTCCAGCCACATCCGATGGAATTTCCATCGTTGCCTTGTCAGACTCCAATATTAGTAAAGGCTGCTCTTTTACAACCACATCGCCAACTTTAACCAATACCTCGATTACAGGAACATCTGCGTAATCACCAATATCAGGAACAAGGATTATTTGCTTAGCCATCATTACCCCTTATAGCGCTGCACGACGGAAGTCGGCAAGCAATTGAGCAATGTAAACATTAAAGCGCGTAGCTAAAGCACCATCAATCACGCGATGATCCGCTGACAATGACAGTGGACAAATAAGTCGCGGTACGAATTGTTTACCATCCCATACAGGCTTCATAGCGGCTTTGTTTACGCCCAAAATCGCAACCTCAGGAGCATTCACAATTGGGGAGAAATACGTCCCGCCAATACCACCTAAGGAGGAGATCGTAAAGCTAGCACCCTGCATTTGATCGGGCTTTAACTTACCATCACGAGCCAATGCCGCCAACTCTGAGGTCTCACGAGCAATTTCAAAAATACCTTTTTTATCGGCATTTCGAATGACAGGAACAACCAAACCATTTGGTGTATCTGCAGCAAAAGCAATATTGAAATACTTTTTCAGAACCAACTCATCACCATCTAACGAGCTATTAAATTCTGGGTATTTTTTGAGGGCAGCAACAGCGGCTTTCATCAAAAAAGCAAGCATGGTAATTTTTAATCCCTGCTTTTCATTCTCTTTATTGGTCAGTACGCGGAAAGCCTCTAAATCCGTAATGTCGGCATCTTCGTGATAAGTCACAGCCGGAATCATCACCCAGTTTCGACCCAAATTGGCAGCGGTGAGTTTCTTAATACGATTTAAAGGCTGACGCTCGATTTCACCGAACTTAGAAAAATCGACTTTTGGCCAAGGGATGAGGTTTAAACCGCCCAAGCTTCCGCCAGACGCTGCGTTATTGGCACTCGCAGAGCCACCACCGCTCGTCATTGCGGCTTTAATAAATGCCTGGACATCCTCTTGGGTAATACGGCCCTTGGGTCCGGAACCCTTAACTTGAGAAACTGTCACACCAAGTTCACGAGCAAACTTACGTACAGATGGGCTTGCATGACTTGCTGTGGGGTCAACAACCTGCGTTGCCTGAACGCTCACAGGAGATGGTGTTGGAGCTCTAGCAATTGGAGTCTCTACAGCAGCAGGCGCGGGCTTTGCAGGTGCCGATACCGAAGCTGGACTGGATGCGGTTACTGAAGCGGCACCACTTTCCAACACGAGAACAATAGAACCCTCAGAAAGTAAATCGCCTACTTTGACTTTGACTTCTTTAACCACTCCAGAGTGAGAAGACGGAACGTCCATGGTGGCCTTATCAGACTCCAACACCACAATGGATTGCTCTTTTTCTACTTGATCGCCAACTTTAACCAAGACCTCAATAACAGGCACGTCTTTGTAATCCCCAATATCAGGAACTTGAATTTGTACCAAGGAAGTTGCAGCGGCTGATCCACTTACTGGGGCTACCTTGAGCACCTCTGCCTGGGCAGGAACCGCCGCGGCGGCACCTTCTTCAAGCAAGATTACTACCGAGCCTTGTGACAATACATCCCCTGCCTTCACTTTGATTTCTTTAACGATGCCAGAGTGAGAAGACGGAACATCCATGGTGGCCTTATCAGACTCCAACACCACAATGGATTGCTCTTTTTCTACTTGATCGCCAACTTTGACCAAGACCTCAATAACAGGCACGTCTTTGTAATCCCCAATATCGGGAACTTGAATTTCGATTAATTTGCTCATTTTGTCTATCTCTAATCAAACCGTCATTGGATTGGGTTTTGTAGTTTCAATGCCGTACTTCTTAATGGCATCAGCTAATTTTTGACGATCAAATTGACCAGAATCAACTAAAGAACGCAGTGCAGTTAAAACGACCCAGCGACGATCAACCTCGAAGAAGTCGCGTAATTTTTCACGGGTATCAGATCGACCAAATCCGTCGGTGCCCAATACTTCGTAACGGCGACCCATATGCTGAATAGCCGGACGAATCTGCTCAGCAAATAAACGCACATAATCTGTAGCGGCAATGACTGGGCCAGTCGTGTCTTTTAAGCAGCTTTCAACATGTGACAAGACAGGTTGGGCTGTTGGATTGAGCAAGTTGTTACGGTGAACAGCAGTCCAATCGCGTCCCAACTCCGTAAAGCTTGGGCAACCCCACAAATCAGATACAACACCCCAATCTTTTTCCAACATCTCTGCAGCTTCAATCACCTCTCTGAAGATGGTTCCCGAACCCAGCAATTGCACACGCAATTTAGAGTTTGCATCGCCAACAGACTTGAGTTTATACATGCCCTTGATGATGTCTTTTTCAGCGCCTTTTGGCATGGCTGGGTGAGCGTAATTCTCATTCATCAAGGTAATGTAGTAGTACACATCATCCTGAACTTCAAGCATGCGACGCATACCATCTTGAATAACAACAGCTACTTCAAAAGAGAATGATGGATCGTAGCTAATGCAGTTAGGAACTGCAGAGCTCCAAATTTGACTGTGGCCATCTTCATGTTGCAAGCCTTCACCATTCAAAGTGGTTCTACCCGCAGTACCACCAAGCAAGAATCCACGGCTACGCATATCTCCAGCTGCCCATGCTAAATCGCCAATTCTTTGGAATCCAAACATGGAATAGAAGATGTAGAAAGGCAGCATCGGAACGCCATGCGTGGAATACGATGTGGCCGCTGCGATCCAGTCGCACATACCGCCCGCTTCATTGATGCCTTCCTGGAGAATTTGACCATGCTTATCCTCTTTGTAAAACATCAGTTGATCATGATCTTCTGGGGTATAGAGCTGACCCAGTTGATTCCAGATACCAAGCTGACGGAACATACCTTCCATACCGAAGGTGCGGGATTCATCAGGAACAATTGGAACTACACGTTTACCTAGAACCTTGTCGCGAACAATCGTATTGAGCATGCGTACAAAAGCCATCGTAGTTGAAATCTCGCGACCATCTGTAGTTGCTTCTAATAAAGCCGCAAAAACATCTAATGATGGTACTGGCAAGCTTTCTGCCTTAGTACGACGCTGAGGCAAGTAACCACCCAACTCCTGACGACGCGCCTTCATATACTCAAGCTCAGGACTACCTTCAGCAAACTTCACTAAAGGCATCTCATCTAATTGCTCATCTTTAACGGGAATCTCAAAACGATCACGGAAGCGACGTACATCATCGGCATTCATCTTTTTAGCTTGGTGAGCAATATTCATCGCCTCACCGGAACCGCCCATACCGTAACCTTTAATGGTGTGAGCCAAAATTACCGTAGGTTGCTGTTTATGATTTACAGCAGCATGAAAAGCAGCATAGACTTTATGGGGATCATGACCACCACGATTTAGCTGCCAAATATCATCATCGCTCCAGTCACTTACTAAAGCTTTGAGTTCAGGCGTATTAAATACGATCTCGCGAACATAGGCGCCATTTTTAGCCTTCATCGTTTGATATTGACCATCAACGATTTCGCCTAAGCGTTGCATCAAAATACCTTTTTTGTCACGGGCAAATAAAGCATCCCAATGACCACCCCACACTACCTTAATGACGTTCCAGCCGGCACCACGGAACTCACCTTCAAGCTCTTGAATAATCTTGCCATTACCGCGTACAGGTCCATCCAGACGTTGTAAGTTGCAATTAATGACAAAAATCAGGTTGTCTAATTTTTCACGGCCAGCCATGCCGATCGCACCTAATGATTCTGGCTCATCAGTTTCGCCATCACCCAAGAATGCCCAGACTTTGCGCCCTTCAGATTTAATGAATCCGCGATCTTGCATGTACATCATAAAACGGGCTTGATAGATTGCCATGATCGGACCAAGGCCCATCGACACTGTTGGGAACTGCCAAAAATCAGGCATCAACCAAGGATGTGGATAACTGGAGATTCCCTTGCCGCCAACTTCCTGACGGAAGTGATCAAGCTGCTCGTCAGTCAAACGACCAAGCATGTAGGCTCGCGCGTATACACCGGGAGCAGAGTGACCCTGAACAAAAATTAAGTCTCCACCATGCTCTGGTGAAGGGGCATGCCAAAAGTGATTAAAGCCAACATCGTACAAAGTAGCTGCAGATTGAAATGACGAGATGTGGCCACCAACATTGGTATCTTTATTGGCACGCAAAACCATCGCCATTGCATTCCATCGCGTATAGGAGCGGATGTGATGCTCTACATTCTGATCACCAGGCAAGCGTGCTTGACGCTCTACTGGAATAGTGTTGATGTAAGGGGTTTCTGCATGGAACGGTTGATTAACGCCGTTTACTCGTGCATGAGAAATTTGTTGGTCAATTAAGTAAGCGGCGCGTTCAGGGCCTTCATTGCGGATGACCCCATCAAGAGCCTGCAACCATTCTTGCGTCTCTCCAGGATCTACATCCTGTGCATTTGTTTTACCTAAGATTTGCTCTGGAACTGCCGCCATAAACTGCCTCCATATAGAACTTATTATTAGTGAATTACTTTATAGCTAATATTCTAGGAAGGTATATGGGTGTAAACAAGGAAATTTTCACATAATGATAGTATTTGTCATAATGTGAAATTATGCTGCAGCGCATACAAAAGACGGGTTATATGGGGGTAAATACAGAGAAATCAGGCAAAATGACTCGCATCCATGAAATTCAAGGCTACTCCCTCAAATCTCCTCAATCCTGCTAAATGGCTCCGTCGAATCCGGGGCTTCAGATTGGTCTACACACCATTATTAGCCATCATCATTTTTACAGCAGTGATGGGCGTCATTCTGGGGACATTGCATTTACAAGAAAAGAATCAGCAAGAGGCTTCTTTATACAGAGAGCTTGCCTTTGCGAAACAACGCATACAACTTCGATTTGAAAACAACACGGATTCTTTTATTGCGATCAATCGTGAATTTGCTGCCAGCATTGATCAAGACAAGTACAAAAAGAACGCTTTTGAACAAATTGAAAATATTTCGCAGAAAAACCCTGAAATCGCACAAGCAATTTGGGTTAACAACGATAGTACCGTTCAGTGGTCAGTGCCACCAATAAACCATAAAGCAGATTATCTCTTTAAGTCAAAAAATAACTCTACTCTCAGTAAAGAGCTTTATAAAACTTTAGAGCTTAGTAAGGTAACGAATCGCCCTGCCTTTAGCCAATATGTCGATTTACCCCCCAATACTGACGAACCAATTGCACGAGAAAAGATGAGTGTTTTTTGGCAGGTCATTCCATCCTACAGTGGCGGGGAATCCATGGGTACATTGGCTGTTTTATATACAGCACAAGGTCTTTTGGACATTATTCCAGGAGAACTGAAATCTCAATATCGCTTCTCTTTATTGGCTGACAGCGATCAATTACTCGCTATTTCTTCAGATAGAAATATACCCAAGAGAGCATTAAGCAATCAAACAAATTTGGACATGGGCGTACTAAGCCCTAACCTCACGCTTCGCATCGATACCTATCCACCTCCCACCAATTTAACCTTCAGAATGTTAATTGGCGTAGTTCTGGGTTTAAGCGTATTCGTAATATGGAGTCTTTGGTCAGTGCTTAAGCAGATGCAAGTTCGACAAGAAGCCGAAGCGAATCTGCGCACCGAAACCAGTTTTCGAAATGCCATGGAAAACTCTACGCCAGTAGGTATTCGTGCGCACAATATGGAAAAACGCATTACCTATGTGAATAGGGCTTTTTGTGAGATGACCGGCTGGTCTGCCAAAGAGTTAATTGGACTGAAACCTCCCTTCCCCTTTTGGCCACAAGATCGCATTCCTGAAATTACTGAAAAAATTAATCGTGTTCTTCAGCCCAGCTTTGGACCACAAAACAAGGCTGGTATTGAAGGTGCAATCTATCGTCGTGATGGTACCCAAATCCAAACCCGAACCTTTGTGGCTCCATTGATCAATGAAAAAGGCCATCAAACTGGCTGGGTAACATCTTTAATTGATATTTCCGAGCCTAAAAGAATTCGTGAAGAATTAGCCGCCACTCAAGATCGTTTCGTTACTGTTTTGGAGGGCCTTGATGCTGCAGTTTCGGTAGTCTCAATTGAGTCTGGTGATTTATTGTTTGCCAATCGCTTCTATCGAGAACGCTTTGGCGATAACTCACAAGGTCACCTTGATTTGGCTGGTGAAGAAGTTCCTCAGCATGCAGTCGACAAGATTCTTGAAGAGCATGACAACCAAATCAGCACCCTTTCACCCTCCTCCCTTTATCAAGAATCCGATTCAGAAGAAGTTCAGTTATTGGGCGAAACATCCAAGTGGTATGAAGTTCGTCGACGACTAGTGCCCTGGGTGGACGGTCATATGGCCGAGCTATTAATCGCTACAGATATTACCTTGCGCAAAGAAGCGGATGATATTGCCCGCCAACAAGAAGAGCGCATGCAATTTACCAGCCGACTCACAACTATGGGTGAAATGGCCTCTTCTCTTGCGCATGAGTTAAATCAACCTTTATCGGCAATCTCAAACTATTGCATGGGTGTTGCCAAGCGCTTACAAGGCCTTGATCCGGCATTAAAGAAAGAAATCTTGCCTGCTTTAGAAAAAGCCTCAGAACAAGCACATAGAGCTGGGACAATCATTCAGCGGATTCGTAGTTTTGTGAAACGTAGTGAGCCTCAACGTAAATACTGCTCTATTGCCGATATCATCCATGATGCCGTTGGTTTGGTTGAAATTGAAGCCCATCGTCATCGACTCAGCATCACTTCCCATATAGAAGAACATCTTCCAGAGGTCAATCTAGATCCAGTATTGATTTTGCAGGTTCTGGTCAATCTTCTCAAGAATGGATTAGATAGCATCAGAGAATCGCTTCCCCTGACCTCCCGCTGGTCTGCACCACCAGTCAATATCTCTGCCAATTTGGATACCAGCACCTTTCCCGCCATGCTTCGTATCGATGTCACTGATTCCGGGTCTGGAATAGATGAATCGGTGATTGAGCGTATGTTTGAGCCCTTTTTCAGCACTAAACAAGACGGAATGGGAATGGGACTCAATATTTGTCGGTCTATTATTGAATCCCATCATGGGCGACTATGGGCTAAAAACCATATGGATACAGAACATACCAAGCTGACAGGCTGCACCTTTACAATACTTCTACCCATAGATTATTCAAATTCTGTGGAAAATGTTTAACCGTCCTATCGATTTAATTCACGAGATTTCATATGAACTTAAGCAGCCCAGCAAAAACCAATCAGACCGAAGTGGTCTACGTAGTCGATGACGATGAAGCGGTACGCGACTCTTTAACGTGGTTACTGGAAAGCAATGGTTATGTTGTCCGCTGCCATGCAAGCGCTGAGCGTTTTTTACAATCCCTTCAAAACACCGATAAATCCACAATTTCTTGCGCGATTTTGGATGTACGGATGCCTGGAATGTCCGGCCTCGAATTGCAAGAACGCCTCTCTAGTGAAAACTTTCCTATGCCAGTCGCTTTCATTACTGGTCACGGCGATGTTTCGATGGCCGTCTCCACCATGAAACGTGGCGCAGTAGATTTTATTGAAAAGCCTTTTAAAGAAAATGACTTATGCGGTCTGGTCGATAGAATGCTTGCCAAAGCTCGCATCGATTACTCACAAGCTAGTCAACGAAAAATTACTCGCAGCCTACTGAGTAAGTTAACGGGTCGTGAAAAACAAGTGTTAGAGCGTATTGTTGCTGGACGTTTAAATAAACAGATCGCTGATGACTTGGGAATCTCCATTAAAACCGTTGAAGCTCACCGCGCAAATATTATGGAGAAACTCAACGTGAATACTGTTGCCGATCTTCTCCGTTTGGCACTGTCTGATCCACAGCCAAATTAATTCATACCTCCTCTCATTCTTATTGCTAAGTCACCAGATATGCCTGCACACCTATTAGACGGTAATGCCCTATCGAAAAAAATTCGTACAGAAATCGCTGCACGAGCTGCGATTGTTACAGCAAAAGGTATAAGACCTGGTTTAGCGGTCATTGTTGTTGGTGAGAATCCCGCAAGCCAAGTCTATGTCAGAAACAAAGTAAAAGCCTGTGAGGATGTTGGCTTTCATTCTGTGCTCGATCGATATTCGTCGGCATTGAGTGAGGTGGAATTACTTGCGCGTATTGCCACACTGAATGCGGATCCTGCCATTCATGGAATTTTGGTCCAGTTACCCCTTCCTGAACATATCGCTACTGCGCATGTTTTAGAAGCTATCTCTCCAGAAAAAGATGTCGATGGATTTCATGTGGCAAATGCTGGCGCTTTAATGGTGGGTCAGCCACTATTTAAACCATGCACTCCTTATGGCTGCATGAAGATTTTAGAAAGTATTGATTACCCAATCCGCGGCGCTAATGCTGTAATAGTTGGGGCATCTAATATCGTCGGAAAACCTATGGCGATGCTTTTATTGCAAGCCGGAGCAACTGTCACCATCTGCAATAGCAAAACTCGCGATCTTGCTCATCACACTAAATGTGCTGATATCTTGGTTGTAGCTACAGGAAGACCAAAAATGGTTTCGGGTGATATGGTTAAAGACGGCGCAGTTGTCATTGACGTTGGAATCAATCGCATGGCTGACGGCAAGCTATGTGGTGACGTTGATTTTGAAACAGTTAAGGAGGTGGCTGGCTGGATTACCCCTGTACCCGGCGGTGTAGGTCCTATGACTATCACAATGCTCTTAATGAACACCATAGAAGCCGCGGAAAAGGCTGCCCAAGCTTAAGCCCCCTCTTCACACCCTTAACTCTCTTCACCTCCTTCACCCCCTAAACCCCTTGGGTTTTATGAAGAGCTCATCGGGCAAAGGTAGATCCAAACTAGAAGT
>Ga0364914_10529_pt1 | contig 10722 bp, 10 predicted proteins | sample ExccelJu500001D3_3_FD_206954 | JGI IMG/M metagenome (GOLD analysis project Ga0364914, IMG submission 206954) | Enriched cells from Trout Bog Lake Hypolimnion, Wisconsin, USA - BchlTB.June25.5000.01.D3 | ecosystem: Environmental > Aquatic > Freshwater > Lake > Hypolimnion/Profundal zone | place... | reverse complement strand
AATCGGCCACCCTTACCCACAAGGAGCATGTCAAGGTCATCGAGATAGTGGTCGACCAGGTGAAGAGGGCCAAGGTCATCGCCGGAGCGGGAAGCAATGCCACGCACGAGGCGATCCATCTGACCAAGGCGGCGAAGGACCTCGGCGTTGACGCCGTACTGTCCATCTCACCATATTACAACAAACCGACCCAGAAGGGGATCTTCATGCACTATGAGGCGGTCGCCAAGGCGGTGGACATACCGATCATCGTGTACAATGTTCCGGGCCGGACCGGCTCGAACATCGCGCCGGCGACGGTCAAGAAGCTGTCGGCCATCCCCGGCATCGTCGGCATCAAGGAGGCGTCAGGCAACGTGACCCAGATCATGCAGATACTGGCGGACGTTCCCAAGACGTTCGATGTGATCTCCGGTGATGATTCCCTCACGTTCCCGATGATGGCGATGGGTGCGAAGGGAGTGATCTCGGTCGCCTCGAACGTGGTGCCGAAACTGGTCTCCGATATGACCCACCACGTCATCGCCGGCGAATATTCGAAGGCCAGGGAGATCCACTTCAAGCTCCTGCCCCTGTTCACCAACCTGTTCATCGATAGCAATCCCATACCGGTCAAGACCGCTGTCCGAATGATGAAGAGGCCGTCCGGAATATTCCGTCTGCCGCTGTGCGAGATGGACCAGGCCAACCAAGATGTGCTCCGCAAGACGCTGGCCGACCTGGGGCTGCTCTGAGGTGATGGAAACGATAAGAGTGTCGGTAGCGGGAGCCACTGGCAAACTGGGCTCCATGGTCTGCTCCCTGGTCCAGGCCAGCAAGGAAATGCGCCTGGTCGGCGCGATAGTTTCTTCCAGCGGCGGACATGTGGGCAAGGAGATAGCACCAGGGGTCTTCGCCGTAGGTCCTGAAGGGCTAAGGTCAGTGCTCCAAGGAACGGACGTTTTCGTCGACGTGACCAATCCCACGGTGGCACCTGGCAATCTGGCCATCGCCACCTCCATGGGGGTGAACTGTGTGGTGGGAACCACAGGAATTGAAGTGGCGGTATTGAACGGGTTCTCGGAAAGTGTGCAGCGGGAGCACACCTCAGTCGTGGTATCGCCGAACTTCTCCATCGGCGTCAACGTGTTCTGGAAGGCCTGCGAGGTCCTGGCCAGGTCACTTGACGGGTACGAGGTGGAGATCATCGAGATGCATCATGATAAGAAGAAGGATGCCCCCTCCGGCACTGCCATGAAGGCAGCGGACATCATCTCCAAAGCCACCAACGTGAACAAGTACGTGTACGGCAGGCAGGGTGTGGTCGGTTCCCGGGGAAAAGAGATCGGCATACATGCGGTCCGCGCTGGGGACGTCGTCGGAGAGCACACCGTCATCTTCGCAGGCAACCGGGAAAGGATCGAGCTGACGCACCGGGCCCATTCCAGGGAAGCGTTCGCCGAGGGATGCGTCACCGCCATCCAATGGGTCAACGCCAGGAAGGATGGCAAGGTGCACACCATGGCTGAGGTGTTAGGGATATGATCAAGGTCATGAAGTTCGGAGGCACCAGCCTCGGGTCGGGCGAGGCCATGGACCGGACCTCCGACATCATCAAGAGGGAACCAGCAAAGAAGGCGATTGTGGTCTCCGCCATGTCTGGCGTCACGAACGCCCTCATCGCCGCCATGAACGACTCGGAAACAGTGCCGCGCGGCATGGTGGACAAGCTTCGGGAGAAGCATCTGCAGGCGGCCACCGGAAGGATGGACGAGAACAACATGGCAGCGTTCCAGGTTCGGCTGGACGACAGGCTGGAGAAGCTGGACGACCTTCTTGAGTTCTACCACAAGAAAGAGGACCGGATCATGATCCAGGATGCGGTCCAATCCTGGGGGGAGAGGCTCTCATCATTGACCCTCACCTACATCCTCCGTTCCAAGGACGTCGAGGCGGTGCCGATGTTGTCGGAAGAGGTGGGAATTGTGGCCAGCGGCATGCCTGGCAATGGGACCGCCGATCTGGCGGCGACGTCCAAGAATCTCATGCTGACGATCGGACCGATGATCGAAGAGGGTTGGGTCCCCATCATCACCGGGTTCTACGGCTGCGAACGGCTGGGGCGGCCGATCACGTTCGGCCGCGGCGGCTCGGACTATTCAGGCGCGGTGGTGGCTAACGGAGTGAACGCGGACGTCCTGGAGATCTGGACCGACGTGACCGGTTTCATGAGCGCTGATCCCCGGATCGTGCCCGAGGCCCGGACCATCCACGACATGGACTATGGCGAGGCGGCGGAACTCGCCTACTTCGGAGCAAAGGTCCTTCATCCCCGCACAATCGAACCGGCAAAGCGCAAGAACATACCGGTATGGGTCAAGAACACCTTCAAGCCAGATGCCTACGGCACGAAGATATTCAGCATGAAGACCGCCGGGACCACGCTGCTGCGGAGCGTGGCCATGAAGACCGACCTTTCGGTGGTCAAGTTCTATTCATCGGAGATCGCCTATCAGCCGAGCCTGTTGACCAAGATCCTAGAATCGGTCAACGCCAACGGCGTCTCCACCTATGCGGTCTCGACATCGCTGTCCACGCTGGCGGTGGCACTGCCCTCCTCCTCGATCCCCGAGGTCATGGAGAGAGTGGGCATGCTGAGGGAGGACATCGAGTCCGTGACCGTCAAGGAGGACATGGCACTGATATGTGCGGTGGGTGACAGTTTGCTGGAGAACACCGGGGTGGCGGCGAAGGTGTTCGCCGTCGTGGCGGAGATCGGGGCGAACGTGGAGATGATATCGGAGGGGGCGTCGGACGTGGCGCTCAACTTCGTGGTGCCGAGTTCCCGGGCCATCGATGTGATCAGGAAGCTTCACGAAATGTACATTGGGTGATTTGGATGAGAGATTTCAAGAGCGACAAGGGTCAGATGATGATCGGCGGAGTGAAAGCGACGGACATCGCCGCGAAGTACGGCACTCCGGTCTACGTTACCGACGAGGATGCCCTGAGGGGCAACTTCCGGCGCATCGACAAGGCGTTCCAGAAGAACATGCCGACGAGGATACACTACGCCTGCAAGGCGAACTCGAACATGTCCCTCCTGCGGATATTGGAACAGGAAGGCTCATGCATCGACGCGGTATCGGTGTATGAGGCGAAGCTATGCCTGAAGGCGGGGTTCTCCCCGGACCGGATCCTCTACACCGGGGTCATGGTCTCGGACGTGGAGATGCGGCAGGTGGTGGACCTGGGCATCCCGATAAACGTGGATTCGATCAACCAGATGAGGCGGCTGGCGGTGATGGACAACGGCCATCCCATCTCCTTCCGGGTCAACCCAGGGGTGGGGGCCGGACATCACCAGCACGTCGTGACAGGGGCGAAGACCACCAAGTTCGGGGTGCCGAAGGAGCAGATCCTCGACACCTACCAGGAAGCCCTTTCCCTGGGATTCAAGCCGTTCGGCATCCACGCCCACATAGGGGCCGGGGTGCAGGAAACGGCGCCGTTCCTCCAGGTCACCCAGGTGCTGGTGGACATCGCCAACGACATCCGCGACCATCTGGGGCTGGCCCTGGAAACAATCGATATCGGAGGGGGCATCGGCATACCCTACCATCTGGAGGACAACCACATGGACGTTGACGCGCTCTCCTCGGAAGTATCCAACTACATCCGGAACAACTGCTACGTGAGAAAACTGGCCATCGAACCGGGCCGATACCTGGTGGCGGACACAACGGTGCTGCTGACCACCGTGGGCGACATCAAGGAGCATCCGGAGAAGACCTTCGCGGGCGTCGATGCCGGCTTCAACACGCTGATCCGGCCCGCTTTCTACGGGTCGTACCATCACGTGGCGGTGGCCAACAAGTTCGGTGCCAGGGCGACCTTCAACTACGACGTAGTGGGGCCGATCTGCGAGACCGGGGACTTCATCGCCCGGGACCGGATGCTGCCCATGATCGAACTCGGGGACCTTATCGCCGTGTATGACGCTGGCGCTTACGGTTTCACCATGGCTTCTAACTACAATTCGAGACCGCTCCCGGCGGAGGTCCTGGTCAAGGACGGCCAGATGAACCTGATACGGGAGGCGCAGACGCTGGACGACCTTACCGCCCACCAGAAGATTCCGGGAAGGTTGATGGTGTGAAGTTCTGGAAGTACCACGGGATCGGCAACGACTTCGTTCTCCTGGACAATTTCGACGGGTTCGCCAACAAGGACCCAGCATGGGTGACGTCCGTTTGCGATCGCCGCTTCGGCGTGGGGGCGGACGGGATACTGTACCTGGAGCGGTCGGCCAGGGCCGATGCCACCATGAGCATCCTGAACTCTGACGGTTCGGTGGCGGAGATGTGCGGCAACGGCATCCGGTGCGTGGCCAAGCACCTGCATGACTTCGGCATAGTCGAGAAAACGCACATGACCATCGAAACCCTGGCCGGGATTAAGACCATCGAGTGCTCGGTGACCGGGGACCAGGTCACGGACGTGAAGGTGGGCATGGGAGCGGCCGAGCTGGAATGCTCCAAAGTCCCGATGAGATGTCCGGGAAAGTTCATCGATTCGGTGCTGGAGGTCGGCGGAAAGAAGATCAGGGGCACCGCGGTGTCCATGGGAAACCCTCATTTCATCACGTTCGAAGAGCTCACGGACGGCGAGCAGGAAACCCTCGCCCCTCTGATCCAGTCGGATGGATCCTTCCCCAAGAGCACGAACGTGGAATTCGTTAAATCATCGAATGGAGTTCTGACGGTCAAAGTGCTCGAAAGAGGCGCTGGCTGGACAATGGCCTGCGGAACCGGGGCGTGCGCGACGGCGGTCGCCGCGGCCCTCCAAGGAATGGTCCCGTACGAGAAGGAGATCGAGGTCAGATTGCCCGGAGGAAGCCTGTGGATCACGGTGTCCAAGGACCTCGGTGCCGTCACCATGAGGGGTTCGGCCGCCCGGGTGTTCCAGGGCGAACTGGAGTAGGTGTAGGAAATGGTATTCGAACAAGCTACCAGACTGAAGAAGCTACCACCATATCTTTTCGCGGAGATCGAGGAAAAGGTAAGGGTCAAGAAGAACGAGGGACTGGACATCATCGACTTCGGCATAGGAGACCCCGACCTGCCGACCCCCGGCCCCATCATCGAGGAGATCAAGAGGCAGCTGGACGACCCAGAGAACCACCTGTATCCGTCGAGCAGCGGCGAACTGGACGCGCGCCAGGCGGTGGCGGATTGGTACGAGAGGCGTTTCGGGGTGAACCTGGACCCGCACGGAGAGGTGGCCATACTCATCGGTTCAAAGGAAGGCCTGGCGAACATCTGCCGGGCCTTCGTCAACCCGGGCGAAAAGGTCCTGTGCCCCGACGTGGCATATCCGGTCTACGCGCAGGGAGCGGCGACGCTGTGCGACGCCGCTCCGGTCCGGTTCCCGCTCCGGGCGGAGAACAAGTTCCTTCCCAACCTGGACCACCTGCCGTCCGACGCCAGGATGCTGTACCTGAACTATCCGAACAACCCCACTGGGGCCACCTGCGGAAAGGACTTCCTCCGGAAGGCGGCCATGTGGGCGCTGGAGACGGACACCATCTTCTGCTACGATAACGCATATTCGGAGATGACCTTCGACGGTTACGAGGCGCCCAGCGTACTGGAGTGCTGCAAGAGCAACGAAGCCATCGAGTTCGGTTCGCTTTCGAAGACGTTCAACATGACCGGTTACCGCATCGGCTACGCGGTTGGTGACTCCAACCTGATCGCCGGGCTTAAGAAGACCAAGTCCCAGATCGATTCTGGCGCGCCAAAGTTCATCCAGAAGGCCATGGTCATGGCGCTGAACATGTACAACGGCAAGGAGAAGCCGGAGTGCGTCAAGGAGAATATCAAAGTCTACCAGCACCGGCGGGACATACTGGTCGGCGGTCTGCGGAGGCTTGGCTTCAAGGTCGACCCGCCGATGGGTACGTTCTACCTTTGGCTCAAGATCGAGGGCAGCTCGATGAAGTTCGCAGAGAAGATGCTCAGCGTCGGGGTCGTGGTCACCCCGGGAGTCGGGTTCGGAGAAGGCGGCGAGGGATATGTCCGCATGGCGACCACCCAGACGGCGGAGCGCATCGAAGAGGCACTGGAACGGATGAGAAAGGTTCTTTAAGAAACAATAAGGCGGGGGACCTCCCCCGCTGACGTTGGCCTATGCGGTCAGGCCGATAAAGGACCGCACCTTTTCATTCCACCCTGCACTTGGTCAGTTCACGCTCATAGGCGGCCTTGAGCGCCTCGACGACCGGCATGGGCTTTCCCAGCAGATACGTCTCCAATGCCCCCCCTCCGGTGCTGACGTAGGAGAAACGCTCAAAGAGACCGAACTTTTCGGCGGCGCTCACGGTGTGCCCGCCTCCGATCACGGTGAAGGCATTACCGGAAACGGCCGCGTTCATCAGTTCCTTGGTGGCCAATGAGAATTCCTCGCGTTCGAACACCCCGGCCGGACCGGACATGAACACCGTCCCGGCCCCGTGCACCACCTTGCAGAACTTGGCCGATGAGTGCGAACCGATGTCCATGATAGGATATTCTGACGGCAGATCGCCGACCTTGATCTCCAGCCGCTTCCCGTTGGCATCCACCGCGACATCGTGCGGAAGTAATATTCTGCCTCCTTTCTCGTGCAGGAGCTTCTTTGCCGCATCCAGATTCTCCTGGGTGAACTCCTTCATGAGGATCTCCTCGCTGGCCATGCCCAGGTCCACGCCCCTCGCCTTCAGCAGGGCGTTCGCGGAAAGCCCCACCAATATCACCCAATCGGCGATCTTGTTGTTCAGGACCCGGTCGATGACCTTGATCGAATCCGTGAATTTGGAACCGCCCAGGACGAACACGCATGGCCGTTTCGGCTGGTCGAATACCTCACCCAGTGCGGTCAGTTCCTTTTCCAGCAGTCTTCCGGCGGCGGAAGGCAGGACCGCCTGGAAACCTATGAGGGAACAGTGCGCCCGGTGCGCAGCCCCGAACGCATCCGAAACATAATAGTCCGCCAGGGGCGCCAGGTTCTGGACCAGGTCGGATCTGGAGTGTTCCTCCATGGTCATGTTTTCCTGTTCGCAGTCCATGGACCGGACGTTCTTGAGGACGATGGTGCTTCCTGAAGGCATCGACCGGATGGCCCTCTTGGCCTCTTCGCCAAACAGATCGTCCACGTATGGCACCTCGAAACCGAGGTGCTCGCTCAACGCCTTGGCGTGCTGGTCCAGGGGACAGTAATCCCAATCCCCCTGACGACCCTGGTGCGCGATGATAACGACCTTTGCCTTCTTTTCCAGGAGCTCCCGTATCGTTGGCAGCACCTGCACGATCCGGTTGTCGTCCTCTAGGGACATGTCATCCTTGTTCAGAGGACAGTTGATGTCCACCCGTAGCAAGACGGTCTTGTCCTTGAAATTGAAATCGTCGAGCGTGTTGAATTCTTTCATCGGAAATACCCCAAACAGGAGATGAGGACACGATTGTGGTCAAATCCCGCGCCGATTATCGAAGAATCACGTTGTCATAGATTATTCTTTCGAGGCGTTCCGACTGGTGGTTACAACATCAAATTGGGCGAAAACGTGCTCAAAGGCGCCGGACAATATCCCCATCGGCATTTCACTGTTCTCCCATGGCAGAGGGCGACCGAATCGCCATCACCTACCTGCTATAGGCCAGATGTATTGATTTTGGACGGGCTCCGATTTCCGCCCGGGACCCGAACCGATCATTCCAGGAGACAGCTGGCACAGCCGTCATATCAAGAACAGTAATTGACTCGAATTGTATTATAATATGGAAGGGCATTGATAATGAAACGGGGAGTGCGACTTGGGCTTGAAAAACGATTTCTACAGAGATGACGATTATTTCGCCGCTCTAGTGGACACTTCTCCGGACATCATCACCATTGTTGACTCCGACATGAACATCCAGTTCGCCAACCGTACGGTGAGGAGACTGCTCGGACTGGACCCTGCCACCCTGGTGGGTAATAGGATAACCAACTATGTCCACAGCGATGATGCCCCGATCCTCATCGAGGCACTGACCCGTTTGTTGTCCGGAGGGGCCGCCAAGACGACGATCCTCCGGGTGGCCCATTCCGAGGGCAGCTTCCGATGGCTGGAATGTCACGGTACGCTGGTCATCGATGCCCAGGGACAAAGGATGCTGGTCATACATTCATCGGACATTACTGATCATCATGAAGGTGAGGCGGCATTGGAGCTCGCCAACTGGAAGCTCAATGTCCTAGGTTCGGCCACGAGACATGACGTGTTGAACTCCCTGACCGGGCTCTTCGGATACCTGGAACTCGCCCAATCAAAGACCAGCGACGAGATAATCCTCCGTTATATCCAGAAGGCCAGGGCGGCCAGCGAGGTCGTGCGGAAGCAGATGGAGTTCACCAAGCTGTACCAGGAGATCGGGTCAAAAAGTCCTGACTGGATCAACATCGAGGATAGCATCCGCAAAACCCTTGGCTCTCTCTCAAGAAAGGACGTGAACATCAACATAGAGGTCGAGAAGATCGAGGTCTATGCGGATCCGATGATCGAGAGGGTGTTTTACAATCTGATGGAGAACTCGCTAAGACATGGTGAACGGGTAAAGATGATCACTGTCACCAATGAACAGAACGAGAAGGGCATGAAGCTTGTCTTTCAGGATGACGGCAAGGGGGTCAACACCGAGGAGAAGGACCTCATCTTCAAACGCGGTTACGGGAAGAACACCGGTTATGGACTATACCTGACCGTGGAGGTCTTGGGAATAACCGGCCTGTCCATCATCGAGAACGGCCAGCCCGGCAAGGGGGCGCGTTTCGAGATAATGATACCGACCGGCAAATATCGCCGGCCTGGTGTCTAACCTACTTACTGATGCCGATGGTCCTGTCGGTCTTGTGGATCGATACCATCGGATCGTTCTCTAGTTTCATCATGGACCGGATGCAATCGATGTTCTCCGGCACCACGTCGCTCTCCTGGTGAACGGCCTGGTAGTAATAGAGGGTGTTGTCGACCACTTTGACCCCGTCCTTCCAGACCACGATCTCGTTGAAATCACCGCGATGGCGTCCCAGGTCCTTGGCCAGCTCCATTATCTGTCCAGTAGACTTGATGCCCTCCTTGCCTGATACCAGCCTCACCCTGGGGGCGGTGTTCCAGACATCCAATACCTCTGACTCCTTCGGCTTCTTCTTCAGCTCGGCGGCGATGCAGTGGACATGCATGAGCGTAGTCGGGGTAACGACCGCCATGGTCGTGATCCGGATCCAGGGCATGATCGTCTGCACATCGGGTCCGTGATGGGTCGGGAGCTTGAGCGATGGTTCGATGGAGTTGAGCATGGCACCCTTCTTGTCGCCTGGATCGGCCCCGCGGCGAATGAGGGAGGCGGTGACCCTTTCCACCCCGAAAGCTCGGTCCAGCGGGAACAACGTTCTTACCAGACCAGTGGTGTTGCATGAGACCACCCGGGCGAACTTGGCCCCCCACGCCTCATGGTAGTTTGCGTAGGCGTTGAAAGAAATGCCGGCCAGACCGTGCTCCTCTCCCCCTTGGAAGATGGCCTTGATACCGGCCGCCTCGTACTTCTTCTTGTAGGCCTCGCCAACCCCTCCGGGCGTGGTGTCAACGATGATATCGACCTTCTTGATGAGATCGTCCAGGGTCCCGTTGACCCGATAGCCTTCCTTTTCGAAGTTCACCACATCATCCTGGCAGGCGGCATACAGTGGATGCCCTTCCCTGACGGCTATGTCAGCCTCAAAGCTCGGTCGGGTCTTGGTGACCCCCACGACCTCCATATCATCCTGCTTGGAGATTGCCCAGGCCACCCGCTTGCCGATCGTTCCGTATCCATTGACACCGACCTTGACTTTCACGCGATCCACCTACATCACCTGCATTCCAGTCTTGTTTTATCACCCTTGCGGTGACACTCACTTCTTCGTCTCGAAGGTCTTCAGTCCGACCTTGAGCAAGGGGATGAACAGAGCTATGAAACCCAGATATGCCAGGAACAGCAATATGTTATCTTCCCCGCCGGCCAGGGTCGCACCGCCGGCGATGACGCCAACGAAGCCCAGGACGATGATGTTGCGACCCACGTAACCCTGAGCACTCTCCAGGTCCGCGATCTTGTCTTTGTTGAACTTGATCAACATCTCCGACCCCTTACGGGTGGCCGCACCGACGACGATCAGAACTCCTCCTATTATAATTGTCAAGATTGAAAGGACAATCATTATGATACCGCTTCAGCGCACGCATAAGTGGGGTTTTTATTTTGCGGTAGCCGGGACCCGAAATGAGGACGGATATCAGCTCTAGGATGGGACCTCAGCCGGGAAGACACCGAGCGCTGCGAACAGTCCTTACGGATCGACAAGAGAAAAGGTTAAAAGGTTTCGGTCCCGGCCAGGTCACTTCTTCTCGGGAGCCATTTTCGCCTTGAGTTTGGCGATATACCTTCCGATCAATATGACCGCCACTACTGCGAGGATGGTGACCAGGATCGCATAGACGAATAGGCCGGCCCCCGAGCCGGTTCCGAACACCTGTTGAACCGCCCATTGAATGGCTGAGTTCCATGCCAGTGCAGCTACCAATCCGAATGCCGCGGTCATCAATGCCGCGATCGTGTCCATTACCTGAATTCTAAAAGCCACATTTTCTGCCATAATTTTCCCCCTTCCACCTTATATCGATGG
>Ga0364914_10521_pt1 | contig 10862 bp, 9 predicted proteins | sample ExccelJu500001D3_3_FD_206954 | JGI IMG/M metagenome (GOLD analysis project Ga0364914, IMG submission 206954) | Enriched cells from Trout Bog Lake Hypolimnion, Wisconsin, USA - BchlTB.June25.5000.01.D3 | ecosystem: Environmental > Aquatic > Freshwater > Lake > Hypolimnion/Profundal zone | place... | reverse complement strand
GCTTAAACCAGGAGACGGGGTTATTCACACATGGCTTAACCGTATGGTGCTGCCGGATACCCTCGGTACCGGTGCTGACTCCCATACCCGCTTTCCTATCGGCATATCTTTCCCCGCTGGCTCTGGACTTGTAGCTTTTGCCGGGGTTACAGGAACCATGCCGCTTAATGTGCCTGAATCGGTGCTTGTGCGATTTACCGGTAAGCTCCAGAAAGGAATTACCTTGCGTGATCTTGTCAATGCTATTCCTTATGAGGCACTGAAGCGTGGCCTGTTGACGGTAGAAAAGAAAGGCAAGAAGAATGTCTTTGCAGGACGTATTCTGGAAATTGAGGGGCTGCCGAAACTCAAGGTTGAGCAGGCGTTTGAGCTCAGTGATGCTTCTGCTGAACGGAGCGCTGCAGCATGTACTGTTCGCCTTGATAAAGAGCCGGTGATTGAATATCTCAGTTCGAACATAAAATTGCTCCAGCAGATGATTGAGCAGGGCTACGGCGATGCTGATACCATACAGCGCCGTATCGAGAAGATGCAGGCATGGCTTCAGAATCCAACGCTTCTTGAGCCTGATGCAGATGCCGAGTACGCTGAGGTTATCGAGATTGATATGAGCAAGATTACTGAGCCTGTTCTTGCCTGTCCGAACGATCCTGATGATGTCATGACGCTCAGCGAGGTGCTTCAAGACGGGAGTAAACCGAAAGTTATTGACGAGGTTTTTGTCGGAAGCTGCATGACCAATATCGGACACTTCAGAGCTCTCGGTGAGATTTTAAGGGGTAAGGGCGCTGTGCCTGTCAAGCTCTGGATTGTGCCGCCTACAAAAATGGATATGAAAAAGCTTGTTGAGGAGGGCTATTATTCAGTGTTCGGAGCCTCAGGTGCACGCATCGAGTCACCTGGATGTTCTCTCTGCATGGGGAACCAGGCAAGGGTAGCCGATAATGCGGTAGTATTTTCTACCAGCACAAGGAATTTCGATAACCGTATGGGTACTGGTGCACAGGTATATCTTGGTTCTGCAGAACTTGCCGCATTGTGTGCACTTCTTGGCCATCTACCGAACAGGGATGAATATATGGAGGTTTTTAACCGGCATCTATCAAGCGATAGCGAAGAGGATATATATCGCTATCTGAATTTTCATCAGCTTGAAAAAGCGGAATTAGAGATGCTTGTTGAGTAAAAAAAACATTTATTGTGGCGGGATATGGAAATATTTTGCATATTCCGCCATACAGTAGGCTTTTGAAAAGTCGCTGTTTTTTTTTAATATTCGAGAGCTGATGAAGCTGTCAATTATCAAACAACAAAAATAACTATCCAGCAATGAAAAAACTTTTTATTTTCCTCTTTCTTTTAAGCTCAGTTTCTTTCGTAGGCTGCGCAAAAAAAACTGAAGCTCCTGTAGAAGCTCCTGCAGCTCCTGCAACTGAAGCACCTGCAGCACCTGCCGCAGCACCTGCCGCTCCAGCAGCAGCCGCACCTGCAGCAGAAGCACCTGCCGCACCTGCAGCACCAGCAAAATAAGTTTCCGTTTATTCAGGTTCTTATGCTAAAGAGACAGAGCGAAAGTTCTGTCTCTTTTTTTTGCTCGAATTTTTAAGTAAGTAAAAAAAAAGACACAGTTTGTTGGACTGTGCCTTTTTTTTTTGCTGAGGAGGCAGGACTCGAACCTGCAATTGTCTGATCCAGAATCAGGTGCCTTACCAATTTGGCCACTCCTCAATATCACTTCAACAAGTTGTGCACCCGAGAGGAGTCGAACCTCTAACCGTCTGATTCGTAGTCAGATACTCTATCCAGTTGAGCTACGGGTGCTTCTATGTAGCGTGTACGGGATTCGAACCCGTGATCTTCGCCTTGAGAGGGCGATGTCCTGGGCCACTAGACGAACACGCCAGGTACTTATTATTTTCACTACCTGTGGGCCCTGTAGGACTTGAACCTACGACCCAGCGATTATGAGTCGCTTGCTCTGACCAACTGAGCTAAGGGCCCTCAATGCTTGGCTTTAGAGGCAGATAATATAACGTTTCGTTGATAATATGCAAAACAATAATCTTTTTTCGGTGGTTGTTAAAATTCGATATATTTTTCACGGGTGATGTCAGCGCCCAGGCTGTTCAGTTTCGTTTCAATCTTCTCATACCCTCTGTCAAGGTGATAGACTCTCAATACCTCTGAAGTGCCTTCAGCAACAAGCCCTGCAAGCACAAGGCTGGCAGATGCTCTCAGATCGGTCGACATGACTGTAGTACCGGAAAGTTTTTGAGGCCCGTGAACAACTGCCTGGTTTTTGCGGATGTCAATATGAGCCCCCAGTCTGTTCAGTTCAGGTATATGATTGAATCTTTCATGATAGACTTTGTCAATAATATGGCTTATTCCCTCTGCCTGGGTCATCAGCGCTATCCATTGAGCCTGCATGTCGGTCGGAAAGGCAGGATAGGGTTTTGCGGTGACATCAGTCGATAAAAGCTTTTCAGGGCTTTTCAGGGTAACGCTGCTGACGGTTGTTTCAACACTGCAGCCTGCATGGATAAATTTTTTAAGAACAGCTTTCAATTGTTCGGGATCAACACCGTTTACCGTAATGTCGCCACCGGTTATGGCTGCTGCTGCAAGCAGTGTTCCTGTTTCGATACGGTCAAAAACGTTATGAAATTCAATTGCATTGAGCGAATCGGTGCCTTCTATTTGAAGCTCAGTGCTTCCTGTACCCCTGATTGTTGCACCCATGGCTGTGAGAAATTTGCAAAGGGTCTCAATTTCCGGTTCCATTGCGGCATTGCTGATGGTAGTTGTGCCCTCAGCAAGCACAGCTGCCATTAAGGCGTTTCCTGTTGCCCCGACAGAAGAGATGGGGAAATCAATATGGGCTCCCTGCAGCTTGCCTCCCTTGACCGTTGCATCGATAAACCCTGTTTCAATCGTGATGGTGGCTCCAAGCTTTTCCATAGCCATTAAATGAAGGTCTATCGGACGTGGACCGAATGCACATCCCCCGGGAAGAGACACCCTTGCGTGGCCGAACCTTGCAAGCAACGGTCCGAGCACATAGATTGAGGCTCTCATTTTTTTAACCAGTTCATAGGGAGCCTGAAGACTTTTCACATTTCGGGACGAAACCGTCAAGGTGTTCCCGGAAAAGGAAGTTTCAGCTCCAAGATGATGAAGCAGTTGGGTAAAGGTCAGAATATCCTTCAGATCCGGGATATTATGTAGAGAAAAGGTACCGTTTCCGGTTAGAAGTGTAGCAGCAATAATTGGTAAGGAAGTGTTTTTAGAACCTGAGGCAGTTATGCAGCCGGAGATCCGGCGTCCGCCTCTTATGACAAGTTTGTCCATGAAATGGTGCTCTTATGAAAAAACCGATATTTACAATTATTTCGGGTCATGAAAAACAAATTATTTTTTTTCGAACCGTTTGCGAAGAAAAGGTTTTTATCCTTTACCTTGAACTGAAGTTATTATAACGTTTGTCTATGTTTTATGCGGCGCCGCTTTCTGGCAAAGCGGCTGAATATAAGATCGAGGATTTTCAATGATTGTTATCGTTTCACCCGGCCGGTTCCATCTTTTCTTTCGGAGGTCGTTATTGGTGTTACTCTTTCTGTTGCTGCCGTTTCTGTTATGTAATCATTTCATCGTCATTGCTGCTCCCCGGATAAACAGTGAGATATCAAGAATCAAGAAAGAGCGGACAGCGATAGAGCAGAATCTCGCTGTACTCAAACAACAGCTTAATGAGTACCAGTCAAAACTGAACTTGACAACGCGTAAAGAATCGCAGTCTTTTAAGGCACTTGAGAATATTCGTACACAGATTCTCATGCTTGAAAAAATTATCAGCGAAAATCAGCACTATCTCGAAAAACTTGACAGGGATATCGATCGGCAGCAGCATGAACTTGAGGGTAATCGCCAGATTTACGGCAGGGTTTCCGAAGACTTCCGGAGAACGGCTGTTTCAGTCTATAAATATGGAGGAACTCGAGATATTGAGCATGTTTTTGCATCCGGTTCTGTAAATAAAGCCATTATGCGTATACAATATATGGGTTTTTTTACCAGGGCTGTGCGTCACAATGTTGATGAATTGCAGAAGGCGGCCCGGAAGCTCGAAAACAACCGTCTTGCACTAGAGCAAACCTATCAGCAAAAAGCTGAAATGGTCAAGGAGCAGGAACAGCAGTTGAAAAGCTGGTCGACCAGTAAAAAAGAAAAAGAAGTGGTGCTTGATCGCCTGAAGAAAAACAAACAGGAATACGCTGCACAACTTGCTGGCGTCCAGAAAAAACGTGTACAACTGCAATCACGGATAGAGTCTCTTATTCTTGCTGAACAGCGGGCAGTGGAAGTTGAAAAGATTCGGCAGCAGAAAAAAGTTGAGGCAAAGCGCCGTGAAGCACAGAGAGCTGAAGCAAGGCAACGAGAGGCGCAGCGGCAGGAAGAAAAGCAGCGTGAAGCGAGACGCAGTAAAACACAATACGAAAAACCTGGCTTCCAGGAACCCGTAACAGCTAAAAAAGAAACGAAACAGCCGGTAACAACTGAGACCAGAATATCTGAAAAAGAGAGTGTTGCCACTGTGCAGGAAGAGGGGTTAAGTGAGCTGGAAAAGGTTTCTGCGGATTTTGACAATGCTCTTGGTTCGCTTCCCTGGCCTGTACGGAACGGTATTGTCGCACGCAAATTTGGATCTGTAGAGGATAAGGATCTGAAAATTGTTACAAACAATAACGGTATTGATATAACCGTTCCTGCCAATACTCAGGTCAGAGCTGTTTCTGGGGGTAGAGTCGTTCAGATTGCATTTCTTCCGACCTTCGGCAATGTTGTGATTATACGGCATCCTAAATCATACCTTACCGTTTACGCTAATCTGGGCCAATTATATGTGGTCAAGGACGATCTTATTAAATCTCAGCAGCTTGTAGGACTTTCTGGAAAATTGGCGGAAGGCTCAGTTGTTCATTTTGAGATATGGAAAGGCCGTGTCAAGCTGAATCCTGAAAAATGGCTTAGGCAATAATTATTATGGGAGTGAAAGAACTTTTTTCAGCGATTTTTTCGCTGTTGTTTCAATATCCGAAATTTTGGAAAGATCTTAAAGAAGGAGCAGCAGGCGATGAGTTTAATGTGCTCAGGGATTATGCCGTTCCCGTTATTGCTCTCGTGCAGCTCGCAAAGTTTCCTTTGATAGGTCTGCCCCGTCAGGCTATGATTTTTGCCATAGCGAACTTTTTGATCGATATTGCCGCGCTCTATCTTATGATGGGAGGGTCGGCTTATTTACTCGCGCGGGAACGTTCTGAGCATATAAAAGACGGAATATTAACGGTTTTCTGTTATTCTATGACTCCTGTATGGCTCTTCGAGCTTCTCTACTTTACCGGCAGCTGGAGCTGGCTTTTTGCCTTTTTTGCTCTTGTCTATGCTCTTGTGATCGGTAAAACCGGTTTGGCGGTTATGCTTGATTTCGCTTCCGGCGTTACCGACAACGCATTGCGAAATACAGCGTTTTTTGTAGTGACGGTCAATACTTCGGTTTTTCTGCTGATCAGGGCTGTCATGCGGTTGTTCAACTTTTAGATGGCCTCACATTATGAAGGTTCAGGATCTCCATCTCGATTACGGTATTGTTGAAGATATTCTCAAGGCCTTTCTTGTCAATGAGATACGTAAGTTCGGGTTCAACTCGATTGTGCTTGGCCTTTCAGGTGGAATAGATTCAGCGGTGGTGTGTGAACTTTCCGTTCGTGCGCTTGGTGCAGGCAATGTCCTCGCTCTCATGATGCCCTATGCAACCAGCAGTCCTGAAAGCATCGAGCATGCTGATCTGATGATACGGAAGCATGGCATACGGGCTGAAGAGATTTCCATAACTCCGGTGGTGGACGCTTTTTTCTCGACAATACCGTCTGATCAGCTGCTGAGAAGGGGGAACATCATGGCCCGTACAAGAATGGTTTTTCTCTATGATGTTTCAGCAAGAGACGGCCGGCTTGTTGCCGGAACAAGCAATAAAACAGAGTTACTCCTCGGTTATGGTACCATGTTCGGTGATATGGCCTCTGCAGTCAATCCAATAGGCGATCTCTATAAAACCCAGATAAGGGGTCTTGCTCGTCATCTTGGCATACCTGAAGAACTGATTGTCAAAGCTCCTTCAGCTGATCTCTGGGAAGGACAGAGTGATGAGGATGACCTCGGTTTCAGCTATGAAGCCGTTGATCTGCTGCTCTATATGATGCTCGAAAAGAGAATGGATAAACAGACTGTGCTCAATAAAGGTGTTCCTGAATCCTTCTATGACAGAGTCAGGAAGTTGGTTGTCCGAAACCAGTACAAAAGAATGATGCCGGTCATTGCCAAAATTTCAGGCCGAACCCCAGGTATAGATTTCCGCTACGCCAGAGACTGGCAGGAGGTTAAGTAGCCCAAAATATGAGTCCTATAGGTACCATAGGCCCTATAAGACCTATGCTTCTCTTTTTTCAAAACGACCTCAAAACCGTGTCAATCAAAAAATGTTTGTCATCTTTCACCGGATAATCGGTTGTGAAGTGCAATCCTCTTGATTCGCGGCGTTTTATGGCGCTCTCGATGATAAGGTTTGCCACCTTGATAATGTTTCTCAGTTCGAGGATCTGTGTCGTGATTTTAGTCTTTTTAAAGTAGGACTCAGTTTCCTCTTTAAGGAAGTCAATTCTTCTTTTCGCCCGCTGGAGTCTGAGGTCGCTTCGCACTATACCGACATAATCGTTCATGACCTGCTGTGCTTCCCGCTTGTTGTGTGAGACAAGAATCCACTCCTCGGGATTGACCGTTCCTGTATCGTCCCAATCAGGAAAATCGACGGTATTGTTTAATTTGTAAAGTTGTTCGCGGATATCGCCGCATGCTCTCCAGGCAAAAACAAGAGCTTCAAGCAGAGAGTTACTTGCAAGACGGTTTGCCCCGTGAACCCCGGTACAACTGGTCTCTCCGCAGGCATAGAGACGGTTGATGGTGGTTCGTCCCATATCGTCTGTACGTAAGCCTCCGCAGGAATAATGTGCGGCAGGGACAACGGGGATCATCTCTCTGGTCATATCAATGCCGAAGCTGAGACAGGTCTCGTAGATATTGGGAAAATGTTCCTTTGTTTTTTCCGGATCGATAAGCGTTACATCAAGGAAAACACAATCCTCACCGCTTTTTTTGATTTCCGAGTCAATGGCACGGGCGACAATATCCCTAGGTGCAAGATTCTGACGTTTGTCATATTTGTGCATGAATTCCTGACCGTTTTTCAGTTTCAATACTCCTCCGAATCCCCTGACAGCCTCGGAAATCAGAAATGATTTGGCTTTCGGATGGTAGAGGGAGGTTGGATGAAACTGGATAAACTCCATATTGGCAATCTCAGCTCCGGCCCGATACCCCATAGCCACACCATCTCCGGTCGCAATTTCAGGGTTGGTTGTGTAAGGATAGACATGTCCCAGGCCGCCGGATGCCAGCATGGTGATTTTTGCGAGAATTTTTTTCGGACGGCGCTGCATTGAGTCAAGAACGTAGGCCCCGTAACAGCTGATATCGTTTGTTTTGATTCCCAGGTGATGCTCTGTAAGCAGCTCAATAGCAAAATGGTGCTCAAGCAGGGTGATATTGGGATGGTTGTTGATACGATTGAGCAGTGCAGATTCAACCTCTTTTCCGGTCAAGTCATGTGCGTGGACAATTCTGCTCCTGGAGTGGCCGCCCTCTTTGCCGAGGTGCAGATTGTTGTGGTCTGAGGTTGTAAAGTTGACACCCAGTTCTGTAAGTCGCTTTATGTGCTGAGGGCCTTCCCTGACCATAAGCGAGACCATTTCCTCATTGCATAGCCCGGCACCGGCTTCGAGGGTATCAGCAATATGAAGTTCGGCGCTGTCGTTGTCATCAATGGTAGCAGCGATACCTCCCTGGGCCCAGTTGGTATTGGATGTGGAACTTTCCTTTTTAGTGATGATTGTGACTTTGGCGTGGTCGGCCATGTGAATAGCGAAATAAAGTCCGCCAATACCGCTGCCGATGACCAGAACATCTGTTTTTATTGATTCAGTCATAACCGTGGTGCATCGTTTATTAAAGGTTATTCTGTGGTATCTTGAACCTCTTTAACTGCAAACGGGGAATAGGGCAATAGTCTGCCTCTTCCCCGTTTAGCAAGCTTTCTTATGCGGAATGCGATTGTGTAACCTCATCACGGCAGGAGAACGGCGCACGAAATGACCGTTGTCCAAAGGCCGTTTTCACCTTCGGCAGTCTGGGTGATGTTGTAGGAGTTAATAATTTTGCCGCTCATTTTATAAATACCCTCACGCTCATCCCAGTCCTTGTTTGGATCAAACTCTATTCCAAGGGTAGTGGCCAGCATTGTTGCTGCCAGATCTTCTGCATACTCTCCGGAATGCTCTGCAGATTCCCCGAACGGATGGTGTTCCGACAGATAGCCATACTGCGTTTCATCAGCGGGAATGGCAACGCCGACTGAAGCCGCAATAAGCCGATTGTATTCATTGGTTGAATTACGAGCCATGACCGCAAAGGTGATCTGACCTGGAGCGAGATGTTTCAGGCCTTCTTCGACCGTGATGCGTTCACAGTGAGGAGGGTAAATACTTGATACTGTAACCAGATTGCATTTTTCAATTTTGGCCTCTCTCAGGGCAAGCTCAAATGATGAGAGATATTCTTTGTGCCTTCCCACACCTTTGGTGAAAAAAACTTTTGATGGGACAAATGACAATGCCGTGCCTCCGGATTTAGGTGTTGCTCAAATCGTTTACAGGTTCGAAATTGACGAATTATAGGAAAAAGAGGTGGTATTCAAAATGTTTTTCTTATAGCCACTTTAAAAAATTTTCTTTTTCCGACTCTGATGATTTTTGGTTCAATTTCAAGATCAATTGCCTCATTGATCTCTTCAACTTTTCTATCGCCCACAAGCACCGATTTCTGATCAATCATTCTTCGTGCCTCACTTTTTGAGACTGCAGCTCCAAGGGTGATCAGAAGGTTGATGATCGGCATTGATGGTTCGTCAAATTCAAGAAGTTCAAGCGTATCCGGAGCTTTCTTGTGAATAAAAACCTGATCGAAGTGGGTTTCAGCCCCTTCTGCATCCTCTTCTGAATAGTAAAGCGCTGCAATTTTTTTTGCCAGAGCCCGTTTGGCAGCTCTCGGTTCTGCTTCCATCTGTTCAAGGATTTCAGCTGCACCTGCCTCGTTCCGTGGTATCAGAAGTTTGCAGTAGGTCTCAATGAGCGTATCAGGAATTGAAAGCGATTTGCCATACATATCGGCAGGTGAGTCATTGAAACAGATGGCATTGCCGAGCGATTTTGACATCTTCTCCTTACCGTCAGTGCCGACAAGCAGCGGCATGGTAATGCATACCTGAGGAGCTATTCCATACTCCCTCTGGAGATCTCTGCCGACAAGGAGGTTGAATTTCTGATCGGTTCCGCCGAGTTCAACATCGTTTTTCAGGTGTACTGAATCCATGCCCTGGGCAAGGGGATAGAGAAACTCGTGAATAGAAATAGGTTCCTGGGCACGATACCGCTTTTCGAAGTCATCACGCTCAAGCATCCGAGCAACAGTGTAGTGGCTTGAAAGTTTTATGACATCGGCAAAACTCATTTTCCCGAGCCAGTCGGCATTATAGCAGATGGTTGTTTTTTCTGGGTCAAGAATTTTCGAGGCCTGGTCGAAGTAGCTTAAACCGTTTTCCCTCGCCTCTTCAGCTGAGAGCTGCGGTCTTGTTTTGCTTTTTCCCGAGGGGTCGCCGATCATGGCGGTAAAGTCGCCTATAATCAGAATGGCTTCATGCCCAAGATCCTGAAACTCCCTGAGTTTCCTCAGAACAACCGAGTGCCCCAGATGCAAATCAGGTCGCGAAGGATCTGCACCGAGTTTAATCTTAAGCGGTTTGCAGGTTTTCAGGCTCTGGAGAAGTTTTTGTTCAAGTTCATCGACGCTGATAATTTCAACCACATTGCCGACAATAATATCAAGCTGTTCCTGTACAGTCGGAAAACGCATGGATTCCAGGTTTTTGGTTTAGTATTGTTTTTTGATCTGCTCCATCTGCCGCTGGTTTTCCCTATTTTTAATTGTTTCCCGCTTGTCGTAGAGCTTTTTGCCTTTGGCTATGGCAAGGTCAATCTTGAGCAGCCCTTTCGAATTGAAAAAAGCTTTCAAAGGCACCAGTGTCAATCCCTTTTCATTGATCTTTGTAAGAATTTTCCGGATTTCATCTTTGTGCAGCAGCAGTTTCCGGCTCCGTTTCGGTTCAAGCATTTCAATATGGTTATGCTCGTAGGGAGTGATCTGCATGTTTTCAAGCCACACCTCGTTATGATGGATAATGGCAAAGCTGTCGCTGAGGCTGGCCTTTCCAAGGCGCACTGATTTCACCTCGCTGCCGAAAAGCTGGATGCCGGCAACAATGGTATCGAGAATCTCAAATTCAAAACGGGCCTTTCTGTTCTGAATGGCCTGTACGTATTGCTGAACATGTTGTTTTTTCGCCACCTTGACCTTCAATGATTTTCCGTTTCCAATCCGAACAGTGTTGCTTGTTATTACATAATATCTTCTTTTATTGGAAGTTAGCAATAGAGTAACTGTGCTTGTTTTCAGTTATTCTCAGCCCGCCTGAGACTGCGGAAGTCGACCTGTACAGTGAAGATCAGTCTTTATCATGAGTTTTACAAGGACATGACCAAAACGCAACCCTGATGTGGCAGCCTCCTCTTCTCATCAAAAATTTCAAACCTTGTCATCCCGACACGCAGTGAGGGATCTATTTTCTCTTTCCCCCC
>Ga0364914_10403_pt2 | contig 11125 bp, 10 predicted proteins | sample ExccelJu500001D3_3_FD_206954 | JGI IMG/M metagenome (GOLD analysis project Ga0364914, IMG submission 206954) | Enriched cells from Trout Bog Lake Hypolimnion, Wisconsin, USA - BchlTB.June25.5000.01.D3 | ecosystem: Environmental > Aquatic > Freshwater > Lake > Hypolimnion/Profundal zone | place... | reverse complement strand
ATTAAAAGTTCAATGCCATCCTCGAAAACTGCTGAATTGACAGACCCCGCCGTTCAGCTTGCGAGACTTGAAGAGATTAAAGCAATGGACATATCAACACTTAGCCGGTCCGAAAAGAAGGAATTGCGAAATGAAGTGCTTGCGATTCAGAGTTCACAGCATGAACGGGGCGGGCGAGGTTACTACGGCCATGGCGGAAGAGGCTTTGGTCATCACCGGGGGATTTTTATCTCTTTCGGAGGCATATTGCTGATCGCCTTATTGCTTATTGTTTTGCTTTAACATTCAGCAGAATATAAAAAAAGGAACCCGGTCGGATTTACCCCCGCGTAAATACGGGTCTCCCTTTTTGCGAAAGGTAGCTGTTGAAGCAGTACCCGTCGCTGTCGAATGCGTGCAATTGTTCCTCCTGGTTAATTTCATTCCGGAGGATAAAACGGGTCATCATTCCGCGCGCTTTTTTGGCAAAAAAGGAGACCATCTGGTAGGTTCCGTTTTTCCCCTCCTTAAACTCCGGCGTAATAATTTCAGCTTTCAGCTTCTTTTGGTCGATTGATTTGAAATACTCCACCGAAGCCAGGTTAATGAGCAGGTTGGAATTGCTCTTGTTGAGATCCTCCCTGATCCTGGCCGTAATTTTCTTTTGCCAGAATTCATAAAGATTCCGGTTTTTGCCCACCTCCAGGCTGGTTCCCATCTCCAGACGGTAGGGTCTGATCAGATCAAGTGGCCGTATGACTCCGTAAAGTCCTGAAAGAATCCGGAGTTTCTCCTGTGCAAGGTTAATATCCGATAGGTTCAGCGTATCGGCATCCAGTCCCGTATAAACATCTCCACGAAATGCAAAGATCGCCTGCCGGGCAGTTTCGGTTGTAAATTCGGGTCGCCATAAAAAGTACCGCTCCTGGTTTAAACGGGCAAGTTTAGGGCTGATCTCCATCAGAGTCATAAGCTGATCAACACTCAGTTTTCGTAACGGCTTAATTAAAACGGAAGCCTCCTTTATAAATTCAGGCTGTGTGTACGATTGAAGGGAAACCGGCGTATCAAAATTAAGCGTTTTGGAAGGTGATATGACAATCAGCATTGTTGTGTTTTTATACTCCTTTAACAACCGGTTAGCCGGAAAGGTTTTTTGGTTAATAACTCTTTGTTCAGTATTTAATTAATATTGCAATAAACCTGCCCCTTTTGCGTCATGGAGTTATAGGGATTCACAAAATAAAGGAAAAGGAGGGAAAAATGAGGATATGACGAATCAAAAAACAGAGTTGACTGAAATTATTCTTAATGAACGGGATAATTTTCAGCGTTACGTGAAGCATAAGATTGTGAATATATCTGAGATGGATGCCGAGGATATTGTGGCGGATGTGGTATACAACCTTTATAATAAAATAGATATCGATTTTCAGGTAGGAAATATGCTCGCTTATGCCTATCGCTCGGTCAGTAACAAAATTGTTGATTTTATCCGTCAGAGAAAAACCCTGGTTTCACTTGACAAACCCGATAAATCTACCGGCCTTGCTCTTTCGGAAATTATCGAAGATCCGGATGCAGATATTGAAAGGAAAATGCAAAATGAAGAATTTACGGCAAAGCTTTATTCGGCGCTGTTAACGTTGGATCCCTTGCAACGTGCCGTGTGGGTGGCGACAGAACTGGAAGATTATTCATTTAAGGAACTCTCCCAAAAGTGGGGGGAACCGATTGGAACCTTGCTCTCCCGAAAAAGCAGGGCATCAAAAACATTAAAAATGAAGTTAAAAAACTTAAAATAAAAATTTGGTTATGAAAATTTACAGAGAGGATATTAAACACAGAGGATGGAGATTCATGCTGCACGTGTTGGCGGGATTGGTTATGGCGGTCGCTTTTGGCATATTGTTCGGGTATTTTATTATGCTTTTGTGGAATAATCTGTTACCAGATATTTTTGGCTGGAAGCAAATTACATTCCTGCAGGGTATTGGCCTTGTAATCTTATGCCGGCTGCTCTTCGGATCGCATGGCTGTCACAGGCGGGGGCATCATGGCCCGGGAAAATTCAGCGGCGACCGGACCGGACATTCATTTTGGTGCAACAGAAAAGATGGCCGCATGGAGTGGTGGGAAAATGAAGGGAAGGAATCGTTACGCCTATATTTACAGAAAAAGGGGGAGTCGGTTGATGACTCCACAATGTGATCGTGAATCTATTTGAAAGGTTTGCTGGCTAAAAATCGGGTTTTAATGGGAAACTAAATTAACCGCAAAGGACACAAAGTCTGGCAGAAGTAGGCAAAGAATTGAAATGCTGCATTTTAAAACTTTGTACCTTCAGTATTCAATGTGCTCCCTGTGGTTAATTTAGAAAAAGTGGGAATACCGGAAACCGGCTAATAACCCCATTTCTTCATTATTTCAAAGTCCTTCCGGACGCTTTCAAGCGGTGTGAGATTTTGATAGGATTCCTGTTCAATGATAAAACAGCTGGTACCACCCGTTTTCCGGCCAAGATCGATCACCTCTTTGGTTGGTATAATCCCAGCACCCAGAATAGTGCTTTCGTATTTTTCGGGGGTGTTGACAGCAATCTCATCCTTTACGTGCATGAGTTCAAATCTTCCGGGATACTGCCCCAAAATCTCGAGCGCTTTGGCTCCGGCGATGTACATATTCCCGATATCGAGCTGCATCACAACCAACCGGGGGTCCATCTTTTGCATCATGATATCAAAAACCTTGATGTTGTTGAGCTTTTTGCTGAATTCAAAGGAGTGATTGTGGTAACTGAATTTCATGCCCGATTTCTGACAAAGTTCACCGCATAAATTGAAAACATCCATGTACCGGATAAACTCATCATAGTTATTACGCATGCTCTCCTCCATAGAAGGACTGACGACATATTTCTGTCCCATCCGGGCAGCATCTTCAATGGTATATTTCCAGGAGTCGGAAAACATTTTTCTGCCGGCATCCCAATGATCCCTGCCCATAGCTGTATGCCCCGAGGGCATCTTAAGGCCTAAATCATCCAGGATTTTCTTAAACTCAACTGCCGTGTAGCCATAGAATTTCCGATTCACATAATTGGCATGTTCGACATTTTTGTAACCGATTTTGGCCAGCTGAGTCAGAGTACCGACCGGGTCTTTTCTCATGTCATCCCGAACGGAGTAGAGTTGTACTCCAATGATTTCGGAACGCCTGGAGGCTGCAAGCACCGGCTTGGATAACAGGGCGCTGCCGGCGGCCAGAATCGCACTGTTTTTCAGAAAAGTCCGACGTGAAGTTGTCATAACAGGAGGATATAAAGTTTACAAATAGTTATTCTACCGGGCATGGGTGAAATTTGGATCAGTTGTTTTGACAGGGTTGAAGGTAGAACCAAATTTAGTATTCCAAAGTCCAAATTTACAAATTTATTGATAATGGTAAAAGAAAGTGTCAGGTCAGATTCGCTGTTGTGGCGTTGCAGGCATGAATCAGACTGGCAGGGGTGAGTTTGATCTGCATTCCCCGGACTCCCGCGCTGATATAAATAAAATCGTGCGCCAATGCGGCCTCTTCGAAATAGAGAGGGAAATTCCTTTTCATGCCCAGCGGTGAGCAGCCTCCTCTGATATAACCGGTTAATGGTTCAAGCTCCTTCATTTTCAGCATAGCCACCTTTTTATTTGAACTGACCAGCGCCGCTTTTTTCAGATCGATCTCTTCGCCTCCGGGAATAACGCATACGAAATAGCCGTTTTTATCACCCTCCAAAACAAGGGTTTTATAAATCTGCAGAATGGGAATTCCGGAAGTTTCAGCAAGATGAATTGCACTTAGATCTTCCTCATCGACAGTGTATTCAATCAATTCGTAGGTTACCTTCATCCGGTCGAGAATCCGGGCTGCATTTGTCTTTTTCATACGTGTAAATTTTGTTCTGAAGGTTTTTTTTAAGGAGATCGTCAAAAACAAGGCAAAGATATAAATTTAAGAGTTCACCTATTTTTTGAGATCCATTACCTGTCCCTTTTGCACTTTAGTCATCTTTGCCTAATCCTGAACAAAAAATTCAGAAACATTTAACATTTAGAAAACGTTTTTAGTGTAAATTGTTTCCTTTCTTTACATCCGAATTATTTTGATTAGAAAATACCATAATGAATGATGAATTAGACAATCGGGATGAAAGATTGGACCTGATGCTGGAGCAGATTAAGGAGCTGTTTTTTGAATTTGGGATTAAAAATCTCAATATGGATGACATCAGTCACAAACTTGGGATATCGAAAAAAACCCTCTACAGGTTTGTAAAGAGCAAAGAAGATTTGCTTACCCGGATGTTTGAGTATGATCAAAAAAAATGGATTGAGTCGATGAGGCTGCTGGGTTCGACGCAGGATAATGCTATTGAAAAGCTTTTCAAAGTCAGTCTGATGGTTTATGAGGAGATGAAACGGTTTAATCCAATGATTCTATTCGAGTTACGAAAATATTATGAACCACTATATACCGAGTTTAATAATCAAAGAATGGCGATCATTTCACAATCAATGACTCTAAATCTAAAGCGGGGAATTGCTGAGGAACTTTATCGTCACGATCTTAACAATGAGGCTGTTGTAGCTATATATATGAGTTATCTTATTGAGATTCACAACAATGCTGAAGTGTGTAAAATTGCAAATGTCACATTTGATGAACTATTCCGGGTAATGTTTGAAAACCATATCAGGGCAATCTCCACACCACAGGGTGTTGCCTACTTTGAAAAAAGAAAAAAAGAAATTATTGAGTCATTAAAAAATTCCAATTAATTAATAAAAGTAAGATGTTATTGAAGAAAATCCACCTTATCCTGCTGATCTTTATCACTTTGGGAAGTGTAAAGGGCATTAGTGCACAGGATACCCTGCGACTTACATTAAGCGGGGCACTTAAAATCGCCCAAACAAACAATTTGAATATCAGGAATTCACAGCTGGATCTGAAATCGGCGCAGAAAAAGATATGGGAAACCCTGGCAATCGGGATGCCTCATGTGGATGGAACTGCAAAGTACCAGTTTATCCCAAACCCGGCTACGCTTCCAGCCTCCGCCTTTGATCCAACTGCCCCCAAGGGACAGATGCTTGACCTGGTTTTAAAACAGAATATTATTTATGACTTATCCGTTTCGCAGCTTATTTTTAACGGCTCCTATCTGATCGGAATTAAGGCTTCCAAAGTTTATTATAACCTGTCGGAAGAGTCACTTGAAAAGACAATCCTTGAAATCAACGAGTCGGTGACCAATACCTATACCATGATCCTGGTCGGACAGGAGAGCCGCAAGGTTCTGAAAACCAATCTTGAAAATGTCAGCAAGACGCTTGAGGACATCAGGGAGATGTATAAACAGGGTTTTGTCGAAAAAACGGATGCTGACCAGCTTGAGTTGACTGCCAATACAATCACCAATGCCATTGCTCAAATCGATAACAACCTCGAGATGGGGGGACGATTGTTTAAAATCTATCTTGGACTTGCCGAAAAGACCAATATCGTGCTTACAGACCCGCTGGGAATGGAAGAGGGCCAGATCACTAAACTATCTGCACTAACCAGCAAACCATTTATTCTGGAGAAGAATGTTGATTTTAAATTATTGACAACCAATGAATTACTTGCCCAATATGATTATAAAAGGGAGATGACTAATTCTCTGCCCTCAATTGCGGCTTTTTATGATCATCAGGAGAAATGGAAAGTTCCAACATTTGACTTTACGCCGAAAAATGTATACGGGATCAATCTGACCCTCCCGATCTTCAGCAGCGGGCAGCGAAGTGCCGCAGTGGCCCAGAAGAGGATGGCATTTGAAAAGGCGACAAACAATAGACTCTATATCAGTAACACCCTGCTCATGCAGGCTACACAATGCCAGAATGATCTGCGCACCAAACTGGAGAATTTCAGAATTCAGAAAAAAAGCAAAGAGCTGTCGGATAATATTTACCAGCGGACTCTCGAGAAATACAAACAGGGAATCTCTTCGAGCATGGAATTAATGACCATCCAGAATCAATACCTGAATAATTTAACGAACTATTACCAGGGAATTTATGATGTAGTAGGGGCGCGCACCAAATTGGAGAAATTATTTAATAACGATCAGAAAAATTCTAAATAATCAGTATATGAAAAACATTATTTACACGCTGGCAATCGCTGCCATCCTGAGTTCTTGCAGCAACTCCACCGACAAGAAGGTGGAATTGGAAAAATTAAAAGTTCAGCACAGTGAGTTGGCCGCGAAGATTGCAAAACTCGAAGCGGAGGTTAATCCCGGCGGAGCTTCTTCCGAAATTAAAACGATACCGGTAAGAGTACAGGCTGTTACCAACTGTGTGTTCAATCATTATGTTGAAGTTCAGGGTGTGGTTGATGGCGATCAGAACGTTGCGGTAAGCCCCCAGATCAATGGGATCGTTACGGCTGTTTATGTTACCGAGGGGACAAATGTTAAAAAAGGGGAGGTCCTGGCGGATCTCGACGCAGCGGTCCTGAAACAGTCACTCGACGAGGTGAAGACTCAGTATGACCTTGTCAGCAATCTTTATACAAAGCAGAAGGCGCTTTGGGATAAGAACATTGGCAGTGAAGTTCAGTTCCTTCAGGCGAAAACAAACAAGGAGGCGCTTGAAAACAAGATTAAAACACTTCAGGGGCAGATTGAAATGGCCAGAATAATTTCCCCCATATCAGGAACAGTGGAAAGCGTCCCTCTGAAAGTGGGGCAAATGGCCTCACCCGGCGCTCCCACCTCGTCTATTCGTGTAATCAATATGAATGTGGCAAAAATCAAAGCCGATGTTTCCGAAAACTATGCTTCAAGGATTCAAAACGGGAACAAGGTAATTGTCCGCTTTCCCGATCTTGGAACCGAGATCGAGAGTACCCTGTTTTTTGCCAGTAATTTTATAGATCCGACCAACCGGACTTTTCAGGTAGAATGTAAAATTCAATCCCATGAAGTACCACTTCGTGCCAATATGATTGCCTATGTTAAGATCAAAGATTACACAAACGAAAAGGCTTTTTGCATCCCTGTAAATTTTATCCAGAGCAATAAGGAGGGAAAGTTTGTCTATTTGGCCGTCCAAAAGAATAACCAGAGTATCGCCACACGCCGTGTTGTCAGACAGGGGATGGATTATAACGGATCAGCCGAAATCATCGCAGGACTGACCGAAGGGGATAAAGTTATAACGGCAGGTTTTCAGAGCCTGAACGAGGGCGTACAAATCACCTATTAACCTGAATCAATAGTTAGTTATGTCTAAAAGTAAACATAAGATAAAAGAGTTCCTCCCTACGAGTTGGGCTATCGATAACAAAACCAGTATTTACGTACTCGCGTTTTTGATATCCATTCTGGGACTGATGAACTATATTTTAATCCCGAAGGAGCAGTTTCCTCAGGTGATTATTCCCTATATTGTGGTGAATACCCCTTATCCGGGAACCTCTCCCGAAGATATTGAAAATCTGGTGACCCGTCCGATCGAAAAACAGCTCAAGTCACTGGGTGATGTTAAGAAGATTACCAGTAACTCGGTCCCCGATTTCTCCTCCATAATTGTGGAGTTTGATCCTAAGATATCGATTCCCGATGCCAAGCAACGGGTTCGGGATGCTGTCGATAAATCGAAGACCGATCTTCCGAACGATTTACCCGATCAGCCACAGGTGCTCGATATCGATATTTCGGAGTTTCCGGTGATGTATATTAATATTTCCGGTAATTATAGTCTTGATAAGCTGAAGAAGTTTGCGGATGTTGCTCAGGATAAGATCGAAGGGGTCAAGGAGATCACCCGCGTTGATATCGTGGGCGCCCTCGAGCGAGAGATTCAGATAGAAGCCGATATCTTCAAGATGCAGGCGGCTAAGGTTACCTTCAGCGATATTGAACGGGCTGTTGCCGGAGAGAATATTACCATTTCAGGAGGAACCATCAACACCAACGGGACAAAAAATACCGTTCGGCTCAAGGGTCAGTTTCAGACAGTAAAACAACTTAAAGATATCATCATCCACTCTTCAAGCGGAGCCTTTATCCGGTTAAGCGATCTTGCAGAGGTAAAGGATGACTTCAAGGAGCAGGAGAGTTTTGCCCGACTTGACGGAAATAATGTGATCACTTTAAATGTGATTAAGAAGAGTGGTGCTAACCTCCTGGATGCTTCTGACCATATCAAAGATATCCTTGACAATGAACTTACGGGGAAAGAATTCCCCAAAGATCTGACCATGACCGTGACGGGTGACCAGAGTCGTTTTACGCGCAATACATTGGAAGAGCTTAACAATACGATCATCATCGGATTTATCCTGGTGACTATTGTACTGATGTTTTTCATGGGTTTCACCAACTCTTTTTTTGTTGGTCTTTCGGTTCCGCTCTCCATGGCCGTGGCTTACCTCGTTCTTCCGGGTATTGGTTTTACCATGAATATGATTGTGATGTTCGGGTTTATTTTTGCCCTGGGGATTGTGGTTGACGATGCCATTGTGGTGATTGAGAATACCCACCGGCTCCATCGAAATAACCCCGATATAAAGGTCGCGGCAAAGATGGCAGCGGGTGAGGTCTTTATGCCGATTTTATCCGGAACATTAACCACGCTGGCGCCCTTCTTTCCGTTAGCCTTCTGGCCGGGAATTGTCGGGCAGTTTATGCATTATCTGCCTGTTACACTTATTATTACGCTTTTTGCATCGCTTTTTGTCGCCTATATTTTCAATCCGGTGTTTGCCGTTTCATTCATGCAGCACGAGTATGATGCAGAAGCAGATACCAGGACGCTTTGGAGAAAAACAAGGAAATACCTGCTTGTCGTATTTGGATTTGCCCTGATATTTTATGCCTTTAAGATGTTTGGTCTTGCCAATTTCCTGATGTTCGCAATTCTCATGGTGGTTGCTTACGAATATGCTATCCGCTTTTGGATCAAAGGTTTCCAGGAAAAACTCTGGCCTTCATTTATGGATGTGTATGTCCGCACTATCCGCTGGGTACTCGGAGGCAGACGGGCGTTATGGATGCTTGGTTTTATGATCGCCCTGTTCTTCTTTACCATTTTTCTTACCGGTATTGTAAAACCAAAGGTGTTGTTCTTCCCCGAGAATGATCCGAATAATGTCTATGTTTATATTAAGATGCCCGGTGGAACAGACCAGCAGGTAACCGACAGTGTCACAAAGATTGTGGAAAAAAGGGTTTATCAGGTCATTGGAAGAAACAACAAGGATGTTGAATCAATTATCTCCAATGTTACAATCGGCGTTGAAGAACAAGGATTTACAACGGCCGGAAAACCCTTCAACAAAGGAAAAATCTCGGTCAATTTTATTGAGAATAAATTGCGCAGAACCGGTATCTCTTCAACTAAATATATGGAGATGATCAGAGCCGGTGTTGGAAATATTCCGGGAGCTGAAATTACGGTCAACAAGAATAGCAATGGTCCGCCAACCGGAAAGCCGATCAATATTGAGGTCACCAGTCAAAATCTTGAGAACCTGGTCGCCGATGCCAATGCCTTCAGGGATTATGTCGATTCTTTAAGGATTCCGGGTGTTGAGGAGCTGAAAACTGACTTTGAGATGAACTCACCTGAAATAGTCATTGACATTGACCGTGAACGTGCTATGCGACAGGGAGTTTCAACCGGCCAAATCGGACTTGAAATCAGAACAGCCCTTTTTGGCAAGGAGGTTTCTAAATTCAAGCAGGATGAAGATGAGTATCCCATCACACTCCGCTATCACAAGGTGACCAGGGATAACATCAATGCCCTGATTAACTTGCAGATAACCTACCGTGACATGAACAGCGGCCAGCTGAGAAGCATCCCGTTGTCAACGGTGGCAAAAATAAATTACGCCACTTCGTATGCCGGGATCAAAAGGTTAAATCAAAAACGTGTGATTACCATTTTCTCAAACGTCCTTTCAGGTTATTCTGCGAACGATATCGTTCCCAGGATTAAGAAGGCTGCAGCAAAGTTTAGTGTGCATGAAGGGACGGAATTTAAACTGACAGGAGAGCAGGAGGATCAGAATGAGACCTCTTCCTTCCTTATGAAGGCCATGATTATTGCCTTGGGTATTATTTTCTTTATCCTGATAACTCAGTTTGGATCGATCAGTAAAACAATCATTATTCTGAGTGAGGTGATATTCAGCATTATAGGAGTGCTGCTCGGGGTGATTATCTTCCGGATGGATCTTGTGATTATGATGACCGGACTTGGAATCGTGGCCCTTGGTGGAATCGTGGTTCGAAACGGGATTTTGATTGTCGAGTTCTGCGATGTGATGATGAAGCGGGGTTATAAAACCCGTGAGGCAATTATCCAGGCAGGGAGGACCCGTATAACCCCGGTGGTTTTAACGGCAGCTGCTACCATGCTTGGTCTGATTCCGCTTGCTGTAGGGATGAATATCAATTTTGTAACCTTGTTCACTGAGTTGAATCCTCACATCTACTTTGGAGGCGATAATGTTGCCTTTTGGGGACCCCTGGCCTGGACAATCATTTTCGGCCTTAGCTTCGCAACATTCCTTACCCTGATATTTGTTCCTGCATTATACTACATGGATTATGTAATGAAGTTAAAAATCAAAAGGAGGAAGAATCTGAAACGGATCAAATTATTAAATCAGAATTAATGTAAGTTTTTTCCGGATAATTCGTTTCTTTAATGGTCTGATTAAAAAGCCATGATTATTATATTTTCATTTCAGAATGGCAATATTTTAATCATGGCTTTTTTGCAAAACCAAAACCGAAATGAATCCTATGAAAAAGTTCAGAATATTAAACCGATGGTACCTCTCTGTTTTGCTTGTCGGATTGTTATATCCAATGAATCAGCTGTATGGACAGGATCAGAGCCTTCACTGGACCAAAAAGTTGCCGGGCATTTGGGCGGCAAGTGCAGGTAAACCGGAAGCTGTTAATTTTACAACAGCATCAGGGGTTAACCCCAAACAGGAGGCGATTAACCGGATGGTTGAAGTTGAATTTCCCCTCCCGGAAAACGAGATTAAAGCAACGGTCTTTGACGGGAAATTATACCTGCAGTTTCCCCTGGAG
>Ga0364914_10509_pt1 | contig 11157 bp, 6 predicted proteins | sample ExccelJu500001D3_3_FD_206954 | JGI IMG/M metagenome (GOLD analysis project Ga0364914, IMG submission 206954) | Enriched cells from Trout Bog Lake Hypolimnion, Wisconsin, USA - BchlTB.June25.5000.01.D3 | ecosystem: Environmental > Aquatic > Freshwater > Lake > Hypolimnion/Profundal zone | place... | reverse complement strand
GCCTCTATATCAACAGCTTTGAGGGAGCTGTTGCAGTATTCACAGGTTAGAAATTTATCTGCTCCTCTTTCCTTGTTAAGCTTGATTACGGCCCCACAACCAGGACATTTATATGGGATCGTGTAATTTGTCTTGCTAAACATCTCCAGCATTCGGTTAACATCGATATTGATATGTCTAATTGTTCTATTGGAGTCCCTTAATTCCTTAGCATTTGAAACTAGTCCGACTAATTCGTAATGGTCGGCTGCATCACCATACCTTCCCGCTTTTTCTGCTATGTGAGCCATTGAAATATGGTAATAAATAGCAGTATATGGGCCAGTATATGGTATTACCCACTGGCTAATCTCTTCTCTTGAAAAAATATAGTTATTGCCATAATATGTTCTCCTACAAGTGGGGCATAGCAAATCGACTCTTGTGACATTTGACACGCCTGTAATGTCGTTGCAGTAAGGATGGATAAATGTTGTTGGGCAGATATGAACAATGAAATCGAGTTTGTGGTCGGGTCCACAGAAAACACAATTGTCAAGAAGACGTTTTCCGGAAAAATAGTAATTTCTTGTTTTTTGGATTATGTCTCGTTCAAATCCACCAAAGCAAGATGGACAAATCGTAACATTTTTAATTTGAATCCCTGGCCGGTTGGTCAATGTATTGCCATAATAAAACTGGAGGAAATTGAATATTTTCTGGCCACACTTACTACAAATATGCTTATCGCAACCGGGACAGATTTCTAGTGTACCTTTCTTAAGACCACAGTTACAGCATTTTGCCATATTTTCAAAACCTTCAATTCTCTAACGATTTCAGGCTATCAACAGAGATATTGTTCATTCATTTTAATTTATTAGTCAATGTTCTAATAGAAAAAGAAACAGCGGTAAACTGCTCAATAGTTATTCGCTAATCGTACTTGGAAGGGAGCCCAGTTTAGTCCTGACAACAGCTATCAACGAATTTAAGGGCGAGTATTAGGCAGTTAATCTTTTTCGTGGATAGGTGGAAGACACTTCCCATTAAATAACGTAATAAAAGGTAGCGATCAGGGGACACTGCTCTTTCTCCAAGAATACTTATGACATTAGCTTTATCTCAAATGGATGGCCGATAAGATTTTGACCATGTACCACAGACTGGAAGTCCAAAATAATCTCAGAGTGGAAAAGTACACCAATGCATCATCGTTCTATGACGTATTTCTGACAATTGAGGGGTCAAGACAATCATTCTCCTTGAATGGACTCAAACTGGAAGAAGTTGTCGCCAGGATTGGATTAAACCATAATATGCATTTTTCCAAAATAGATATGAATGAACTGCGGGACTTGATGAAGAAAAATTCCGTTAGGGTTGAAAAACGTACTAAACTGCCTTGATTGGCTATTATTCTTTGATTTCAAATGAACTTTAGGTTTACTTTATGGCCGCTTCAAGCCGGTACTTCTCAAACACCATCCATGCCCCATATGCCCCAAAGACCAAAATAAAAACTCCAAGAAAAGCACCGATTTCCAATTGGCCAAAGACAATTAGCAATGAATCCACTAGAATCATGACAATAAACACAGTTCATATCACAATGCCGATTGTAGTGGCCGACAATCCCCTCCACGACTTCTTTGAAGGGGATGTATTTTCAGTACTAGGCATGACGGGGGTGGTTATCCATCACGTTCATAATATCTTTGGGCTTAGAAAAGAATCTATTTCCACTCTCTTATTCATCTGTCATGGGGCAATGAAAATTCCCCAAAATCGTCCAAGTAATTTTCCTCACCCTATTTAATTTTCACCGACCTCCTTGCTTCGCCGGAGGCGGGAAGGCGGTCCCCGCCGCCCTTCTCGCCTTCATCCGATACGATTCGCCACGAATGTTCAATGTGATGCCGTGGTGAAGTATCCGGTCCAGAATGGCACTGGCTATGACATTGTCGCCCAGGACCTCACCCCATTCGCTGTAGGCCTTGTTAGATGTGAAGATCGTTGACACTTTCTCATATCGTCTGGAAACGAGCTGGAAGAAGAGATGGGACTCCTGCCGCTGGAGCGGCAGATATCCGATCTCATCTACCACCAGAAGTTTGTACGACGCCAGTTTCTTCAGGGTGCGGTCCAGCTTGCCTCTTTCCTCCGCAGCCCTCAGCCGCTCCACCAGAAACGGGGTGGAGATGTAGTAGGCGGAGTAACCAGCCTTGATCGCCTCCAATGCCAGACCGATCGCTATGTGGGTCTTTCCGACCCCCGGAGGACCGAGAAGTATGACATTCTCACCCTCGGCCACGAAACGGAGAGTGCGTAGATCATCAAAAACCGCTTTATCTATCGACGGCTGGAAGCTCACGTCGAAATCCTCCAGCCGCTTGCGCACCGGTAGGTGCGCCAGCTTGGTGTTTGTATCGATGGCGGAGGAGCGTCTTGCTCTCAACTCCTCCCCGATGATGTGTTCGAGCACTTCGACCACTGGCAGCTGCCGGGAAGCGGCATTCTCCAGGGTCGAGTCCAGTATCTCCTCCGCCGTGTTCAGCTTCAGCCTGAGAAGGTTCTCATGCAGTCGTTCGAACGATTCATGGCTCATGACGCGCCTCCCATGAACGCATCATAAGTGGAGAGGTCCCGCCTCTCCACCTCCACTGGAGCATTGAAGGAGAACATCGGCAGGGCCTCTGGAGCGGTCTTTGTCAGCCTCTTCTCATGCCTTTCCTTGCTGGCCTCGCGTTTGAGCTTGTGCAGGCCAGCAAAGTGCTCCGGATTCCTCACGTGGAGGTTCGAGCCAGGCACGACCTCGTGCCTGGCAATCTCCTCGCCCGCATAATTGACGGCCAATATTCCGTCCCTGATCACCATGCTGCATAACCGTCCGGCGAACTTCCAGGGGATGGAATAGAAGTTGTTCAGATACCGGACGAAGCATTCCCGGTCAGCCTTTCTGGTTTCGAAGTAAGTGATGATGTATGGCACTATCTGGCCGAAGGGCGTCAGCCCTTCGTTGGGCCAGCGTTCCTTCGGCACTTCATGGGTGGTGCCTTGCACCTCGGAGTTGACGCGATCGCACCATCCCAGTCCAAGCGAGTTTGCATGGGAGATGTCGTCATAGGTCGAGCCCAGCAGGAAGTCCCTCTCGACATACTGGATGGTCCTTTCGACCTTGCCCTTGGTCTTCGCCCCTTCTATGCCGGGACGGCATAGGCGGGGCGTTATGCCGTGATGCTGGGCGAAGTCCAGGTACATGGGGTTGAAGGTGGACTCAGTCGATAGGAGAGCTCTTTTCAGGACCACATTCTTGGTGTTGTCGTAGAGGATGGACCGGGTCCATCCTCCAAAGAATTCGAATGCCTGGAGGTGGCATTCGATGAAGGTGTCGGTACGACAATCTGTCGTCATGCGGATGTACCTCATGCGGGACCAGGAGAGAACCATGACGAAGACGTAGATGTGCTCGACCACATCGCCGACCTGGAGACGACCCAGGTCGATCCAGTCGACCTGGGCCTGTTCTCCCGGTTTGGTCTCGTAACGGATCTCGGCGACGACCTTGGACATGTCGAGGATGGGGGAGACGAACCGCTTGACGGTGCTGAGACTGCCGATATAGCCCATTTCCTTGATCTCGCGGAACAGTCTGGCGGCCGACAAAGCGTGGCCAGCAAGCCTGGTCTTGAGATATTCCTCGTACGGGTCAAGGATGCCGTCCCGGGCTTCTCTGACGTATCGTGGCGGGGCATCCGCCCCGACATATTTTCTTACAGTCTTCCGATCGCATCCAGATACTCTCGCTATCTGAGTTATCGACATTCCACTTCTGTGCATCTCCCTCATCTCCGACCAGTCCATCGCGTCCCTCACATCCTCCCCTTCGTAGGGGTATTAACAGGGGGTGAGGAATATTACTTGGTCGAAATTGGGGAAAATTCAGTGGACCATGACAATCATCTGACCAAAGTGGACGAGTATGATGGATAAATTGCAGTATTATCATGGAATGGTCGATGGGTCAGTCCCTCACCCTCCCATTGCAGACCTCATAGGTTTCAAGGTTATTGAGGCTGAAAAAGGCAAGATCGTAATTGAGTTGGTATGCAATGAGATGATGGCCAATTCGATTGGTGCTGTCCAGGGCGGGATTATTGTCACCATCGCTGATGCAGCAATGGGAATGGCAGCCATGACCCTGATGGACGACAAGCATTATTCTATAACAGCAGAGATGAAGATCAACTTCCTCAGACAACCGGGCATGGAGAGGCTAATCTCCACCGGAAGAATAGTACATCCAGGAAGAAGATTGATGATGGGAGAAGCTGAGGTAAGATCGGAAAACGGAAAACTGATTGCCAAAGCGACATCGACCCTGATGGTACTGGAGAACGATACTTTTGATTAAGGAAGCCCATGGCTCAATAATCGCTGGCTTTGAAGCTCGACTTTTCCAGCATATCCATTCCTTGATATCTTTTGACAAGCTTCTCAATTGGTTCCATAGGTCCGAAATTTACATATGGGTTCTTTAGCCAATGGGCTGGAGTGTCTTCAGCTGCGGGTAGAATCTGGTATTCTTTAGTTTGATGAATCATAACCACAACTGGATCTTCAACTAACTTGCCCGACTTGTGATAACTCCTAATGAGTTCTCCCATGATCTTGTAATGTTTTTTAGGATCCTCAAACCAGGTAACGCTCAGAATAGATTCGATGCCTTTTTGGTCACAAGCTTGGCGGTCTTCATCTACGATTTTCCGAGCTTCACCGTAGGTAGGGTAATGTTCTTTTGAAAATTCACGGGTTGATGAACTGTAAGTCTGGTAGTAGATGTCGGGGTTGATGAATTGCTTGGCTTGGGGTTTCTTCATCGAAAATCACATTTCGATTAAAGATCAAGAGGATTTATTAAGATTATCTAGGGCCTGATGAAACTAAAACATGTATTAGAATCGGATACGGTCTGTTTGCCTAGTGTCACAGCGATGCAGATTTGGAGGATATGGTCACTTTCACCATTTTACTAAGGAAACAAGCCAGTCCCAAACATGAGAATTGGGGGCGCCCTTTTATTACAATTCATAGTCATGAACGATGGATGACTCAAGACAATGTCTTCAGTTTTGATGAAAAACAAGTTTCCTATGATGCTCTCGTGGCTAGAACTAAAAGCTGCAATCCCAAATCGAAATCAAATCCAATTTGTTCTAGAAAATTGAGCTATAAAGTTAAAGATGATCCATCGTTGAATCGCTTTATCACTCTTCAAAACGCCTCAGAGGTGGAGGGTGAAAAGGCAAATGACGAAAACCAGATTGGTCCTCGAAGTGCATTGCATAACAGCCTTAACGCATCGATTATGCTCGTTCTTCAGGATTTTGGAACAATAGGCGACTACAAACATCAACGAGAAATGCAAATGAAAGAATACGGAGAATTTAAAGGACAAAAGATGCCTGAAAATAAACAAGACCTTGGGAAAAATGGTCGTACTCCAACCACCGACAATTTGGAAGATAGAATGAAGGCTTTGCTACAGGATGATACATTTACTTTCAATATGGCAGACCCGAAGGGCCGCATTTTCATTACAAATTCATGTCTCTGCTTAAGAAATGAAATTACACATAAATCTGATGGTTCTCCCGAGACTACTCGCCTTCATGGATACAAATCCAGTTCATATACTGATCAATGGTCAATAGAATGCTGCAAACGGCATATGCACAATAAAGAAAATTCGGGGTTAATCGATATCATCCGTCCTATGATGGTTATTGGGATTGGACAGCCTGCATCACGTGGAATTTTGAGCTGTTATAGTCAGACCATCCATGGAAGATATTTCGATTTTGTTAGAGATAACATTAATGGAATACCATTGGGAAATGGGACTATATTTTTCCCAGTTTTCCACACGAGCAATCAGACCCACCAAGTTAGAAAAGAATTATCAATTGAACTGAATGATCTGGAGAATCATTTTTGTGACTGGAATGGAGCGGTTAGATATTACAGAGAGAACCAAGGCCATCGAGTTCATTCCCAATACTGTGAGGAATTATGATCTCAGATCCAGACAAAGTAGACTGATCAAAAGCCTCATAAAAACCTTCTGATGTTGGTATTGACTTAGATAGTGTTTTTCATGGAGGATTGATGTTGTTATTGGACTATTAGGCAATCTCTTATTGGTGGCGAAAAATCGATTAACAGACGTCCAAGAATTCTTAGAGGGCTCCTAAGGAATCTGTTTGCAACGCCCGATAGATAACAACCCGATTGGCCATTGATTATCCCATCCATACTGGTTAAATGCCCAGACCATGCAATGGAATTTCTTTCTATATGTTAATGAACCAGTAATCTCATTTGGGAACGATCCATTTGAAATTCGATACTGTCCTTGAAAAACATCGTGAATTATCATTTTCGGAAAAGGACAAGGGGGCTCGTTTCGAGCGACTCATGCAGGGATATTTACTAACAAATCCAATGTATGAAAACACATTTGAAAAGGTTTGGTTATGGAATGAATTTCCATTTAAGACTGAATTTGGCGGGTCAGATACCGGTATTGACTTGGTTGCTTCAACAAAAGACGGTGACTATTGGGCAATCCAGTGTAAATGTTATCAAGAGGATACTCAGATCGATAAAAAACACGTTGATTCTTTTTTGGCAACTTCGAGTCGAGAATTCTCGATCAAAGATGGTAAAAAGGTCAGATTTTCGCACCGTCTTTGGATTTCAACTACAAATAGATGGGGGAAGAATGCTGAAGAAGCTCTAATAAATCAAATTCCTCCAGTATCTCGAATCAATCTTTTTGATTTAGAAGATGCCCCGGTAGATTGGGAAAAACTGGAAAATGGGATATTCGGTCACAAGGCACGACTGGCCAAGAAAACAATCAGACCACATCAGATCGAAGCGATTGACAAGGTCCATGAACATTTTAAGGGATCTGATAGAGGGAAACTCATAATGGCATGTGGGACTGGCAAGACCTATACTGCCTTGAAGATAGCAGAGAACGAAACCCAAGGAAAAGGGCTAATTCTTACTTTGGTCCCTTCAATTGCTCTTATGGGACAAACTTTAACTGAATGGTATTATGATGCGCAGGAACCCATCAATGCTATCTGTATCTGTTCTGACACTGAAGTTTCAAAGAAGAAGGGCAATAATGATGACGCAGATTCCACAGGGTCGATAAACCTAGCCTTACCAGCAAGTACAAATGTTGACAACATTTTAAAACAATTTAAACATATTCAAAAAAACGGTAATGATGGACTCACCGTTGTTTTTTCGACCTACCAAAGTATTGATGTAATTTCAGATGCACAAAAGAAATTGGGCACCAATTTCGATCTAATTATTTGTGATGAAGCTCATCGCACTACTGGAGTAACGTTAGCAGGCGAAGATGAATCTGCTTTCGTAAAAGTACATGATAACGATTTTTTGAAGGCCAAAAAGCGCCTCTACATGACCGCCACACCCCGTATTTTTAGTGATGACAGTAAAAGTAGAGCGGACACTCATGATGCTGTTCTCTGTTCGATGGATGATAAGAATTTGTATGGTGAGGAAATACACAGGCTTGGCTTCGGGCAAGCAGTAGAAGCGGGGTTACTTGCTGACTATAAGGTGTTGGTTCTTTCATTAAGCGACCAGGATATTTCCCCATCTGTACAAAAAATGGTAGCTGATAAGGACCATTCAATAAATGCAGATGATGCCACTAAGCTAGTAGGTTGCATTAGTGCTCTGTCAAAACACATTATTGGCGATGGAGGGTCAATAAAAGAGACAGATCCGTTTCCAATGAAAAGGGCGGTGGCTTTTTGTCAAAAGATCAACGTGAGTAAACAAATTTCCAAGAATTTCAATGACGTCTCTGAGAAATATATTTCAGATTTACCAGAAGATAAACAAGAGACAATCCTCAACGTGAAGTCTCAGCACGTTGATGGAACAATGAATGCAACGGCCCGAGATTATTTGTTAGGGTGGTTGAAAGAAGAAAGTGATGAATGTAGAATTCTAACGAATGTGAGGTGCCTAAGTGAGGGTGTAGATGTTCCTTCTCTAGACGCTGTGATGTTTTTGGCCGCACGCAATTCGCAGATTGATGTTGTTCAGTCAGTCGGTCGTGTAATGAGGCTTTCTGAAGGGAAAAAGTATGGTTATATCATCATTCCAGTAATCATTCCAAGTGGGATTTCTGCTGAGAAGGCTTTGGACGACAACGAACGATATAAAGTAGTGTGGACTGTTTTAAACGCTCTTAGAGCTCACGATGACCGTTTTAATGCCACAATAAATAAAATTGAACTCAATAAGAAAAAACCTTCTAATATTTTGGTTGGAAGGCCGGACCTTAGCTTTGACGAAAACGGCAATCCAATTTCTATCGATGATCATAAGTTGGACAGAACAATACAAACGCAACTCCAATTGCAGTTTGAAGAATTACAAGGTGTCGTCTTTGCTCGTATGGTCAATAAAGTCGGAGACCGTCTCTATTGGGATCAATGGGCTAAAAGTGTAGCAGAAATTGCAGAAAAGCAAATCGAACGATTAACAAATCTGGTTAAAGAACAGGATGTTAGAGATACTTTCAACGACTTTTTGTCAGGACTTCAACAGAATATTAATCCCGAAATAACCAAGGAACAAGCTATCGAGATGTTATCACAACATATGATAACCAAACCAGTTTTCGAAGCTATTTTTGATAACTATTCCTTCGCAGAGCATAATCCAGTATCAAAATCAATGCAAAGAATGGTTGACTTGTTAGAACTAAAAGCTATCGAAAAAGATACTCACGTCTTGGATCGCTTTTATGATTCTGTCAAAATGAGGGTATCCAACATCGATAATGCTGAAGGCAAACAACGTGTAATGATAGAACTCTATGAGAAATTCTTTAAGACCGCATTCCCGAAAATGGTGGCACAATTAGGCATTGTATATACTCCTATAGAAGTGGTTGATTTTATCATCCATTCAGTTGACGATGTGTTAAGGAGTGAATTTGATAGAAGTCTTACAGATGAGAATGTTCATGTGATTGATCCATTTACAGGCACTGGAACATTTATCACCAGATTACTTCAAAGTGGGCTAATAAAACCAGATGATCTTCAACGCAAATATGCGGGTGAAATCCATGCGAATGAAATTGTTTTGATGGCATATTACATTGCTGCCGTGAACATTGAAAATGCTTATCATGGCATTCTTCTTGGTAAGCAATATCAGAGCTTCAACGGTATTTGCTTAACCGACACTTTTCAATTAAGCGAGTCTATCCAAGGCGATTTCCTTCATTCCAACTTCTTCCCAAAAAACAGCGAACGAGTGATGACTCAAAAAAAGACCCCGATAACAGTAATAATGGCCAATCCACCTTATTCAGTGGGACAAAATTCCGCAAATGATGATGCTCAAAATATGTCTTATCAGGATTTGGCAAGGCGGATTGCTGAAACTTATGCCAAAGAGTCTATTGTTACCAATAAGAATTCATTATACAATTCTTATCTCAAAGCGTTCCGATGGTCATCAGACAGGCTTGATAAGCTACACGGTGGAATAATTTGTTTCGTCTCTGATGGGGGTTGGCTGGATAGTAATGCTCATGATGGTTTTAGAAAATGTTTGGAAAAGGAATTCAATAGCGTATATGTGTTTAACTTAAGGGGAAATGCCAGAACTCAAGGAGAACAAAGACGAAAAGAAAAAGACAATATTTTCGGTTCGGGTTCTAGATCCCCCATTGCGATAACTTTATTGGTTAAGAATCCAAATGCTGAGAATAAGAAGGCTACAATATATTATCGAGATATTGGCGACTATCTTACAAGGGAAGAAAAGTTGGCCATTATTAAGAAAGTTGGGACAGTGAATGATCCAGAAATGGATTGGGAGACAATCAATCCCAACAAAGAAGGAGATTGGATTTATCTTCGAAATCCCATCTTTTGTGGCTATACTCCAATTGGAGAAAAAAATGGAAAAGATGCTGATAAATCATTCTTTCTCCCCATTTACTCTAGAGGCTTAGCAACAGCAAGGGATTCCTGGTGTTATAATTTTAATAAGATTCGGCTCATTCAAAATATTAAGGATTCCATTGATTATTACAATGCACAAATAGAAGATTATTCAAAAGCTAAATTACAAAATCATGATTTATCTGCCGAAGATCATATATCGTATGATTCAAAAAGATTCAGCTGGGCCTGGCAACAATTGAAGGATATCAATGATCTCAAGAAATATGCTTTCGATAATAACTCGGTCAAAATAGGAATATATAGACCGTTTGTGAAACAGCATCTTTATATTAATAGAAATTTTAATGATAGATTGTATCAAATTCCTCAAATTTTCCCCGCTCCAGAATTAGACAATTTGGTTATCTGTATTCCAGCACCTGGCGGTAAGAAAGAGTTCTCGGCAATAATAACAAACTGCATACCAGACCTACATCTAAACGGAGATTCACAATGTTTCCCTTTACACTATTATGAAGAAGTGGGGATTAATAGAGAAAAGAACACCTCTCAGACCTTCTTTGATGCATATGAATATAAATTATCAAATAAATATATAAAGAAGGATGGGATAAGCGATTATATTTTTGAAAAAGTAAAAAAACAATATGAAAAATCCAACCTAACAAAAGAAGACATCTTTTACTATCTTTACGGCATTCTCCATAGTCCTGATTATCGGAGGTTGTTTTCCAATGATGTTAAGAAAATGTTACCCAGAATACCCTTAGTAAAAGACCTAGCAGACTTTTGGAATTTTAGTAAGGCGGGGAGAAAATTAGCATTCCTTCATTTGAATTATGAGAATGTTCCTCCGTGTCCTGAGGTCGGAATTTCAGGTTTCGACAACGGCTTTCTTGTCGTAAGTAAGATGAGATTCCCACAAAAGGATAAAAAAGACACAATCATTTACAACAGCAAAATAACAATAACCGGAATCCCAGAAAAAGCTTTCCATTACATAATAAATGGAAAAAGTGCAGTAGAATGGATAATGGAACGATACCAGATTACAACTGATCCAGACACAGGGATTACAAATGACCCGAACGATTGGGCTAAAGAAGTAGGCAATCCTCGCTATATCCTGGATTTG
>Ga0364914_10506_pt1 | contig 11194 bp, 9 predicted proteins | sample ExccelJu500001D3_3_FD_206954 | JGI IMG/M metagenome (GOLD analysis project Ga0364914, IMG submission 206954) | Enriched cells from Trout Bog Lake Hypolimnion, Wisconsin, USA - BchlTB.June25.5000.01.D3 | ecosystem: Environmental > Aquatic > Freshwater > Lake > Hypolimnion/Profundal zone | place... | reverse complement strand
GATTTGTGAGTGATCAGCCACCACCCGATTTGGTCAAAAGTACTGCGAGGGTATTTGAGCAAGAGTCAACATCACCCCATCAATTGCGTAAAGTATTTGAACATTTAGTGCTTCACTCACAAAAGATACCTATTAAGCAGCGGCAAAAGGCGCGCACCCCTACGCAATTGGTGGGTCGCTTTGCAAGAGCTGTCAATTTGCCCTTGAACTTTCAGGAAGCGCATATTTTATGGATGCTGGATCAGTCTGGTCCTCCTCTATACGGTTGGCCGACACCAGAGGGTCCGCGCACGGAAGTGAATTGGCTAGTGTCATCGTCGTATTTGCGTAATCGCATTGATCTCATGCAAGGACTCGCTCAAAACTGGTGGGGTACTGGGGTTTGGGATCCTTTTGATGGTTTGCCCGCAAAGCCTAGCTATCAAGAGATGATGGCTCGTTGGGAAAGCCCTTTATTCGGGGTGCCGCGTCCAGATTTATCGATGGCTATTTTGAGCTCGCAAAAAATTAAAGTAACTGATTCAGTCAATGATGCGGGTACCGCCCGCCGTCTTATTGGCCTATTAGCATGTGCACCTTCTTTTCAGGTGGGGGTCGCTTTACCTACTCCTGAGCAAATTGGTTTGTCAGGTCAAAGTGTAAGCAAGAAGAGGGTGAGTACATGAAGCGCCGTGATTTTTTAAGGCTTGGCGCAAGTTCTTACTTGTTCGCCCAGGAGGCTTTTGCCGGCATGAGCGATATGGCAATGTCTGGTGATAGCGGTTCGAGTATTAAGACGGCTGCTTCAGTGATCAAACCAAATTCCAATCAAGCCACTCCCTTGATCGTGGTATTTTTGCGGGGTGGTGCTGATGCCCTAGGAATACTCTCGCCATTAGAGGATCCCAATTTCTTAGCGGCTCGTCCTCCAGAGATGCGCTTTACAGCAGACAAGGCTGCAGGCCCTCCGATTGAACTCAATGGCACCCCTTTATATTGGATGGCCAATGCAAAACCCATCACGGAGCTCTATGCGACCAAGCGCTTAGTGGTCTGGCCTGCGGTGGGTCTGCGCGATGAAACTCGTTCTCACTTTGAAGCGCAAGAGATTATCGAGCGTGGCGTCCAGTCACTTGATCGGCTGCCTGACTCGGTAGGTTGGATGGCGCGCGCTGAGCAAATCAATACGCCGCGCTGGTCTACGAATTCATTACCATTGTTTTCTGGAAATAGTTCTTTGCCGAGAGTGATGCAGGGGGCACAGCAGGTGATCGTCGCACGTGATTTACAAGGTGGCATCCCTTTTCCGGGTGGGGATAATGCCTTTAAGGCCATTCAGGCTTTGTGTAGCGCTGATCAATCTCATAGCGTGAGCGGCAATATGCTGGAAACCTTGCACTTGATAGAAGAGATCAATCGCGCGCTACCAAAACAAGATAACCGCATTGCGCCATATACCAGCTCGGGGCTTACGGCCTATCCTAACTCTGATCCTGGTGTGGGTCTACGATCGGTGGCGCGCTTAATGCAGGCTAACGTCGGTTTGCAATATGCCTGGGTTGATCAAGGTGGCTGGGATACCCATGAGCATCAGGGCTGGAAACTTAATTATTTGGTTAAAGATTTAAGCAATGCATTACAGGCTTTTGATCAGGATATGCAAGCTCAGAAAAAAGATTACACCTTGGTCGTTCTCTCTGAATTTGGTCGGCGTCTCAGAAGTAATCGAAGCAATGGCACGGATCATGGCCATGCTGGCTTAGCCTTAGTAATGGGAAGTGCAGTTCCGGGTGGTAAGGTAATGGGTAGGTGGCCCGGATTGCAAGCCGATTCTTTAGATAGAGGGGTGGATCTAGCAGTCACAAGTGATTATCAAGAGGTTCTTCAGCAGGCATTAAGATGGAGGTCACGAAGTGCTTAATTTACTATTTTTCTATCACTAATATTATGACGATTCTAGTTACTGGCGGTACAGGCTACATCGGTTCTCATACCGTAGTCCAGCTTCTTGCAGCGGGTCATGATGTATTGATTCTGGATAATTTAAGCAATAGTAAGGTGCAGGTCATTGACCGTATCACTAAGATTGTGGGCAAGACCCCCGGATTTATCCAGGGTGACATTCGGGATCGCGCATTACTCAAGAAGTTGTTTGCAGAGCATACGATTGAGACAGTGATTCATTTTGCGGGTTTGAAAGCTGTCGGCGAATCTGTTCAAAAGCCCTTAATGTATTACGAAAATAATGTGAGTGGCAGCATTGTGTTATTTGAAGAGATGGCCGCTGCGAATCTGAAATCCATTGTCTTCTCATCATCTGCCACTGTATATGGCGATCCGCAGTTTTTGCCGATTACCGAAGACCACCCTTTATCGGTGACAAACCCTTACGGTCAAAACAAATGGATGATCGAAAATATATTGCGTGATATTTATGTGGCAGATACCACATGGAAAATTGTGCTCTTGCGATACTTCAATCCTGTGGGGGCTCATATCTCTGGCACGATCGGTGAGGACCCGGCAGGTATTCCCAATAACTTGATGCCATTTGTGGCGCAAGTGGCTGTAGGCAAACGTCAATTGTTACAAGTCTTTGGTAATGACTACTCAACCCCTGATGGCACTGGGGTGCGCGACTATATTCATGTTGAGGATTTAGCTTCTGGACATTTGGCTGCTTTGGACTATTTGCAAAACCACGATGGCGTACTAACTGTGAATTTGGGTACCGGCAAAGGCACTTCGGTAATGGAAATGATCGAAGCCTTTAAAAAGGCTAGCGGTAAAGCGATCGCCTATGAAGTGGTTTCAAGAAGATCTGGCGATATTGCGAGTTGCTATGCCGATCCTAGTAAGGCAAAAGCCGTACTAGGCTGGCAGGCAATTTACGGCATTGAGCAGATGTGCGAGGATGCTTGGCGTTGGCAAAGTCAGAATCCGAATGGATTTGCTTAGGGATATTGTCTGAGCGGGATTTACTGGGAAATCTTTTGTAATTGCTCGCGAATGGCTTGATCGATATAGTTACTGACCCAGTAGCGTTGCATCACTGCAGTACTTAAAGCTTCTGGTGTTAGTGCCAAGTGAATATGATGAGCATGCCAGTTTTGCTGTCCTTCTAGAGATAAGACTCCGGCAACGCATTCCATGAGTGCTTGTTCTGCTGCCTCCATCACCACATCAATGACTAACTCAGGATATTGCTCGGTATCGGCATAGCGCTGGGTAAAGTAGGTCATGAGATCTTGGAATCCCTTGAAATCTCGATTGGCCAGGATCAAATTGGAGAGGGCTACGTATTCAGCGGCTCTTCCAGTGAGTTGTGGTGACTGCGCTTCATTAGTCCACTGTACTTTTGGGAAAAAACTCAGGTCATGCTCTTCTTCTGCGGGTGGCGTCTCTGCAGTAGGGGGTGATTGATCAAGGGGATCGCTTGGATCTTGCACTGGCTCTGGGGGCTTATTCTCTTCTATTACAGTGGCAGGATCTTTGAGGCCCTTGTAGCCACTTAAGCGATATAAGAAAAAGAGCTTTCTCAGCCTTTGCAAAATATGATTAGAGTGTGCTACTCGAGAGCGACTATTGAGTAGTGAATCAATAAAGTTCCGAATCGGCCCCGGCATATTGGCACGAAACTCATCTTGCCAGGCATTCCAATTAAGGCCTGAGCCATCGGGCTTAATGAGATTAGTGCGGGCTGTGTTTTGCACTGCCTCATCAGGTTCAATCATGAGAATGATGCGGTTGCGTCCCACCACAATGCCAAAGTGACTTAAGCGTTGTGAGCGAGAATCGCTGATGTCAAAGATTTCTCCTTGATTGATTAAGGCGGTATGACCTTGGATAGCGCAGTCTTCAGGCAAGATCCACCAGTAAGCAGTGGCATCAGCTAGGCGCAGCTGGCCGTATTCATGGCAGTGGTGATTGGCGATTTCTTGATAACCCGTGATGACCTGTAGGTGGTTTTGTTCTGGGTTCTCCAAAGGATGGCAGTAACCTACGCGGGCCGTGATTTCAATGCTGGCAGGGAGGGTAAAGAAGCGGGTATTAAGGTAATTGGTAATCCACTGTTCACGTGTACCAGGCACACCATGTGGGGGGTGCATCGTATCTTGAGTGGGGTTCATACCCATTAAGGTCACACGAGTGCCATGATCACCAATCATGTCAGGCTTGTCATCATCGCTAATGGGTCTGGCATAAACAGGCTCACCTGTGCCTGTCACAAAACCCTGAACACCGTAGACATCAGCTTCAGCTTGATAGCAAATAAAGACGCAATACCCTTTGCCATCTTTCCAAGATTCATATTGAATGCCAGCATGGTTACGAGTGAGGGCGGAGATCTTCGCACCCACACCATAGTTTTGATGCTGGTTTGCAACACCGCCAGAAGACGATAGGCTATTTAATAGAGATAGCATTTGCTCTGGAGCCATGCCATCGCCATTGTCGGTAAAGGCAAGCTTATAAAAGCCACCTTCTTGCAAAATGATTTCATTAAAGTCGAGGCGAATCAAGCCTAAGTCTTCGCCAGTGCGCTCACAAGCCTCAATCGAGTTTTTGAGAAATTCTCGTAAATATTGCGTGGGAGGACAATCGCGACCCAGATTGCGTATCAGGGCAGTCAGGCCCTGAGGATTAACGCCAGTAGGCTGAAAGAGGGCGGTACTCATACCATTCTTTTTATGCTGTAAATAGAATAATGCTCAGGTGATGATCGATGTAGAGGCATTTTTTATTTCATTAAATTCTTGTTCTTGCGTTGCTAGGTCTAGGGTGTAGTGGAAACCAAAGCGATGATTTCTAAAATCTTCCCCAAGTCTTGCTGCATACATATTGTGGCGATTACGGCGATATTCAAATCCTAAGTTTTTATAATGCAATAACTTGAGGTCATCAGCGCTATTTGTAGCTGAGTAAACTTTTACTTGATCGATAGAATTTTTTGCCTTTGGGTCGGCCGTATGTGATCCAGGGCCAAAATTTATTTCAGCACATTCGGTGGGTTTAAATAAAATCATCTTAGAGTAGAAAATAGACTCACAACCTCTCTTGACTTGTTCTGTTATGAGAGACTTATAGTTATCAGGAAAATACTCAGAAACCATCTCGTATCCAATTGGTTTGAAAGCAGAGAACTTGCTTATGTTAGTTTGCAGAAATTCTAATAAGCTTGGGTGATATAAAAACTCATCCATGTCACAGACTATTGAATAGTCTGATTGGTCATTTTTCCAGCAATTATTTCTCAGATTCATCAAGGTAAGCTCTGAATGTTCGCCACCGGAATCAAACCGAGTCACAATGGTATTAGGGTGATCACTGGCGATTTGAACGCTATCATCTGTAGAGTAATTATCGTAGATATAGATCTTTTCTGCGATTTTGCTATAATAATTGAGGAAGTGCGGAAGCATTAATGCTTCATTGAAGCAAACTGTATGGACAGTAATGTTCATAGTGACTTTTCTAATTGCGGTGGCTTCAACTCTATCTTTTAATTATCCTGCGGTCAAGATTATTTGGCGCCAGCCCAATTGTTTTCAAAAGCTGACATGAAAATTATCGCAAATATTAATCGAGAGTTGTCTAAGATTTAATCGATTTGTGTTTAGAAAGAATTAAAACGATGGCCATGAATATCTCGATCGTTGGGGCGGGTCTTTCGGGTGCGGTTTTAGCTCGCCAATTTGCTGAAGCGGGTCTCAAGGTTACTGTTTATGAGTCGCGAAATCATATTGCAGGAAATTGCCATACACAACGCGATCCTGATACAGGAGTACTGATTCATGTCTACGGCCCCCACATTTTCCACACTAATCATCAGCACGTTTGGGAATACATTCAAAAGTTTGATGTAATGATGCCTTTTGTCAATCGCGTTAAAGCAAGCGTTGGCAGCCGGATATATTCAATGCCTATTAATCTAATGACAATTAATAGTTTTTATAACAAGTGTTTGAACCCACAAGAGGCAAAAGAATTTATTTATAGTATTGGTGATCAGGCAATTAATGAGCCAAAGACTTTTGAGGAGCAGGCACTCAGATTTGTGGGTAAAGATCTTTATGAAGCTTTTTTTAAGGGCTACACAGAAAAGCAGTGGGGCATGTCGCCTACACATTTACCTGCAAGCATCCTGAAGCGTTTGCCAATTCGATTTAATTATGACGATAATTACTATGAGAGTCGCTATCAAGGGATGCCTTTAAATGGCTATACCCACCTTGTCGGAAAAATTTTGGACCATTCAAATATCGTAGTGAAGCTATCAACTTCATTTCGACGCTTTGAGGCAGCCCAATATGACCATGTCTTTTATAGCGGACCAATTGATGCATGGTTTAATTTTTCTTTAGGTGCTTTAGCATATAGAACCTTAGATTTTCAGCTTGAACGCCATCAGGGGGATTATCAGGGAAATGCCGTCATGAACTACTGTGACCCAAGCATCCCGTGGACACGTATTTCTGAGCATAAGCATTTTGCCCCTTGGGAAAGCCATGAAAATACAGTGATATACAAGGAGTTCAGTAGGGCATGCGGAAGAGAAGATATACCCTATTACCCTATCCGTTTAGCGCACGATAAAACTCAATTAAATGATTACTTTAGAGTTGCTCAACTTGAAAAAAACGTAACTTTTATAGGCCGTTTGGGAACCTATCGCTACTTAGATATGGATATAGCAATCAGCGAAGCCCTTACATTAGCGAGGGAATCTCTTAACGCGATAGCGGAAAAGAAATCAATACCTCACTTTAGTGCCCCACCAGTATTTTCTTAAAATATCAATAGAAACATCAAGTCATATGAAAGATATCTCCATCTATCAAACTTTCCATAAAGATTTTATCCATAATCCAGAAGCATTGTGGATAAAGCCAATTGGAGTTAATGGCTATAGATATGATAATTTTTTATCGGACGCTACTGGAGAAAATATTACTAGTCTTAATCCCTATTACTGTGAATTGACTGCTTTTTATTGGGTGTGGAAAAATACTAGATCAGATTATGTCGGCTTCTATCATTACCGTAGATACTTGAATTACTGCGTTAACGATGATTTTCGTGAATCTGGATTGTGTGCAATAGATCATGAATGCGTAAAATATTTGAGCTCTGAAAATCAGAAAAAAACCTTGCAAAAAATTTTAAGTATGACTGATGTCATCTTGCCAACCAAGTCATTTCTTTCTCCCAGCATAGAGGGGCATTATTTAAAGCATTTGCAGAATGAGCCCTGGTTAGTTTTTATTGAAATCCTAAGAGATGTATACCCTCAATATACGAGTACGATAGATTTGTTTGCCATAACCCCATTTGCTCCTGTTTGTAATATTTTTGTAATGAAATGGCCACTATTTGACTGCTATTGTAGGGAGCTTTTTTATGTTGTCGATATGGTATTTAATCGCATTGGCAGCCCCTATGATGACTATCAAAATCGCTACCCAGGATTTTTAGCCGAACGTTTTTTGAGCCTTTGGATGCATATTCATCAAATTCAGGCAATTGATGTGCCGATGATGACTTTGGCGTGACCAACTTAGGCTAGATTAATGTATTACCATTTAAAATCATTTAACAAGAATGATTGAATTGAGTTAAATATGCATGAAACAAGTAAATCAATCTTTCAAAGATTAAAAGATAGTCGCTATGTGACCCGCTATTTTGTGGGCGATGGGATTGATATTGGTGCTGGTAGCGATTCTCTTGGTCAGTATCAAGAGTTTTTTCCGCTCATGAAGTCATGCAGAGCATGGGACATAGACGATGGCGATGCCCAATTTATGCCAGGCGTTCCTGACGCGTCTTATGACTTTATTAATTCATCACATTGCTTGGAGCATCTTCATGATGCATCGATAGCGATCGATAATTGGTTGCGAGTTTTAAAGCCTGGCGGGCATCTCGTTTGCGTTGTTCCCGATGAAGATCTATATGAACAAGGCGTTTTTCCATCCACTTGGAACTCTGATCATAAATGTACATTTACCATTTACAAGAAAAAAACTTGGTCTAGTAATAGCGTGAATATATTCGATTTGCTCTCCAATACAAAGCAGGCTATTGATATAAAGAGAATTGAGTTATTAGATGCAACATACAAATTTACTATCGCGCCCCCATTGGGTGATCGCTTTGATCAGACTGCGACAGCACTGGGCGAGGCGGCAATTGAATTTATTATTCAGAAAAAGTGACTATGAAGTTAAGTAAAATCCTTAAGAAAAAAGAGCAATTACAATCGCCGAGGATTTTGATTGCCTTATCTACTTATAATCGACCAATCATTACTAAGATATGCCTTGAGAGCTTATCTAGTTTGCGGTCAGATAATATACGGCTAGTTGTGTATGATGATTCATCCACCAAGTATGATCGAAAATTTTTAGAGCTCTACGCGGATGAGGTTGTACGTTTTGATAATAATGGGGGAATTGAGCGTTCTCGCGCTAAATCATTTAGAGATTTTCGTTATCGTTTCACTGACTATGATTTGTTATATCTGACTGATAACGATACTCTCCATGATCCAGAGGCTATGGAGGTATTAATTAAAACGTATCAGGATCTTCAGGCAAAAAACCATGTGATGCCAATCTCGCTATTTAATTCTTCTAATCATACTTCTGAGTTAAATATTGTTGTTTCCGATACTCTAGGATGCATTATTAAAACTCTACCTGGCGTTTCTCAGTGTTACGATCGATCTATGGTTGAAGTCATCGTCGATGGCCTAAATCAATCGGCAGAGCTCGAGAGTACGCATGGGTGGGACTGGGATTGGCCCGCTTTATTAAAAAGCCATTTTTTCGTTACCAAGCATTCCTATTTAGAGCACTTTTGTCGTGACCGTGATGATGGTGGTATGCACGCTCCTTATTCTGGACTCGGCTTTACTGCAAAGTATGATTTTGAGCATGATCGTGCAATGAATCCAACGGATTATCTTATTTCACACCGTGATTTAGTTATCGATCAAATCTTGGGTGTTCAGCAAACCGTAAAAGGTTATGAGGCAATTTTCCCGGCGCAGGAAGGGCAGATTAATAATGTAGGTGGTGGCGAGTCTGATAAAAATATTCTTCTTGAGCTTAGCAAAATCTTTACTGACGATATTGAAGTTTTAGATATCGGAATTGGCACAGGAAGTCTTGGCCACTTCATCGCCAATAACTCCGAGCTAAATCACTGGAGGGTAGATGGTATCGATGGGTATGAAAAGGCCTGCAAAAATCTCTCATTAATTGAGAAGAAGTACTATCGCAACATTTGGTGGTGTAATGCTGAAAATTTGACAGCCGATAGATTGAAAAAGTATCAGTTAATTTGCATCCTAGATGTAATTGAACATCTAAAAATTGATGATGCAAAACTCCTCTTGCGGCAACTTTTGAGTGGCCTCAATGATGGCGCATATCTATTTTTGAGTACCCCATTATGGTTTTATCCCCAAGGTCATATAGAGACTGGAGACCTGGAAGAGCATCTTATTGGGGTCCCTGCAAGTGCACTAATTGCTTTAAAACCAATCATGTATTCAATTGGACCTCAGTTAGTTGGAGGATTTATTTTCACTCGAGATAGTTTGCAATATATTGATCAATTTGAGCCAACAACGGACAGAGATTTTAATTATGAGCGAGGAATTGAAAATGCTATTGAAGCTGGCTTAAGATTAGACATTGGCGTCGTTAATATTCTAAATGCCTAAGAAAAAGTTACCAACAGACGATGAGTTTATTCAGTTGCTCAGCGCTGAAAGTATAGAAACACTTATTACCAAAGGCCTCGAATATAAAAATAGTCATGACTATGAAAAAGCCACTGCTTGCTTTGACCAAGCTCTTCTTGTAGAGCCAAATTTTTCTGAGGCCTACTACCATCGCGGTAATGTTTTTTTGATCAAAGGCGTTATCTTGAGGCAATAGAGAGTTATGACTGCGCTCTTGCTTTAGAGCCTGCCTTGGGCCATGTGCTCCAGAACAAAGCAATCTCTTTACATAATGTGGGGAGATTACAAGATGCTGTGAATACCTACCGACAAGTTCTTGAGATTGACCCTAATAACTGTAATGCGTACTTTGGCATGGGTACTGATCTTGAGTCCTTGGGGCAACTAGAGTCTGCTATTGCTGCGTTTGAATCGACTATTTCGATTGATCAAGCTCACATACAAGCGCATCTTCATAGCGCTGAATGCTGGCATAGGCTAGGTGATCAAAATAAGGCTTTAGCGGCATTCGATAAGGCGGTGGCCCTCGACTCTACGAGGCCTGAAATATTCGCACGCAGAGGAAATATTTTGCAATCCTTAGGTAGGGTAGCAGAAGCTATTCAGTGCTATGACCAAGCACTCAGTTTGGATGCTCAATACCCATATCTAAAAGATACCCGCTTACTAGCTAAATTGGGGCTATCAGACTGGAGAAATCTCGATCAAGAGATTGCGCAATTTTCGCAAGCGATTGAACGAGACGATCCAATTGCGTCGACATTTCCTGTTTTAGTTGCCATCGACTCATTGAGGTTGCAAAGAAAGGCTACCAGTCGCTGGGCGAATACGATTTATCCAGAAAACTCACAGTTAGGAAATTTGGCTAAATATCAGCGACATCAAAAAACTAGAGTTGCTTATTTTTCGGCAGACTTTAGAAATCATGCAGTCACAATGCTGACAGCTGAATTATTTGAAATGCATGATCGCGAAAAATTTGAAATTATTGCTTTTGCATTTGGACCCCCTACGCAGGATGCAATTGTCGACCGTCTAAAGTTAGCATTTGATCAATTTATTGATGTTCGTGAACTAACTGACCTGCAAGTAGCAAGCTTGGCGCGTCAAATGGAGATTGATATTGCAGTGGATTTGGGCGGTTATACCGCCAATTGCCGTACGGGCATTTTTGCCCTAAGGGTGGCTCCTATTCAGGTTGGTTATCTAGGATATTTAGGTACTTGGGGTACTCCTTATATGGACTACATCATTGCTGATTCCGTGATCATTCCAGAGGAGAGTAGGGATATCTACAGTGAAAAGATTATATATTTGCCAGCCTTTCAGGTAAATGATTCACAGCGCGTTATTTCAGACAGGGTATTTAATCGAGCGGAATTAGGTCTTCCAGAAAATGCAATGGTTTATTGCTGCTTTAATAATACTTATAAAGTATTGCCAAAAGTTTTTACAGTCTGG
>Ga0364914_10208_pt2 | contig 11333 bp, 18 predicted proteins | sample ExccelJu500001D3_3_FD_206954 | JGI IMG/M metagenome (GOLD analysis project Ga0364914, IMG submission 206954) | Enriched cells from Trout Bog Lake Hypolimnion, Wisconsin, USA - BchlTB.June25.5000.01.D3 | ecosystem: Environmental > Aquatic > Freshwater > Lake > Hypolimnion/Profundal zone | place... | reverse complement strand
CCGGGTCAGGATCGGGCGGTTCGGTTTTGACCAAATGATCTGCTGATGAACGAACGCGCCGTTCTTTTCCCAGGCTTCTTCCACCATCATCTGCCGCTTGCTTGCGTGCCAGCAATACCACGCAGCGTGCGGATCGATTGCCTCGGCGATGGCCGCTTTGATGAAGCGGTCGTACAGCTCGTTATTCTGCGATGCATCGGCTTCATCCCAACTCGGCCCGTAGGTTTCCGACCAGTCAGTGTTTTTCGTGGGAGTTTGTCCGGGATGGTTCGTGCCATCGTAACCCACCAAATAGGGCGGGTCGGTTGCGAAGAGGATCGCCCGCTCTCCATTCATGACACGCCGGACATCGTCGACATTGGTAGAGTCGCCGCACAGGAGCCGGTGATGCCCGAGTTCATAAAGGTCGCCCGGCTTCGTAATGGGATTGACCGGTGGCGGCATGGTTGTGTTGCCATCGCCCTCGGTGGTATCCAGCCGTTTGAGCAAGTCGTCGAGCGAGTCCTCGTCGAACCCGGTCAGATCGAGATCGATCTTCCCGTCCAGTTCCTTGAGCAGCTCCTTCAAGCTGTCCTTGTCGGTTTCGGCCAATTCCGCCAAACGGTTATCGGCGAGCATGTCAGCCCATTCTTCGGCCTCATTTTCGTAATTTTGAAAATCGACGGGGACCGTCGGCATCCCCAGGAGCTTTGCGGATTCCAATCGCCCGTGGCCCTTGATCACGAACCCCGACCGCTTCGATACCACGATGGGATTGCGGAATCCCTGTCCCTTGATGATCTTTGCCAGCAGCTTGATTTGAACCTCGGGGTGCCGGTTGGGATTGCGCGGGTTGGGGATCAACTTTTCGATGTCCACCATTTCGGTGTGCGCGCAGAAAACGGGAATATCGCTCATGCCACCGCACAGGTGTCAACGGCGCATTGACACCCCGGCATGGGCATGGCCACGAAAAAGCGTCCCTCGTCCGTTCACATCCCATCCCGACTCGAACGCCGGTTTGAACTGCTCTGGCAGACTGTGGACGGCCCTGCGCTGCAATCGGAATTCCGCTTTCATCCAACTCGGAAATGGCGGGCGGATTACGCTCATCTCGAAAGCCGCACCCTAATTGAAGTGGAAGGAGGCGCGTGGATTGGCGGTCGCCACACCCGTGCCGCCGGATTCGTGGCCGACGCGGAGAAATACCTCGAAGCAGCCCTCACTGGCTGGCGGGTAGTGCGGTTGGTGGATCGACAGCTTACCATGGAAACTGTGGGGCGCGTGGCGGCGGCGGTTCGGAGTGGCTGGCTGGCGCAAGGCTAGGCACTTGGAAATGCCCTTTAATGTGGGATCTCTGGATTCCCACGACCAAAATGAAGATGCTACAAAACCACCTTATATCTGGTGGCGCGGCCTTCTCCGATTCTCTCCAATTTTTTCATATCCAGAAGCTTCTTGATGATGGATTCCGCCGTTCTGGCAGGAAAGCCCAGCGACTCCATTACAGACTTCCGGCTGAATTCCCGCTCCGGTAATCCGATGGCCCAACGCCAGAGTGCAAGCTGCTTCTCGGAAAGCAAATACTCGAAATGATCGCCTTCCAGGATTTTCAGCGCCTGACGCGACTGCGCCTGGACAATCTTGAGGAAGAACAGCAACCACTCCGAAATATCCTCTTTTCGGGTTTTCCAAGTCTTCTGCGCCTTGTTGAGCGCGAGGTAATAGTCTGCTTTGTTGGCTTCGATCAATTTCTCGTGTGAGACGACGGACGCAAACTCGTAGCCATGCTGAAGCAGCATCAGGTTGCTCAACAGGCGGCTCGTTCTTCCATTGCCATCCTGAAAGGGATGGATCGCCAGATATTCAAAAACAAAATTGGCGATGAGAATCAGCGGATGTTTGAAACTCCCCGCTGCGGCCCAGCCATACCAATCCACCAACTCCTGCATTTCCTTCTGAACCAGATGGGGCGGGGTCGGGTCAAAAATGATCCCGACCACCTTGCCGCTGCGATCCCTTGCCTCCACGCGGTTGGGGCCGAATTTGTAGTGTCCCTTGTGCCGCGCATCCTTCTCGCTGTATTTCAGCATGTCCCGGTGCAGTTGTAGGATGGAGGACTCCTTGACGGGGATATCCCGATAACTGCCGAAGACCAGTTCCATCATTTCGATGTAGCCTGCAACCTCCTGCTCGTCCCGAGTCCGAAACTTCTTGATCCGGAGATTCTTGTAGAGCGCCTCGACTTCCGTATCGTTGAGCCGGTTGCCCTCGATACGGTTCGACGCACCAGTCGAGGTCACGATGACGGAATGGGTGAGCCTTTCGATGGTTTGCGGCAGCAGCTTGCCGGTAAGTTTCCAGCTGGTTTTGACAGAATCGATTTCAGCGATCATGCTGTAAACCGATTCGACAATGGCGGGCTTCAGACCCAACCGGGTGGTCAGCCGGAATTCTTGCCAGTTCATCTTTGTTATCTCACTCATCCGTGAGATTATGTGACATTATGTGAGAAAAAGCAACAGCCATGAGTGGGTGTTGCTTTCTCAGAACGCTTCCCGCACGGCGGCGAGCAAGTTGCGATCTCGAACAGCCGGATCGACGGAAACATCACCTGCATACCTTTTTGACCATCCCGAAAAAAAGGGCGGAGCCTCCATCGGAAGCTCCGCCAGTTTGTAATTTAAAAGCTCTTAGTACCGGTCGCGTGAGCCGCCGCCGGAGGAGCGTCCACCTCCACCACCACCGGAGGAACGTCCACCGCCGCCGCCGCCACCATAGGAGCGTCCACCGCCGCCGCCGCCCTGGGGACGGTCTTCGCGAGGACGAGCTTCATTGACGGTGAGATTGCGGCCCTGAAAGTCTTTGCCCTCAAGAGCTGCGATTGCGGCCTGGCCTTCAGAGGCGCTGCCCATGGTTACAAAAGCAAACCCGCGCGAACGGCCGGTTTCACGATCTGTGACCATCGCCACTTCAACAACTTTGCCAAACTGCTCAAACTGACCACGAATGTCACTTTCAGTGGCATCAAATGTAAGATTTCCGACGTATAATTTCATAGTGTATTCAAATGCAAACATCGAATGCCAGCTATCAAAACGGTTCCCGATAACCGGATTTCGAATCTCGGATTTGATAGCAACCAACGATGCCGAGCAAGATTATTCCGTAAAGCTAGGAGCGAGACTGATCGGGGCATCCTTGGGCTCAGAATCTTTGTTCTCCAACTTGATCTGCTTTTTCTCTTCCTTCTTGCGCTTCTTTTCCATTTCTTTTCTACGCTTTTCGAACTGGTAATTAGGTTTTGCCATGAGAAAGGTTTCCGGGACTCGTCGCTCTAAACATCGCCTCCGAGCCACTTTTTGAATGTCTCATCCAGGCGATTTAGCATCATATCCGTTTTTTGGGACAGATCGGTGAACTGCCCCCACTTCGCAATGTCCTGCGCTTTGCCCACTCCCTCGATCTCCCGGATGAAATCCTCGACCAGGACCAACTGTGCGGGATAGGTGGTGCGTAGGTGTTCCTTACAGACGTCCGCTGTCTGTTTCAGGCGATTCTTGGTTCCGACGCTCATTTCTTGATATGACCGGAGACGAGCTTGGTCATCTCGAACATCGTCACCTGGCTCTTGCCGTCAAAGACCGCTTTCAATGCCGCATCGGCGTTGATCAAGGTCTTCTTGGTCTGATCCTGGAGTCCGTTCTTCTTGATGTAGTCCCAGAGCTTCTTGGTCAGCTCACCGCGAGGGATAGGGGTGGAGCCAACGATGGCGGCGAGTTTGTCATCCGGCTGGACGGGCTTCATCAAGGCGGAGTTCGGTTTGCGGGCGGCGGGCTTTTCGGATTTAGGCATACCCTCCATTATCCCAGCGAGCCCATTTTGGCGAGAAAATCCACAGGGAAGCAGGACGTCCACTACCGCGTAACGATGCCCAAAGGGCTCCCGCAGGCGCGCACAGGCGACAACGTCGCGAGCCACTCTCCCCAAGCACCGCCTTAGAACAGCTCGCCGGGGCGGCCCATATTGAACACTTCCCGCACGGCGGCGAGCAGATCGCGCCCGTAAAGTTCCACGTTCGCTTCACCCGGAACCATGATCGTGATGCGCGGGTTCTGGCCCCCACGGTAGTCGTAGCCACAATCTTGCCCGCGATAGCCACCCTGAATGCCGAACTCTTCCGCAATGCGTGCGGCCAGAGCTTCGTCATCCAGGCGAGCGGCACCCGCCCATCGCCCCGTTGCTCGCGCGAAGGAGTGGAGGGACTGGACGAGCGCGACCTGCTGCGTGGGCGAGAGTTTCACGCCGCTACGCCGTGGCGTAGGACGTCGATCTGAACGTCAGTGAGGTCGGCGGGCTTGCCGTGGCGCTCCCAAGTCGCGGGGTTGCGCCCAAAACCAAGTTGAACCGAGAGGCTGGCTTTGGGCATGACGATCTCGTGGGCTTGGAAGATGCGCGCGGCTTCCTCATGCTTCACCCCGGCTTTGCCGAGCGCCTTTGCCACCGCGCAGGCGGAAAAACCCATGATGCGATTGAGCTTCGTGCCCTTGGGGCGTCCGGCTGTTGGTGCTGGCTGCTGTTCAACGGCGGCGGGTTGCGGCGGCGGGACGGGTTGCGGCGGCGAAACAGGTTGCACGGGCTCGGGCTCCGGTTCGGGGGCGCTGGCCGTGGCCAACGCGGTGAATGATTTGATCGTGGCATGGCGACCCCGGCCTTCGAAGGTGACTTTGCCGTATTCGAGTTTGCCCGAGCAGCCCGCGAGGACGTCGAGGTTTTTGATGGCGTCTACCACGGGCTTGCGACCCGATGTGGTGTAGCGGAAGTGAGATGCACCACGAGGGACGGGGTGCGTGGTTTTGATGGATGCCGTGGTGGCGTTGGATGGGATGGTGATGTTCATAGTGTTTGGTGTTTTATTTGGGTTGCTTCGGGTCGCGCTGGTTGGACGCGACAAAATCACGCTCAAGAAGGATGCAGCGCTTGGTGTATTCGCGGGTCTTGATTTCCCCTCGCTCCCAAGTCCTTCTTAGCTTTTCACAGGCACGGGCATATTTTTTATCTCTGGCGGTCAGTGTTGTTTTCATGAAGTTTATTTCGAACCGAGAATTTCGTTCAGGCGGTCCCGCAATGCCCTTGCCGCTTCCATGTCGACGACCATCAAATAGCGTGTGGTGCCGATGGGTTCATTGTTGAAGGCGATCTCAACGGCGGGGACCGACTGCTGCATTTTCCAATCGAAGGCTCTCCCGGCGCGGGCAACCGTTGTGTTTTGGATTGCGCCATCAATGCAATCTGGATTGGCGCGAAATGCTGCGTAGTTATCGTCGAGGGTGTTTGATGTCTTTTTCATGGCGCTTATTCCCCTTTCTCCGTTGCAGCATCCCGCCCGGCGTTGTAGGCGGCTTCGAGCGCATTGCGGATTTCCCAAACAGCCAGATCGTGGAAATCAAGGCTGTCCATTTTGCGGGTTTCGAGCGTTTCCAAATCGAGAACTTCGCGGGCGATCTTCTCAATCGTTGCGTTGGCTTTTGCGATGGCTGTCAGTGGCGTTTTCATTGATGAAACTTTCGCTCTTTCTCTGTGAATCAGCGAGGTATCTAGTATTATTTAGTTGCTCGCCATGATGCGTATCAGGCACAGTGTTTGATTAGCTTTCGATGGCCGTTTCCGATTTGTATTTTAGCTGGTGGATGACGCATTCCTCAGCGCGGATGTCGTCCCGGACGCCCAAATACACCGGCTGGAAGATGCTTCCGCCACGGAAGGCATATAGGAAACGCGCATCAATTATGGCACCGACCGGCGGGATATCGTGGTTGGGCGGAATCGTAACGTTGCCGACGGAAACAACTTGGTCACCGTCAAATACCGTCAGGCTGACGCTCCGCTTCCCGTTCACTTTGCTGACGATGAACGAGGCCGACTCCGTGAACTTGAATTTCAACTGTGCCCCGCCCGAACTGGGACGGCCCACGGTGTACATCGCATCGCTGCGTTTAAACACGACACCCTCGCGGCCTCCCGCTTTGATCCGCTCGAACAATTCCCGCTTCTGGCCGGGCAGACAAGCGGATTCCACCAAGCTGATGTGCCGGTGATTGAATGACGCCAGCAGATTCATCAGGTCGAGGTAGCGGTCTTTGTATGTTCTGCCGCGCAGATCCTTCCCGTCGAGTTCCAGCAGATCGAAGGCGTGGTATTCCTCGCCAACAATTTCGCCGTCGATGATGAAGTCCATCTCCCCTACTTGGAATTCTTCGGCAACGACTGCCGGGAACCCGGTCAATACGCCGAGCTTGTTGATGCCCGTGATGGTGCCGCCCCGCTTTTGCAGCATCAACCGACGACCATCGTGCTTCTCTTGCATGACGTGGTGTCGATCCTCCAGCAGCGTATCCATCTGACTTTCGCAAATGGAATTGAGCAACTGGGGCAGGATGCCGCTGACCCGCTTGTCGCTGTGCTGATACGGCGTCCCGTCTTCGCCGGGGGTGTAGCCCTTGGCGGCTTTCTCCCGGACGAGCTTTTCGAAGATGCGCTTGGCAGCGGCGTAATCGACGGGCTCCTGTGTCTTGGAGCCAGTGGCCAGGGTCGCTCCCCGGCGACCGTATGCGAAGTTGACGACGTAGCCGCCGTCCGCCGCTTCGATGGCTGCTTGATAGACTTTATCGGATGCGCCTTCGCGGTAGTAGAGGGTGATTGTTTCCATAGCTGTTCTTTTCATTTGTTGAGGTTGAGTCCCGTCCAGACCAATAGATGAGAGGGTTCCTGGCGCACCATGCCCTTGCGAACGAGCACGCCGATGATGCCCTCGTAGGTTTCCAAATTCATGTGGCCCATGAGCCGGGCGTAAAGATGGCCGCTCGGCACGCTGCCCAGTTCCTTGATGGTCTCGGCAACGGCGACAACAATCCCAACTACGACTTCAATGCGTTCCTGCTCGGTGGATTCGGTGGTGGCGTTCATAAAAATCAAGCGTAGAAAGCCTCGTCCGTGGTGTTGATGGCGACGCGGCTGAATTCCCGCACGTCCCGCTTCCATTGGCCATAGAGCGACCCAAGCACCTCTTCAATGCGCTTCGGGGTTGCCTCATTGCAGACATCAGCCAGATGCCGACCCAGCCGGGAATCCAGAAACCGCTGGGCGGCTGGCAGTTCCATCTTGAGGCGCTTCGCGGTGAAGCGCACCGCCAGGTCAAAGGCTTCGGCGGCTTCGGCGTCGCTCAGTTTCAGGTTCTCTTGGATGGTCCCAAAGAAACCCCAATCTTTTACGCGGCTTTCAATATTCACGGTGGCGTTCGCGGTTGCTGCTTTGTTCGTTTTCATGGTGCTGTGATCACTCCACGGGCCAAAAACATCGAGTAATCAAAGAATCTTTAGTATCAGTCGTTCAGGGCTTCAGGCACGGCGTTTGATTGGCTGGCGGCGGTGAGCGCGTCGGAGATTTTCAACCAACCCGTGCGGGTGTTTTGGTTCCAGAATTCAGGGAGCTTGAAGTGGGCTGTGTCGGCACCGGGCGTGCTCCGCATCAGTTCCTTGACGATCTCGCGGGCCTCTTCCGGATTCTTTACTTCCCTGACGGTTTCAAGCAGAACGTCGCAGTATGATCCGCTGCGGTGAGTGATGGGCGTGTGCCCTATTGCAGACCAAATTATGATTTCGGATTTCATGGTGGCGTTGGTGGTTGGCGTCGTTTTCATGGTGCTGTGATCACTCTTTTTCAAAATTACATCCACTTATGAAAGTCGCTAAAGTTGATGACCACAGGGTGCAGCAGGCACGCGTCCTGCATGCAATTCTGTGTGGCTTGCCGACACTCTCCATTGCACTGATTCAGAGCCCGAGCGCCATTTGCGCTGGGCCTTCGAGACGACTGCCTTTTCGTAAGTTGTCCTGAGCAAACAGCGGTTGCAAGTTCAGGTAATTGAAGCACATTGCCTGCTGACGCGGATCCGTGAGATCAAACTTGCAGCAAGGAATGATGTGATCGACGTGCCATACGGTTCCGTGGTTTTTCCAAGTCATCCCTTTCTTGAATTGGCATTCAAAGTGGGCGACCAATTCGGCCACCGTGCAACCAAGAAGAGATAGCGTTGAGCGGGTCTTGCCGACTTTTGCTTTTTCAAGAACTTCGCACAACCGTGATCCCAAAAGCGACCGTAGCTTTGCCTGGGGATTGGTGCGCTTGCGTTTTTTGTCGTATGTCCTTACCCGCTCACGAACCTTTGCTAAACGCTCGGGATCGGCGCGGAGTCGGTAGTATGATCGCAATGCCGCTTCCCTTGCTTTTTGTGACTTAACAGGATCCGCCAGTATTTTTTTGCGCGCCCTTTGATCGTAGATAATGCGTCTGGCTGCGTATTCTGGATCCCCCGATTTCCGTTTTGCTTGGTGATACTCCCGCTGCCAGCGGTTTTTTGCCGCCCGCAACTCAGGATCTTCTCTCTCGCGTTGGTGACGCTCGCGATCTCGTATTAATTGCCGCTAACGACGCGCTTCCACTTTCTCAGGATTCTCAAGCTTCCAGCGGCGATCATACTCACGCTTTCCTTGTCGTTGTTCTTCTGTGTAGGGCACGCCGTGGGTGACGTGTCAATAAGTCGCAAGCCAAATTCTACTGGGGGGTTGGATATTCTGCCTGATCGGCATTGGTTGATTCCCGGTTCACAAGCTTAATCATGTATGCCCCGGCCACCGCCATCGCTTCGCAATCCCAGTAGTGTTGACCGCGATCCCCGATCTGCACCCAGCGCCATTTGCCGCTCTTCTCTTTCACCCTGTGCTCGCTCTGCATCTGCGCCAGATAATCTGCGTCGATGTCCGATGGCAGTTCCCAAGTTGGGCCGCGCTCCGGATCCTGATTGCGCCGCAGCCGGGAAAGCGTGTCCTTGCATGCGAGGTTGCTCCAGTAAAACATCGAGCAAATCAGATCCCGTCTTAAAACTACCTTACGGCGCGGCGAATAGAACCGCTGCACGGGCGGTTTGCCTTTGACTCGGTGAACGAACGTGCCACGCGCATCGCCCATCAAAGCGATCCAACCTCGCTTCGCGCACTCGCCGTATACTTGCGAAGTTGCATAGCCGCAGTCCACAAACACCAGCGAGGGATGGATGTTGAAGCGTTCCTGCAAAGCTTCCAAATCGTCAAAAGTCAAAAGTCGCTCGTTCCAGATCAAGCGCGAGGAACCGTCCGCCGCCCACGACCGCACAATTGCATAGACACAGTCCCGCTGAATGTCGGCGCAGAGCATCCGCAATGGAACGCTCCGCTCGGGGTGCGGCGGCGGCACGATCCGACCGCGCCCATCGATGCACGCTTCATTATCCCACAGGTCGCCCCGTTTGTAGTCCGAGGGCGGAATCTCCACCTCGTGATCGTCGCTGAACTCCCGCCACGGAAGGGCGAGCCGTTTCTGGATAAATTGCTGCAAGAGGGACAGGTCGCCCCGACGCGCCGCCATCTTTGCCCGAAGATATAATTCCGCGAGTGCTCCCCACGGCATCGTCGCCAGCGCGTTCCAGTGGAACCCGACGTTCTCCTTTGCCGCCTTGGGATTTTGGGCGACGAACAACCCGGTGCCGTTCAACCGCCGCCGCGTCTCATCGCTATCGGGCAGGTAAGCATTGCAACCCTCGCAACGCAGGGCGGTCGTTTCACGCACCCGTGCAAAGTCATACTGCTCATTCTCGTCCCGGCAGTCTTTGCTCCACTCGATATTCTCCCACCTGAAAGGCTGCCGGTGCCCGCACTCGGGACACGCGAACGTCCACTCCCGCTGATCGGTCGTTTCAAACTTCCGATGGGTGTCGTCCTCTTCCTGACCGCCCTGGCTCGTGAAGATGCACTTGCCCAACCAGCCGAACGCTGTCACCCGCGCTTCGGCTTCTGCCATGTGGCCGGTGGGATAGTTCCACGTTTCATCAGCGAAAATCCAGCGAATCGACCGGCGCTGAAGGTTCGTTTTGTTGTGCGCCCCCACGATCCAGAGCGTCATGCCATTGGCAAAATGGATCGTGGTGTTCCGTTTCTTATGCCGGTTGGCCGGGTAGAGGGCACGCACAGGGGCGCACACATCAAAGAGTTTCTGCAACCGGGACTCACTTTGATCCCGCGCGTCCTCGTCCGTCTCGTTGAGCCAGAGCGTGGGGCCCGGCATGTTGGCGATGATGTAAGCCAGCGAGATTTCCGAAACCAGTGTCTTGGCCGCTTGCACCGCCGCGATGATCGACACGACGCGCACCCGGGGGTCCGTGATCGCCTCGAACACCGCTCTGATCTGAGGGGAGTTCGCCACGCGAAATGCGCCGGGACTCGGCGAATACGGGATGGCCCGGATATGCTCTTCTGCCCATTGCCAGATGGGACGGCGGTCAGGCGGCACACACACCCGCCGCCAGAGTTCGTCATAAAATGTCACGCGCCCGCCGCCTCCGTGAGCGCCTCGTCCAGCGCGGTCTGGTTCATCTGCTGGATTCCAATGGCGTCCTGGCCAGCGCACAACGGCGGCAGTTCCAAGGTGAGCTTGGCGTAGAGCAGGTTTTTCAAGACCGCCATGCGCCGGTGCCACTCTGCTTCCACCTCGCCTTTGACAACGTAGACGCCCCTCTTGAGCGCGACCCGCAATTCCCGATCCTCAACCTCGGCCAGAAGTTTACGGGCCTTGAGCGCCTCCCCGTCGTGCAGGGTCGATCCCTTCAACCCGTTGACTTCGATGAACTGCCGCCACGCCAGCACGAGGTGGGAGCCGTCTGCCTGCACCTTGGGAGCGCTTTTGCGTTTTAGCCAGGTGTGAATGGTCTGTCGTGAAACCGAGAGAATCTCTGCGAGGTCGGTTACATCCTTGGCAGTGGTTACGGTGTCCCGGCTGTTCGCCGCGCGCGCCTTCAATATCCCGAGTTCCGTGGCGTTGAGGGTTTTGCCAGTGGAGACACGGCGGATGACGTTCTTCCAGTTGGCTTCGAGCACGCGCTCGGCCATTTCCGGGGTGATATTGGACGGTTCGCTCATGCCAATGCGCGGATGTCAAAATCGGGAGGGCCGGGAGGGCGGTGTAAAGTGCTTTGTGCCTATCCAAACAGCTTAGATAAAGGGTCTGCGTGTGTAAAACACGGCGGCAAATGACAGTTCTAGTCGCGCACAGCAATTACGGAACTGGCGTCCAAGCCTTATGGGTGCTTGCTTTCCGGCGTTTTACGTCAATCGTCGTCCCGCTCTTCACCTGCCGAAAAAGGGGGATTTTAGCCCTCTTTTTTGCGCATGCTTTACACCCATTTTTGAGACCCACCCGAAAACTTTACTCTGTTGGCGATGGCTTTTGGCCCGCAGGATGGGCATAAAAAAAGTGTAGAGTGC
>Ga0364914_10317_pt2 | contig 11415 bp, 9 predicted proteins | sample ExccelJu500001D3_3_FD_206954 | JGI IMG/M metagenome (GOLD analysis project Ga0364914, IMG submission 206954) | Enriched cells from Trout Bog Lake Hypolimnion, Wisconsin, USA - BchlTB.June25.5000.01.D3 | ecosystem: Environmental > Aquatic > Freshwater > Lake > Hypolimnion/Profundal zone | place... | reverse complement strand
GAAGGGCTGCGCTATGAACTCAATATTTTATTTGGAAATACCATCCGCCAAAAAGCAGTGGCTTTAAAAAACGGAGTCATTATTGGGTCAAATGGTGAAAAACAGATTGTGGATTTGAGAGTCGAGCAGCTCTACCAGCCTGATTCCCTTAGTGGTCTGATATTGACTGTTTTTCTTGATGTCAAAAAAAGCACATACACTCACTCATCGGGTAAGAGAAAGCCCGCTGATTCCCCTGCAGGCAATATCGCATCGATGGAGCTTGAACTAAAACAGGCCAGAGATGAGTTGTTCTCTATTCGTGAAGAGATGCAGACCTCCCAGGAAGAGCTCAAATCAAGCAATGAAGAGATGCAGTCCGCCAATGAGGAGATGCAGAGTACCAACGAGGAGTTGACCACTTCAAAGGAGGAGATGCAATCCCTGAACGAAGAGCTGCAGACCGTTAATCAGGAGCTGCAGTCCAAAGTGAGTGACCTCTCGCAGGCAAACAATGATATGAAAAACCTGTTGAACAGCACCGATATTGCAACACTCTTTCTGGACGACTCCCTTAATATCCGACGCTTTACAACCCGGACGGTCACCATCATCAAGCTGATTGCAACCGACATTGGACGTCCAATAACCGATATTGCCACTGATCTGCGCTATCCCGATCTCGCTGATGATGCAAGGCAGGTGCTTGATAGTCTGGCTTTCAGTGAAAAAAATGTATCAACACATAATGGAAACTGGTTTTCCGTCAAGATTATGCCATATCGAACACAGGAAAACAAAATTGATGGACTGGTGATCACTTTCAGCGATATTACTGCATTAAAGAGGTCTCAACATAGTTTGCTGGAGAGTGAAGAGAACTTCCGCTTTTTGTTTGAATCAATTCCTCAAGGAGGATTGCTTTTCAATGCGGAAGGACAAATTATCAAGGCAAATCGTGAGGCTCAGGAAATTTTCGGCTTATTAATCGAAGATAGTGTAGGTAAAAAGATGTCGGATTTGCGATGTATATTTGTTCGTGAAGATGGTTCAGCCCTTCCTTTTGCAGAGTTTCCTGCTTTGATTTCTTTGCGTTCAGGTCATAGAGTCAACGATGCTGTTTTGGGTATTGTTCAGCTATCAGGAAAGAAGTGCCGGTGGATCAGGGTTAATGCACTGCCCCAATTCAGAAAAGATATGGCAAATCCCTATCAGGTTTTTACCTCTTTTGTTGAAATCCCCGGGGCTCCGCACACTGACATGCAAAAGATCTGAAAACAGGAGAATCCTTTATGACAAAGAAGAAAGCCAATGCCAATGGACTCTCTGAGCTGAGACAAAGGGCCGAAGAATACTGGCCGGGTATTCAGAAGAAGAACAGTATGCAAATCTCTCCCGATGAGATGCATCGTGTTATCCATGAACTTTCGATTCACCAGATCGAACTTGAAATGCAGCGGGATGAACTGCTTCAGACGAGGGGAGAGCTGGAGGAGAGTCTGGAACGTTATACCGAGCTTTACGAATTTGCGCCGCATGGTTACCTGACACTTGCCAGAGACAGTACGATAGTTGAGGCGAGCCTGACCGCATCGTCGATGCTTGGTGAAGAACGTGCCCTTTTGAAAGGTGATCGTTTTAGTCGCTTTATTACCGATGATAACCTTCCGGTTTTCAATGCTCTCTTGGAGAGAGTATTCAGTCGCAATGAGCCAAAATATGCGGAAGTGATGCTTCTTAACCATGCTGTCCAGCCACTTCAGAATAAAACCTTCCTGCCCCGTGAGAAGTGTATGATTGTTCGGATTGATGCTCTCGTTACCGATGATGGCCAGGAGTGCAGGGCGACCCTTACCGACATAACCCGGCAAAAGCAGACCGAGCAGGAAAATGTTGTTCTCCAGGAGAGTTTGATGCAGGCCCAGAAGATGGAGTCAATTGGCCGTCTGGCGGGTGGAGTTGCGCACGATTTTAACAATATGCTGCAGGTGATGCTTGGCAACCTTGATCTGTTGATTGAGAGCAATGAGCTGCCAGGCAGTGTGCATGAAATATTTGCCGATCTTCGCACCTCAGTCCTCAAATCAGCCGAACTTACAAACCAGCTGCTTGCTTTTGCCCGACGACAGGCTGTCGATCGACAGGTACTGGATTTCAATGCAGTACTCTTCAAGACGATTAACATGCTTAAACGTCTTCTCGGCTCGAATATTGAGCTGATCTTTGCCCCAGCGATAGATCTCTGGCCGGTAAAAATGGATGCATCGCAAATCGATCAGATTATAACCAATCTTGCAATTAATTCGAAAGAGGCCATACAAGGTAGTGGAACAATTTCCATTGAAACCCGTAATGTCCATCTTGATGATGAATTTTGTAAGCATCATCCTGAAATAGTACAAGGGGATTATCTCCTGCTTGTTGTCCACGATGACGGATGCGGTATGGACAAAAAAACAGTTGATTCAGTTTTTGAGCCCTTTTTTACTACCAAATCGAAGGTATCAAGTAGCGGCCTTGGACTTGCCACTGTTTATGGTATTGTCATGCAGAACAAAGGGTTGATTACTGTATCAAGCCAAAAGGGAAAAGGAACAACCTTTGAAATTTATTTGCCTTCTTATACTGGCACCCCCAATTTTTGTCCATCTGCCACAATAGTTGAAAATATAACCGGCGGTAATGAAGTTATTTTGCTGGTTGAGGATGATAAGTTTGTGAGAAATATTACGCATGAATTCCTGAAAAGTTTTGGCTATACGGTTTTGGTTGCATCATTGCCAACTGAGGCGATTTCACTTTCTTTGGAATATCCCGGTACTATCAACCTGCTTGTGACTGATGTGATCATGCCTGGCATGAATGGGAGGGATCTTGCTCTGCTCTTGAAAAAGAGCCGTCCGGGCATAAACATTCTTCTTATTTCCGGATATGCGGATAACTCACTGGAGTGTAAAGAGGCTGAGGAGCTTCCGATGCCCTTTCTTGGCAAACCTTTTTCCCGCAATGAGCTTGCTCTCAAGATAAGGGAACTTCTTGATCCTTCTTGATCTTCCCGGGTATGCCGGGAGAGCATCATCATCTCCCGGCACTCTCTTCAGGATGCAGGTTCCAAAGGAAGGGCAAGGTTATCCGGGATCATCTCTTCAAGGTTGTTGGCCGGAATAAAAAAGCGGTTCATCGGAGTGTTTTCAGTTCTGCTATGTAAAATGCCGCGTGCGGTGCTTGCCGTGAGTATGGCAAGGTGACCGGCAAAGTTTTTTGGAAGCACGAAGAAGCCGTTTTCCTGACTGGAAAAGAGCGTCCATGAATCAGGGTCTATGGCGAAGACACATCCAGTTTCAATGGTGATAAATGGAATATCTTCTTGCAGAAAGATGTTTTTGAAGAGTACTTTCAACAGATGCTGCTGATTGTCGATACCAAAGTTCAGGCCAGCATTGATGGTTACAGGCTTGTCGTCAACAATGGTGTCCGGTAGAATTTCAAATTGTTCAGTCGTGATTTGTGCAAGGGCAAAGTTTACACGACGGTTGTTGCTATCTGGCATGGTTTGTAAGATAATAAGGTTGCTGAAGAGGTCAACTGAAACAGTACAAGAGCGTTTGAAAGTTGAAAAATATGGAATTTATTTGAATATGCCTGAATTACTTCTCCCCTGTGCGTTTGAATCTGAGGTTTCTCTTGCTGCCCGGGCCTATTACGGCATTGGCGGCTGTGCCCGTTTTTTGGCTCATCCCGGAACTCCCGCCGAACTCGCCGCTCTTCTACTCTGGAACAGGGCACACCATCTTCCTCTTGCTCTCATAGGGAGCGGGAGCAATACCTTGTTTGCAGATAGTTATTTCCCGGGAATTGTGATCTCTTTAGACCGGATGCAGAGAATATCCTGGTTATCCGATGACGAACTCTTCTGCGAGGCTGGTGCCGAGAACACCCTGATTGCCGAAAAGTTGTTGCAAAGCAGTCGGGGAGGTGGGGAGTGGCTTTACCGGCTTCCTGGTCAGATAGGGGCTACAGTCAGAATGAATGCCCGCTGTTTTGGTGGTGAAATATCGGCTGTTACAGCGGCCATTCTGACGTTCTCCCTTGACGGACGGCTGCTCTGGCAGAGCCCTGATGAGGTTTTTCGTGGTTACAAGCAGACCTCTCTCATGGCGAACCCGGCGGTTGTTGTTGCTGTTGTGCTTCGGTTTCCTCAAATCGAGTCAACCCATGAGATCAAGCTTCGGATGGTGGAATATGAGGAGGAGCGCGCAAACAAGCACCATTTCGATTTTCCGAGCTGCGGCTCAACCTTCAAGAATAACTATGCCGCCGGTCGGTCGAGCGGCACTATTTTTGAAGAACTTGGTTTCAAGGGGCGGCAAGTTGGGGGAGCGATGGTCAGCCGTCATCATGCCAATTTTATCTATAACACGGGAGGCGCCACCGCTGAAGATGTGCTCACGCTTGCCGCCCAGCTGAAAATTGCCGCAATGGAAGAGGCTGGTGTTCAGCTTGATCTTGAGGTAGAGTGTATTGGCCTCTTTGATGGAGAGCTCCTTGCATCGTGTGGTGTAGGCTATGTTGCCGACAACCATGACCAAAAAATGGGTTGGGCCGGGCTTCTAAGCTTTCCCGGGAAGGAAATAACCAGGGCTGAAATTTCGGAGCCTCAGTTTCCTCGTCCGCTGCTACAGGGATCGCTTGTGGGTTATGGCGCTCTCGACCGGAAATTTCCCGCCGGGGCGTTTGTTGAAGTTGAACAGTTGCTTAAGATTCAGGAGGCCATAGCTCGCCCTGAAGCGCCTTTTCTACGCTGGACAACCAGTTGCGGCAATCCCGCTCTTTTTTCGATAAAGCCGCCCTCTGCCCTGCCTGCAGGCACCTTTACTGACAGATTGTGGCACTATGGAGTGTCAGAACTTTTTATTGCTCACCCAACTTCTGACTCCCGCTATCTTGAGTTTGAAATAACTCCAGAGGGTCATTGGGTTGCGCTTTGCTTTGAAAGCCCGAGAAAAAGGGCGAAAGGGTATGAGACTCTCTCTCCTGAACCCTGGAGAGGGCAGTTGCACATGGTGGACAGTGAGGGGTGTTTCGGTATGGAGTTTTCCTATCAGCTGCTGCAACCCTTCATCAGTGACGGGATTATTGCCCTGCAATGCTGTGCATCAACAGGCAGGGGAGAGCACGCTTTGTTTCCCTGGTGGGAAGCCTCCCACTCTCCGGCTGATTTTCATCAGCCGGCACACTTTTACCACATCTCTCTCTTATAAATCGGAGGCCGGCATGCGGGATACCTCTGCCGCAGTAAAGACCGGTCCCTCCTTGCACACATAGACCGACCCGACATTGCATCGTCCGCATTTACCCACACCGCATTTCATACGGTTTTCAAGCGTTGTATAGACATTTGCTTCATCAAAGCCAAGCTTTTTGAGCGATATCAGCGTGAACTTGATCATGATGGGTGGGCCGCAAATGACCGCAATGCAGTTATCAGGAGAGGGAGCCGCCTCCTCAAGCACGGTTGGCACAAAGCCGATCCTGTGCTTCCAGTCGGGTGACTCTCCACCAGGATCGACGGTCAGGACAAGCTCGACATCGCTCCGCTCCAGCCACTCCTCAAGCTCATGCTTGTAAACCAGGTCGGCCACGGTACGCGCTCCGTAGACAATGGTGACCTTGCCAAATTTTTCACGCTGGTCAAGGCACGACCAGATAACGCTTCTTGTCGGAGGCAAGGCAATCCCCCCCGAAATAAACAGAAGGTTCTTGCCGTGGAACTCCTCAATGGGAAAGCGGTTTCCGTAAGGCCCCCTGAAAGTGATGAGGTCGCCGATATCGGCATTTGCCAGGGCAGATGTTACCCGCCCGGATTGCCGGAAGGTGCATTCGATATACTCCTTGCGTGTTTCAGGGCTGGCGACACAGAAGGTGCTCTCTCCCTCACCATAAACACCGTAGAGACCGAACATGCCGGTTCGATAGGTTTCCATGAAAGAGTCATGATCAGCCGGATTCTGAAACTCAAGTCTCAATGTTCTCACGCCGGGTGCTTCGTCGTGGCGGGCGACGATTTTCATAATGGCCGGCTTGTAGATGTTTGGTTGCACGTTGTGGATGTTTTCGGTCACTGCGATAATTTTGATATCTCTTGTAAAGTCTCGGTAATACCCATGTCAACCGGGCACTGTCGTGAACAGCGGCCGCATCCGCTGCAGCTGTTCACACTGAACTTGCCGGGAAAATAGTTGAATTTATGCATGATTCGCTGGCGCCATCGTGCTGATTGTGTCGATCGGGGGTTATGTCCCGAAGTATGCATGGTAAAGAGGGCAAATGAGCAGCTGTCCCAGTTTTTTCGTCTCATTCCGCTGTAGGTGTCGCCTTCGTCCTGTATATCAAAGCAGTGGCAGGTGGGACAAAGGAAGGTACATGAAGCGCAGCCGATGCAGCGCATCGATATCTCTTTCCAGAATCGGCTTTCAAAGTTTTCAGGATTCTGCAGCCAGGCAACTGAGCGGTCAAGGTCAAACTTTTTCTCAACAACCGCCAGAGGAGCTGCCGTGTCGGCACTCTCCTGCACTATATCAGCAATTGCCTTGAATGCATCTCGTCCACGGTCGGTAATCTCCTCAACCAGCCACCCTCTCTTGTTTTCAAGTGGACGAAGCAGTATATCGGAGCCCTTCGTACTGTCAGGCGCCAGTTTAAGCGAGGTGCACATGCAGAAATCGTCCGATTGCGTACAGGCAATAGTCACAATAACCGATTCATTGCGCCGCTGGAACCAGTATTCATCTTTGTAATCCCATCCAAAAAGAGGATCATCAATCGCCATGCCTGAGGCATCACATGGGCGTGCACCGAAAATGATTCTTTGCCCGGATGGCGGTAAAAAATCCTTTGTCTCGATCGAATCTTTTTTGATAGTGTATTGCAACATCGGTTCACTCTGAGGAAAAAAAAGCTCCTTGATTGAACGTTCGGTAAGAATAAGCCCTAAATCTAATTCCGCAGCACGTTCAACGGCTGCGTATGTTGAAATATTATTTCGCTGTACAGGGCCTATAACACTGAAACCTGCCTTTTTCCATCGTTCGACACAATTGTCAAGTTTATCGCTGAAGAGGATTTTTGTCATACGGGTTTGTTACTTAGAGAATGAATGTCTCGGAATCGTCTTTTTTAAAACTGGCAAGTACCGGTTCCTGGGTTTTGCTTGTACCGGCAAAATGGTCAAATGTCCCAAGCACCTCTTCAGCCATTCTGTGATTGATGAGACGGAGAGGAATGTTGACCGGGCAGGCTCGGTCACAGTTTCCGCATTCGACACATCGACCGGAAAGGTGAAATGCCCGAACGATATTCCATTCAAAATTTCCGAGTGAATGTGATGAGGTATTGACCCATTGCGGCTGGTTGCTGTCGACAATACATCGTCGGCAATAGCACATCGGGCACGCCTGGCGGCAGGCATAACACTTAATGCACTTGGCAAACTCCCCCTGCCAGTATGAAAACCGCTCTTGCGGGCTCATTGATTCAATTTTTTCAAGCAGAAGCTCCTTGGCTACTCCCGGAGCGCTCTCTTTCAACGACTCTATCACATCGGCAAACTCCTCGACATGGATGCCCTTCAGCGCCTTGATCTCATTGCCGACAACATCGAATCCAAAAATAACCAGCTGATCGGAATCAAGCTGCGATTCTGCTGCAAGGATATTGACCGCACGTACCCCTTCCGGTCGGAGAAACACCGCTACACGCTTTTCATCACTGAGAAGCCCTTCACTGACCAGATAGCCAGAGAGGTTGGTAATGCAGGCCTCATCAAGCACAAGCCGTTCCACCTCATCAGGGGAGGTGATAAAGATTGGGCGGCGACGCTCACCGGTAGTGCCCTTTCCATACCCGATAACCATCTTTACCGCACCACCAGCAAGAAGCTCCTTTGCCCTCGTTCTGTATTGTTCTTCGATACTCATTCCGTGATATTATTTATAGTGACGCGGCAGCCTCTGTCTCTTCGATCAACTGGGTGTACTGTTCAAAAGGTCCGAGTTTGCGTATATCTTCAGTGACTTTGTTGATGAATTCAGCAAACTTGACACCCTCAGCCGCACTGATCCAGGAGTACTTGACTCGTTCTGGCGGAATACCGATAAATTCGAGCAGTGCGCGAAAAACCATCCATCTGCGACGTGCGTGATAGTTGCCATGGGTAAAATGGCAGTCTCCAGGGTGGCAGCCGCTTATCAGAACACCGTCAGCTCCCTTCTGCAGCGCTTTAAGAATAAACATCGGGCTGATTCTTCCTGTGCAGGGAAGGCGGATAATGCGTACATTTGGCGCATATTTCAACCGGCTGGTTCCCGCCAGATCAGCGCCCGCATAGGTGCAGTAGGTGCAGACAAAAGCAATGATTTTCGGTTCAAAAGGTTCACTCATCAGCTTACTCCGGTAGAAAAGTTCAGTTTGTTCTGGATAAAAGGCTCTTTTCAGAGGCCCATCACTTCTGCAAAGATCTGTTTTTCGGTAAAGCCTGCCAAATCAAGACTGTTCGAGCGGCAGAAGGTAACACAGGTACCGCAGCCCTGGCATAAGCCAGGATTGACTGAAGCTACCCGTTTGATGATTTTTCCGGAACGGTCGAGAATGTCTTTTTGCTCAATGGCATTGTACGGGCAGGCAAGCACACAACCCCAGCATCCCGCGCAGGTTGCTTCGTTGTTGGTGGCAACAACCGGCTCCCGTTCAAGCTTCTCCTTGCTGAACAGCGCAAGTACCTTGCTTGCCGTAGCCGATGCCTGGGCAACCGAGTCAGGAATATCTTTCGGCGACTGGCAGGCTCCGGCCAGGAAAACTCCTGCAGTGGAAGATTCAACAGGCCGGAGTTTGAGATGGGCCTCGTTGTAGAAACCATATTCGTCATAACCGATACCAATGGTTTTAGCAAACTCTTTGGCATCAGGCTGCGAGATCATGGCGGTCGCCAGTACCACCATATCAGCGGCGATTTCAACCGGTCTGCCCAGAAGGGTATCGACCCCTCTCACCATGAGTTTACCGTTCTCCTGCCAAACCTTGCTGACCCGCCCCCTGACATAGGAGGCCTCGTCATCCTCGATAGCTCTGCGGCTGAATTCATCGTACCCTTTTCCTGCGGCACGGATATCCATATAGAAAATATTGGTTTTCCCGTCGTGAACCTTATGGGCATAGAGCATGGCGTGCTTGGCGGTGTACATGCAGCATATTTTCGAGCAATAACGAACCCCTTTTGAAGGATCCCGCGACCCGGCACACTGTATAAAAACAACATTTTCAGGCTCTTTGCCGTCCGATGGACGCAGAATTTTTCCAGCCGTTGGGCCACTTGCCGATGCAAGGCGTTCGAACTGAAGACCATTGATGACATCAGGATATTTGCCGTAACCATACTCTCCGTACATGGTGTTATTCTGCACCTGAAATCCTGTTGCCACAACAATTGCACCAATCTCAAGCTCTATAAACTCATCCTGCATCTCAAAGTTGATAGCATCGCACTGGCAGGTTTTTGCACAGATTTTGCACTTACCATTTTTGAAGTAGATGCAGTTTGCTTTGTCGATAACCGGGATATTGGGTACCGATTGGGCAAAAGGAGTGTAAATAGCCGTACGTTTGCCAAGAGAGCAATCGAACTCACTTGATATTTTTTTTGCAGGGCATTTGGTTATGCAGTCGCCACATCCAGTACATCTGTCAAGGTCAACGTAGCGGGATTTCATGCGAACCCTTACCTTGAAGTTGCCGATATAACCATCGACACTCTCAATTTCAGCATAGGTAAGGAGGCGGATTTTTGGATGCTGTGCAGCCTCCACCATCCTTGGAGTCATGATGCACTGTGAGCAGTCAAGTGTAGGGAAGGTCTCCGACAACTGGGCCATGTGTCCGCCAAGGGATGGTTCACGCTCCACAAGCACGACATCCTGGCCGGCATTGGCAATATCAAGCGCAGCCTGTATACCAGCAATACCTCCTCCAATAACCAGGGCCCGGCGGGTAACCGGAACCTCAATCGGCTGAAGCTTGTTGTTCCGCTTAACTTTTTCAACCATTGAGCGTGTAATGTCCATGGCTTTTTCCGTAGCCATATCCTTGTCGGTATGCACCCATGAACACTGTTCACGAATATTTGCTATCTCACACAGATAGGGGTTCAGGCCTGCCTCAGCACACGCTTTGCGGAAGGTTGCTTCATGCATTCTCGGAGAGCATGCAGCAACCACCACACCGGTAAGGTTATTGTCGCGTATTGCTCGTTTAACACTCTCCTGTCCAGGATCCGAGCAGAAATATTTGTATTCGACTGAGACGGCAACTCCGGGGTGTTCTCCCATTGCGGCAGCCAGTCGGGTACAATCAACTTTGGCGCCGATATTTTCGCCGCAGTGACAAATGAATACTCCTATTTTCGCCATGATTACATCATTTAATATGAAGCCATAACTCTACGGCACCGCAAAAAGGAATTCCCTGATGCTGACAGGGGAAGACCGACAGCGTTTTTTTGACTAAAATTTCGATACCAGATCGAGTGCAGATACAAAATGTTTGCCCACAGCTACTTCTGCCGGATTAGCGCCGAGGGCTATGGCGACAAGTTCCGAAATATAGTAAACTGGCATTGGTTTAACATCCCCGAACCTCTTTATCATACTATCCTGGCGCATGTCAAGATTTGCCTGGCATAGGGGACAGGCAACGACAAAGGCTTCAGCCCCGTTTGCCTGGGCATTTTTTGCAATAGCGTGGGTAAGTTCCTCAACCAGCGGTTGCTGGGCCAGTGTGAGACCTGCGCCGCAACACTCTATCTTGAATGCCCATTCAACAGGAGTGGCTCCAATGGCACTCATGATAGCCTCCATTTTAACGGGGTTTTCAGGATCATCAAAAGCCATAGCTTCCATCGGTCGAACAAGAAGACAGCCGTAATAGCAGGCAAGTGAGAGGCCGGTCAGTGGTTTTTTCACCCTTTTTGCAATCTCCATCGGATCCATTGCTTCAAGCAGCTGGGTAACACCGATAAATTCCGATTTACAGGTCAGCTCTATTCCGGTTATCGAACGAACTTCTTCCCGAAGCTCAGGTGAATCCTTTAATGCCTGCCGGGTAGTTACCTGGCGATTCTGGCAGGCCGCGCATGGCGCAAGCACACAGTTCAACCCCTGTGCATCAGCAAGCGCCTGGTTCCTTGCGGGCAATAGCAGGGCAAGTTTATGGTTGGTGGCATGGGCTGATGTTGCTCCACAGCAGTTCCAGTCATCAATCTCCTGCAGTTTCAGGCCAAGAAGGGCACACATTTTTTTAACTGAAATATCAAACTCCTGTGCAGTCCCGCTGAGTGAGCATCCCGGATAGTAACCGATGGTCATGCCCGGTTTTATCGACAGGGGA
>Ga0364914_10492_pt1 | contig 11444 bp, 6 predicted proteins | sample ExccelJu500001D3_3_FD_206954 | JGI IMG/M metagenome (GOLD analysis project Ga0364914, IMG submission 206954) | Enriched cells from Trout Bog Lake Hypolimnion, Wisconsin, USA - BchlTB.June25.5000.01.D3 | ecosystem: Environmental > Aquatic > Freshwater > Lake > Hypolimnion/Profundal zone | place... | reverse complement strand
GATGGAGGAATCAATATGAAGGTCGAGATTGACAGCAAGAAAGACAACGTTCTCCACAAGAGAACAGAAGTACAGTTCACCGCCGAACACAGCGGCGAAGCAACACCGAAGAGAGCTGACCTGAGGGCAGGCATCGCCGACAAGCTGGGCGTTAACAAGGAACGCGTCGTCATTGACCATACGAACTCGGAGTTCGGGATGGGAAAGTCGCACGGATACGCTAAGGTCTACGAGACCGCGGAAGTGGCCAAGTCCAGCGAGAAGAACTACATCCTGGCACGACAGGGAATGGCCGAAAAGAAGCCGAAGAAGGTTAAATTGGTAAAGGCCAAGGCAGCGCCGAAGATCAAGTAAGGAGGTCATGACATGGCAGACAAACCAGCAGGAAAGGCCAAGGCCAAGCCCAAGGAAAAGAACAAGAAGGACCTCTACTCGGTCTCCAAGGATGGAAAGGTGGAGAGGAAGAGGAAGCACTGCCCGAAGTGCGGTCCAGGCGTGTTCCTCGGCGAGCACAAGGACCGGGTGTCCTGCGGTAAGTGTGGATACACCGAGTTCGCCAAGAAGTCGAAGTAAACCTCAATATTCTTTTTCGGACCGCGCCTTGAGGGCGTGGTTCATCTCTTCAAAACCCCTTTTGGTATCATTTTCCAGGTTCTTTCTCAACAACGGCACGAACATCCCCCGGAACGTTTCCTCCTGCACGAACCTGACCGTTCCGTCGCTGTTCCTTGTTATTGAGAACGAATGCTCGCCGTCGAACAGCCCTGGGATCCAGAGCCTTCCGAGCCACCGGATGCGAACTTCTTCGGACAGCTCCAACAGTTTGGGCCTGAAACGCATCCCCTTGGTCCCGGAAGGTTGCAGGAACACTTTCAGCCTCGTCCCGACCATAGGTCTGCCTTCGATGGACCGGATGAAAGGGTTCCATTCTCCGTATTTATTGAAATCGATGAGGATGTTCCATACGGTGCTTGAATTCGCCGCGATCTCGATCGAGGTGGACAATCTGAACAATAGCTAATCCCGATAATCTACCCGTTCCACTAAGATAAGGAAATTTCGGATGATTTGGATTATCAGTTCCAGTGAATGGTTACTCGGATGGCAACTGATGACAGGACGTCAGAGCAAACTATATTGACCCCATTTACCATCGGTCGCTCAACGGGCTCGTAGTGTAGCTTGGATATCACTGAGGCCTCCGACGTCCTTTTCATCAAGGACAGAGAAAGCCTCGAACTCGGGTTCGAATCCCGACGGGCCCGCTCATCATTCTGGACAAAGTGATTTGTTCCCATTCCTGGAACAGTACGGGAACTGGGGCCTTGAGGCAGAAGGACTGTTCGATGCACAGGCATCGGGCAATTTGATAATCATTCATAGCGTAGCTGACGCCTCCACAGAAAGGTCGATCTAATGGGCTCTAATAATTCCCTGGGGGAATTCTGAGGTATACTTCACCATCTATCTAATCAATGCGTCTCGATTACGATCAGAACGGGAAGCCTGGGCCCTGCCAGAAGGCCGCGGTTGGTCGATCGCATAATTAAGGAGACCGGCTTAAAGGCCGGGATTCCGCCGGACGATATATCGAACCATCCTCCTGCGGGGGGGTAAGAACCTTTCTGCTCGCGGTACGCCACTAACGACGATCATGACTATCTTGGAGAACTCTCGGATTAGGTAGACTGTAAAGTACCTAGGGTCTCGGGCTTGATGTGTTCTCAAGGGTACTCTTTCCTCTATCAAATACAGTTTTCCGGACGTAATATCTATGATTTCTCTCCCCACCCACGGCATCCATTTTTGCCAAGAGACCGACGTAGGTTACCCAATCGATAGGTCGAACTATAAAAATCCGGAAAAGAGCAAAAGAGAGCAGTTCACAACGGATAAAAACCCATGTCCTTGATGGATGCCTTCTATTGTTTGTTAATACGATGTTGTAGTATTAATAGGATGTTGAATCGACATCCAACTCTTTCAGTAAACTGGTCCTTTTTTTACAGATGAACCGACCCGTGGGATTCGTCGCTATGGTAAATGATAGCTTCCTACGTAGATTCCATTATCTCCTCAGGGGGAAATGTCATCACGAATCTGGCCCCTTTCCCATGCTCACCGTTCTCCGTAATTGTTATCCCGGTGATAGAAAGGATCTCACTGCTGAGGAATAATCCGAGACCATGCGGTTCCTTTCCCTTCTTGAATAGATGTTCCCTAACCTTAGGGATGATACCGCAGCCATCATCCTCGTAAACTATACTTGTTGAACCAGCGTTTTCCTCGGCAAAGAAACGAATATTTTTAACATCTCCCCCATGCCGAAGAGAATTATTGATCAAGTTATCGAACACTTTCGGAATCAGAGGGTCTGCGAAGACCTTCAATCCAAGAGGGATCTCATTTTTGACCGTTATATGTGTGGTGTGAAGCGCATTGGTGATGTGTAGTGAGGCCGTCGCCCTTTCGACGAGTGCAGATATATTTTGCCAAACGGGGGCGTTCACGCCTATCTCTTCATATTCCTTCGTGAATCTTATCGCACTCAATATGTTCTCGTCGGCAGCCATCGCTTGAAGGACGTGGGCGTTTGAACCATTTCCCTTTGCTCTCTCCAATAGTTGGATACTGCACATCAAGGACGTTAATTGGTTATTGATGTCATGTCTCGTAATGCTGGTCAGCAGGTTTATTTTCTTACTTGCCAGTTTAACGCTTCTTCAATACGTTTTCTTTCGGTAATGTCGCGGGCGATGGTCGAAGCCCCTACGATCATACCATGGTCGTCACGGACAGGGGAAACTGTAAGAGATATATAGATCCGTCTTCCGTCCTTGGTGATTCGTGATGTCTCGTAATGGTTAATAGATTCCCCAGCGCCTACCCTACTGAGAATGCTTTTCATATCGTCTTTCGAATCCGGGGCGGCGAGTATGAAAATCGAGTTGCCGACCATCTCTTCCTCATTATATCCATAGATGCTCTCGGCACCCTTATTCCAGCTTGTCACTGTCCCATTCAGATCCTTTCCCACGACGGCATCGTCCGTGGATTCGATTATTCTAACCAAACGGTCCGTTTCCTGCTTTTTTTCGAATAGGTAGCGATATTTTGATTCGCTGATTTTAAGAGTTTCTTCAAATTCCTTGCGTTGGGTGATGTCTTTGAAAATCACCGCAACCTTTTTTTGGTGCTCGGATTCGATGGGAAATGCGTAGAGATCCAAGAAACGACCCCTGGTCACCAGGCTTCTCTCAAAACGTATTGGTTTTCCGGCGCGAAGGACGTCGTCATAGGTTACGAACCATTCCTCCGGCTCGTCCGGGACGATCTCCCTGATGGTCTTACCCACGACCTCGGCGATTCCGGTGGAAGTGGAAAATGCAGGGTTGACCTCGAGATAGCGATAATCGCTTGGTTCGTTAGGAGTAGTATCCACTTTCTCAATGATACAGAAGCCTTCATCGATCATTTCGAACAATCCGCGATACCTGGATTCGCTTTCTCTCAACGCCAGGTCTCCTTTTTTTCGCTCACTTATATCTCTTATTATCGATTGAATCGCGATATGGTTTTTGTATTCGATGGAAGAGGAAATAACCTCGACCGAGACTGTCTTGCCGTGCAGGTCGATCAAGTTGGCTTCACGCGGTGGAAGTTTCTTGCAGACCTCTATCTCCTTAATACGGTCCAGGGAGTCTCTCAGATCTTCCGAGGGAATCAGGTCGAGTATGTTGTGCGAAGTTAGGTTGTCGAGCGTATCCGCCCGATATAAGTCCAATGCAGCGGCGTTGGCGTACAGCACTTCACCATATCTATGAACCAAGATGGCATCGGGTGCCTTATCCATCAGATTTCGATAGCGTTCCTCACTCTTTTCAAGCGCTTCGACGGCACGCTTGCGTTCGGTGATGTCCAAGCTGGCGGTTATCGTATAGTCGTTCTCCAGCGGTATAAAGGTTGTAAGATAGTCTCTATTATTGGCATCCAGATGTATCTCCTCTGTAAATGACCTCCCTATCCCTTTCAACTTCCTTACGTTATCAATCATCATTTTGGTCGTCTCGGGACTGAATAACCCGCCTGGTCCCTTGTCCTCCATATCCCCGATCGAACTGACCCCCAACGCCTCCAGGGCATACTGGTTTGCATCGATCAGTACTCGGTCGATCACTTCGCCGGTCTCGTTGCAAATATTTCGTTTCAAAACCACCGCAACCGGTATATTGTGAAATAGACCGCGATATCGTGACTCGGTCTCCTTGAGCGCCTCTTCGGCCTTCTTACGAAGTAAGGCCACGCCGATGTTGTCTGCTATTACCTCGAGGGATTCCACATCGTCCAGTGAGAAAAAACACTTACGGCGGTCATTGAACTGAAGGAGCCCTATAATTTTTCCATTGCTACGGATTGGGGTCAGTACGATCGTCGCATACCCTTGATGGATGCATTCATTACGGGGGCTCGTTCTTGGGTCCTCGTTCGGAGGAAGGTGAAGGAGTGGAAATGAATCGCTCGTCCATGCACTTCCACCTCGAGTAAAAAGCGGATTTGAGGGGTCGGTCCTACCCGATACGACGAGACCACAAGTACATTCCAGGTTGGGCTGACAATTGGCGACCAGACCGATGTCCTTATATTGGCCGCGGCCGAAGAGGGAGTTCTCTTTTGATATGAATTCTTTTGAGAATCCTTCCTGGGAATAATAAGGAAAGTCATCCCCCAATTTTAGGCGCATACCTACAGCATCAACGCCCAGGGAGGCCTTCAAGGATGAAATGACCTGTTGGAGAGATCGTTCTAAGGTTCCGGGTTGAGTGAGAATCTGCAGGATGGACCGGACGATTTCCCGATAGCGTGCCTCTCGTCTGAGGGCCGTGATATCTTGTAAGACACCAAACACTATCTTTTTATCCGGGTCATACTCGGCCATCGCATGAACAACAATGATCCTTCCATCATTAGGTCGACAGACCTTGAAATCTAGATTGTATGGCGAGTTTTCATCGATCAGTTCTTGCAAAGATCTTTCCACCGAAGAGCGATATTCCGGCAGAATTATTCCTTGCCATTCTGCGATCGATAGGTTGTTGGTAGCCAATCCGCAGACCATCATCGTGCCATGGGACATCGAGATCGTCATGCTTCCCAGGTCCATCTGCCAATTGCCGAATCCGGTGACGTCCTCGGCATGCTGGAGCTTGAATTCACTTTCGGACAATAGCTCCTCCGCGCGATGGCGACCCACCAATGACATTATTCGGTGGCCAAGCTCTGCGTATTGAGCTAAGGGTTGTCCTCCTTTCTGCAAATAGGCATCGGCGCCATTGTTCAAAGCCTCGATGACGACCTCTTCACGCCCTTTGCCAGTAAATAGGACGAATGGGGTTTTATCGCCCGCTCCCCTTAACAATTTGAGGAACTGTATGCCGTCCTCCATAGGCATCTGATAGTCTGAAACAATGGCATCATAATGATTCTTGGCGATCTTCGTTAACGCCTCTCGCACGGAACTGACACATTCTAAATGCATATCTCCACGCATTTCCAGGAACTCTTTTGTCAATTCAGAAAGATCGAGTTCATCATCGACGACCAACACCTGAACCTTATTTGGCATATGACTCAATTTAATAGCTAATTATCAGTATTAATAATCAAATGTTTGAGATACGATGTAATTATTCGAAAAACGTACGATTTTTGATATAATACGGAAATCAATTGTTTACATTGATGTTTTTAACGATTCTATACGGATTATTGACCAATATTTAATGGTCTTTAGGGATAGTAAAAAAGAATGTCGCGCCCTTCCCCTCCTCCGATTCCACCCATATACATCCTCCATGGTGCTCGACGATCTTCTTTGCGATCGCCAGACCAATACCGGTTCCAGGGTACTCTTCCCTGGTGTGCAGACGATGGAACATGAGGAATATCTTGCTTGCGTTGTCCATATTTAACCCTATGCCATTGTCCTTCACGGCGATGGTCCATTCACTCCCGTCAAAAGAGCTCGATATATGGACCGTCGGACGTTCCACACCGTGGAACTTGATGGCATTGCCGACCAGGTTCTGCATTAGCAGGACCATCTGCTTGTGGTCGGCCGTCACCGTCGGAAGGTCGCTGAAAATGATCTCCGCCGCTCTTTCATAGATGGACACCTTAAGAATGTTGAGCGTCGTCTCCAGGACCTCATTCATGTCGACATCGGCGAATGCCCTTCCTTTTGAATCTACCTTCGAATACTCCAAGAGGTCGTTGATGAGCTCATCCATCCTCTTTCCACCATCAACAGCAAAATCGATGAACTCCTGGGCATCTGGATCGAGCTTATCTCTATATCTGGTCTTCAACAGGAGGAGGTAACTGGTGATCATCCGTAGCGGTTCTTTGAGGTCGTGCGATGCGAAATAGGCGAATTGCATTAGTTCGGCATTGCTTCGTTCTAGCCGCGTCGAATACTCCTCCGCTGCTTGTTGCGCTCTTCTTATGTGGCTTATGTCGATACCTGTGATAACGGTGTGATCGTCATCGATAAGGAAGAAGGAGGATCTTCTTTCCGATCCGTTAGGGGGGAAGGGCCTCTCCAGGACGATGGGTTCACCAGTCTTTTTCAATTGTCGAAATATTTGCATGCTCTTCTCGAAATATGGCTGGTCAAAGAGCGAGGAAAGGAGTTTGCCTTGCACCTCTTGGAGCTCCGTTCCCGTGGCCTTTAGCCAATATGGATTTGCTTCCAAGAGCCTAGCATCGATCAGCCGTCCAGAGTCGTCATAGACATGCTCATAGATCACTGCAACTTCCTGGACGTTCTGGAACAGCCCACGGTACTTGGCCTCGCTTTTCCTTAATGATTCCTCAGCAGATTTGCGATCGGTGACGTCATGAATTATCGAGAATATTAACTCCCTACCGCATACGTTGATCGGTCCTGAGTAAGCTTCCACATCTCTGATCTCTCCACTGGCCAAGATGTGCTGGAAATCAAATTTTTTCTTTTCTCCGGTGAGCGACTTGCTCATTTCCAGTTTTACAATGTGTGAATCAAGAACGTTGAGGTCATGGAACTTCATTTTCCTGAGTATCTCACAGGTATAACCATAGTATTCGCAGGCAGCCGGATTCGCGTCGACGATGTCCTCGTTCAACGGATCGATAAGAAGCATCGAGGCCTTGTTATCGTAGAACATGCTGCGATAGCGTGCTTCCTTCTCACTTACCGATTCGAAAAGTCGGGAGTTCTGAATGGCCATTGACAGCGACGCTGCCAACTTTCTTGTGAAATCGATTTCCGTTGGTGTCATATCCCTTGCACGATCGAAGAAGCTGAACCCCAGGGTCCCAATGACCTCGCCGTTCACGATCAGAGGCGCCGTCATCACAGATTTCAGTCCGTATTTGATCGCCATCTCGTTGCTGTTCCTTGGATCACTCTGTGCGTCACGAACGAATACTAGTTCCTTCTTTTCAGCGGTCAACGTCTGTAGCTTAGCTGTCGTATCATCCAACCTCAGGTGGATCATTTCGGCGGGCAGATTATGCTTGTAACTTATGATCCAATTCCCACCATCCCTCATAGCGATACTGGTGCCGGCACCACCCATTGCAGAGGAGGCGGACTTGACCACTATTTTCATTATTTGATCGAAATCAAGGGAAGAACCGATCTGTTTGTTTATGCCGTCCAGTTCATTCGCCAGCATCTCCCGAGTCATGATCTCGGTGACGTCAGTCAATACTGAACGGAACCCTCCTTTCGGCTCCCTAACGAGATTGCTTTCGAACTGGACCTGAAGGTTCTTTCCATCCCTTCTTTTGATTGAGAAGACATGCTTTTCTCTCTCCATGCCCTGCGCAACGTGTCGGTAGTGAATATACAATGCCTCATGGGACCTGGGCGAAATGAAGGACGAAAGGGCCTTACCGATGACTCTCTCCCTTTCCGTTCCTAGAAGCGACGTTGCCGCAAGGTTGGTTTCTTTGACGAACAGTTCAGGTGTCAGGGATAAGTAACCGATAGGGGCGAGGTCGTACAGTTCAAAGAACAAGGCCCTGGAGGATTCCAGCTCCAACTGTACTTTTTTCAGTTCCTCGTTTTGTATAAGGAGCTCTTCCTGATGGATGTTCAGCTCTTCGATTAGTTCAATCCGTTCCTCGGCCGCAACATCCTTGGCGATTCTTTGCCCCAGCCTCTTTTTTGCCAAGATGCGGAGTTCACCCTTATCAAGTTCTTTTTCGCTCAAGATTAAATTTCAGTAGTCATTTGTACAGTAAATAACTACGCAATAATCCATATCATGCGAACCTATACGATTCTGAGAGAAATTGTCCAGTTGTAGGACGAGAACCCATCGGATCTCAATCCCTCAGCGTGCTTTCGGAATCGTGAAGAAGAACGTCGCACCCTTCCCTTCCTCCGACTCGACCCATATCCGCCCTCCGTGCCGCTCGACGATCTTCTTCACGATCGCCAAGCCAACGCCGGTCCCGGGATACTGGTCTTGATTATGAAGACGCTGGAACATCTGGAAGATGCGATCGGCATACTCCATGTTCATGCCAATGCCGTTGTCCTTGACACAAAAAGTCCACTCCTTCGCTCCCTCTCTTGCTGATGTGTGTACCATCGGTCGTTCCGTTCCTTTGAACTTGAGCGCGTTAGATATGAGGTTCTGCATGACCTGCTGCATTTGCACCCCTTCTGCCATCACCGTCGGCAGCGGTTCGATGTAGATGTCCGCCTTGCTCTCATCAATTGAGGTCTTGAGCACTTTGATCGTGTCTTCTACGATCTCCTTCATGTCCACCAGTGCCGATGATTTAGCGCTTGCCTCGACCCTTGAGTATGCCAGCAGGTCGTCTATCAGAAGTCGCATTCTAGCCCCACCTTCAACGGCATGATCGATGTACTCCTGTGCCTGGGGATCGATCTTGCCTTTGTACTTCCTATCCAGCAGGGAAAGATAGCTGATGACCATCCTGAGCGGCTCCTGTAGGTCGTGGGAGGCTAGGTAAGCGAATTGCTGCAGTTCGGAGTTGGAGCGTATCAGTTCTCTCTCCGCCCTCTTTATATCAGTGAGGTCAAGGCTTGTGCTTCCAACAAGACCGTTGCCGATAGGATACTGCATCGTGATGTAATATCTGTCCCCAAATTGATTCTCGTGGATGTTCGCGACTCCCGTTGCAGCCACCTCGGCCAACGAGCGCAGGTGCCTGTCGGCACTGCCCTTATCGTTTGGGAACAGCCTGTTCACGACCTCCGAGAACCTCTTTCCTACAACATCCTCCCGCCGCAGATCCTCCAAGAGCTTTAGGGTCGCCGGATTGGCGTCGATGTAAACGCGATCGATCGCGTTCCCTTCTCCGTCATAGACCATTCGGAAGATGGCGACGGCCTCTTGTACGTTGTCAAAAAGACCACGGTACCTGGACTCGCTCTCGTTGAGCGCCTCCTCCGTCTTCTTGATGTCGGTGATGTCTCGGACGACCGCCACAGATCCTATGATGTGGCCATTATCGTCCCTGACCGGTGATGCGTTCACCTGGCGATAGCGCCGCTCCCCTTTGGCCGGCGTCCTGATGATCTCCTCCATGTTCCTGATCTCTTCCCCTTTGAGCGCCCGTGCGGTAGGGGCCTCCTCCGGCGGTCGGGGACTGCCATCCGGTCGGAAGACCTCCAGTCTCGAGGCCAGTCTTTCGACCGGAATCGTTTCGGTCTTGTCCAGAACGAATTCTTTTTCAGCCGATAGGTTGGTGAGGGTGAAATTGCCCTTGTCGTCAGCGAACCATACCTCATCGCTGATGCTGTTGATCAGGGAGGTCAATCTGTCCTTCTCTTCCTGCACCGACCGTTGCGCCCGTTTGATGTCGGTGATGTCTGTATCTAGAGTGATGAAAAGCTGATCGGTCAATGGGGCGAAGATGGTCGTATGGTACAGGCCAAGCGATTCAAGGTGACTCTCCAAGGTCATCTCCCGACCGGTCGTCCTCATTTCGTTGACCGTAGACAGGAACTGAGACATGTGCCCTGGCCCCATAATTTCCATCAGGCTCTTGCCGAAGAGTTCCTTTCCGCTCATTGCAAGGAGCTTCTGCGTCTTTTTGTTGGCCTCCACGAACACCCAGTCAATGACCTTACCTTCCTTGTTCAGAACATACTTCATGACGTTCGCGGGCATCGGTAGGCTTTCGAACAGCCCGCGATACTTAGACTCGCTCTCTTGGAGGGCCTCCTCCGCCTTCTTGCGCTCCGTGATGTCGACACTCATGGTAATGAGATGATCTTTATCGAGCAGAGAGTACGTGGTCAAATAGTCCCGGTCGGTAGCGTAGAGGTGTACTTCCTCGGTGATAGGTTTCCCTGTATTCCTGAGCCGCTTTGCCACCTTGAGCAGATCGGTCGGCAGCTCCGATCTATAGAACTCACGGTCCCCTTTCCCCCTGATATCGTCGATCCCACTGACCCCCATGGCCTTGAGAGCGGAGGGATTGGCGTCGATCACCACCCGGTCGATCACCTGACCTTTATCGTCGTAGACGAACTGGCGCAGGACCACCATCTCATGCAGGTTCTCGAACATACCTCGGTACTTTGCTTCGTTCTCGCTCAGCGCATTGGTGCGGTCAAGCACCTTCTGTTCCAAGGTCGCGTTCAACTCTCTTAACTCACTTTCTGCTTGTTTCAGTTCTGTTATGTCCGTCAACAATGCGTTGTTCGAAACATGTCGCCCTTCATCGTCAAAGACTGGCGTGCTCTTGACCAGGACCTGCAATATCCTCCCATCCTTGTGTCGTAATCGGATCTCATAGGCGCTGACTGTGCCAGCGTCACGCTCTCTTAGCTGTTCCCGGCTCCTTGTTTTATCATCATCCTCCACCAGATCCGTGCTCGATATTCCAATGAGCTCATTCACAGTATATCCCAGCATCTGGGCCATCCTTTGATTCACAAATGTTATCTGGCCATCGGGTTTGGCAACCATGATTCCTTCCTGCGCCGAGTTCACGATCGTCCGGTACCTCTCCTCGCTCTCTTTCAGACTCCTTTCCGCTCTCTTGAGGTCCGTGATGTCTACGCTGGTGAAGATGACATTATCAGTGCCCAGAGGAACGAAGGAAGTTCGGTAGTATCGATCGTTGAAGTCATAATGGACCTCTTCTGTGTTGGGCTTGCCAGTTGCCTTTGCCTTCTTCGCCGCGGAAAGAGAGAGGGATGCCATCTCCGGGCTGTATGCCTCGCTATCTCTCTTGCCTCGTACATCCTCGACTGAATTGAACCCTCGGGCTTCGTAGGCGGCCGGATTTGCATCGATCGTTATAAGGTCGACTATCTCGCCATGCTGGTCATAAACGAAATGGCGAAGAGTGGAGGCATCCTGAAGATTCTCGAACAGGCTACGATACTTGGCCTCGCTATCTCTCAGGTCCTTGGT
>Ga0364914_10444_pt2 | contig 11466 bp, 9 predicted proteins | sample ExccelJu500001D3_3_FD_206954 | JGI IMG/M metagenome (GOLD analysis project Ga0364914, IMG submission 206954) | Enriched cells from Trout Bog Lake Hypolimnion, Wisconsin, USA - BchlTB.June25.5000.01.D3 | ecosystem: Environmental > Aquatic > Freshwater > Lake > Hypolimnion/Profundal zone | place... | reverse complement strand
ACTATGCCCCCAAGGCGATATGCGTGGCTGGAGTCACTGTTTTGGGACTTCATACTATCCCAACGGCAATTTTTATACAGGAGAATTTATAAACGGCCTTCGAGAAGGCTTTGGAACTTTACGAATAGTTGCTATTGGAACATCAACCGACCGCTATATTGCTTCAAATATTCCAGCAACCTATGTTGGGGGGTTTAGAAATGACCAAATAAACGGCCACGGGATTTGGAGTGATGACGATGGTGGGCGGTATGAGGGTGAATTTGTAAACAACATGATGGTTAACAGTCCTCAATTACAACAACAGTCATATCAGCCACCTCCACATCAAATAGTAATCGATGAGTATATTCCGCCACCAGAGTATGTGATTGACGGGCCACTTTATTATGATGCTTATCCAGGTGTTGCATTTTACCCAATCTTTATTGATTATCCCGGCTCATGCTTTTGTATAATGCCTATGCGTTTCGCTGGAGGAGTTTGGCTAGGCCTTGATGGCTTAGTTCTTTACCGCGGAATGTTCCCATATCATCGCGCAGAGGAGTCGCACTTATTCGCATGGAGAGAGCGTGGAGGAAGATTTAACGGCATGGCGCCAACACGAGGCACCTTCGACAATCACGGAGGCCATATAACCGCAGCTCCCCCAGAAGGTTCTCTTCATGCTAGAGTAATTGAAGAAAGACATGCACCTGTAAGTCCAACAAATATAAGGCCTGCTGATCTCAGAGCAACATCGCCCCAGCAACTGCAACAACAAACTCGCCAGCAACCTCAGGTAATGCAGCAACAGTCAGCACCACTTCAAGTTAAGCAAGAACAACCATCTGCTTCTAGACAACAGCCACCCGTAGTCCAACAACAACAGGTTAAACCGAAACCACACGCTTGCAGTCCTGCAGAACACGATGCTAAAAAGTGTTAGTCCATCAGCGAACTTAAAAGCTGATGTTACATTTAGTTACTGCCAAACCGGAGATTTGAAATCATCAATTATTGGTAGTCATTACTAATTAAAAAAATATTCCGCTTACAACAGATACTAGAACGACATTCTTTTATCATCTACTTTTGATGATTTGAATAAAAATAACCACTAGCAGTTCATAGTAATTTTATGTATACAAATATCAACCTTCAAAAAAATGAATATAGTTAAGGTAGTAGTTGATACTATAATTTTCGCTTTAACCGATTACCCTCCTATTTCATACCTAATTATTTCCAATCTCGGTTCATCATCATCGGTCGCAACTAATTGGTGCGAACAGCACTACATTAAAGCAGCTTCTTTAATGTAAATCCCCAAGGCCATGCGTTTGTATTTAGTTTAGGTATACAGATCATACAGTTAAAAATACTGGCATAAGAATTGCTTGTTAGAATTCAATAATACTTTTTTTAACTTACGTAATACTTAAAATTAAAAAGGACTCATCCATGGAATACAAGAAATTAAAATTGAATATTAATAAAATATTCTACAAAGTAGCGCTACCTGTGTTGGCACTTAGTTTTTCAATGTCAGCTCATGCTGCAGAACCTCTTAAAATCGGGTATAGCGATTGGCCAGGTTGGGTTGCTTGGCAAGTTGCTATTGATAAGGGATGGTTTAAAAATGCAGGTGTAGATGTCAAATTTGAATGGTTTGATTATTCAGCTTCTATGGACGCCTTCACTGCTGGTAAGTTGGATGCCGTATTTATGGCCAATGGTGACGCATTAGTAACTGGTGCCGGCGGTGGTAGAAGTAAGATGATTCTTATTACTGACTACTCTAATGGTAATGACATGATCATTGCTAAACCTGGTATCAAAACTCTTACAGACTTGAAGGGCAAAAAGGTTGCTGTTGAAAGCGGATTGGTTGAGCACCTCCTGTTAAGAAATGGTATGAAGAAAGCTGGTATGAAATCTGGCGACATTGAAATTGTTAATGCTAAAACTAATGAAATGCCTCAAGTACTACCTTCTAAAGATATTTCTGCTGTTGGGGCGTGGGAGCCTATCGCTGGACAGGCCCGAAAATCAGTTCCTGGTGCAAAAGCTATATATACCTCTGCTGATGAACCAGGATTAATTTACGATGCTTTATCAGTTAATCCTTCGAGCGTTAAAGAGCGTCGTGAAGATTGGCAGAAAGTAGTTGGAGTCTGGGACAAAGTTGTTAATTATATCGAGGATCCTGCCACTCAAGCAGATGCAGTAAAAATTATGGCAGCGCGATCTGGAAGCACTCCCGCAGAATATTTGCCTTTGTTAAAAGGAACAAGATTACTTACGCTTGAAGATAATAAAAAAGTTTATTTAAAAGCAGCAGGTTACCAATCAATTTACGGCTCAACTGAAACTGCAAATAACTTCAACTGGTATAACAAAGCTTACGGCCTTAGTCAGAACGTCAGTAGCTATATTGATCCATCATTCATCGTTGGAAAATAGTTAATCATCAGCATTAAATAACCTATTAAAGAAAGGCATCTCTCATGAAATTCAATATTTTGACAAAAACACTAAAACACCCGATATCCTATGTGGCAATACCTGTTGTAGCCTTAGGTTTTTCATTTGCAGCACACGCGGCAGAAGGAGATGCAGACCTAGAGCCAAACATGAGTCTTGGTTACCATGTGGGGGTCACATCTGATTATCGTGTACGTGGTATTGCACAAAATTCTGGCGACCCTGCGCTTCAAGGTGGAATTGATTTAACATCGAAGTTAGGGGTTTACGTAGGAACTGCGTTTTCTAATCAAAGTTGGGTAAAAGACCTTAACGGCTCGACAAAAGGAAATTTGGAAGTAGACCTATACGGTGGGTTTAGAGCGCAAGTTACTGATACTAGTTTTTCATATGATGTTGGTGTAATTACCTATCAATACCCAGGCAATAACTCAGGTAAATATGGATTCTCTAGCCCATCTGGCCCGTTTGCTGCTGGATCTTACAGCAATGCTAGCACCGTTGAAGCTTATGGTAATTTAACTTATGACATTTATACCTTTAAGTACAACCGAAGTGTTGGTAATTTTCTTGGAAATTTGAACAGCTCGGGTAGCCAGTATTTTGACTTGAGTGCAGCCTTAGCTCTGCCTAAAGGGATTGTGTTGACTCCTCATATCGGCCGGCAACTTATTCCAGGTCAAGGTGGAATGGGCGACTACACTGACTTAGCGTTAACGTTAAGTAAAGACTTCGGCAATGGTTTTAGTGCGACGTTGGCTGGCATAACAACTAATGCTAATAAACCTTTCTACTCTGATCGATACGGAAATTATTTAGGCGATAAGAAAATAACCGTTGGTCTCGTCTATAGCTTCTAATAATTACCTTACTTTTTAAGTAACCTGATGCCAACCCTTTCAGGTTGCCTCTAAAGTAAGCGTTAAAATAAATATCCATAAAAGGAAATTAAAAATGATTATATCTTCATGGTTTGTGGTGCGAAGAGAATTATCGCAACACAAGAGAACCATACTCGGGATAGGGTCATTTGTACTTCCTCTTATGGTATGGTTTATGGTGAGTTACGTACCATTTGTTTGGCATCCGATGATGCAAATCAGCAAGCCTGGTGGTGTAGATTACTTCCAAGTCGGCATGCTAGTTGAAAAAAATGTTTTTGCAGAAGAACTAGCCAATATGCAATCAACAAGCAAACCTATTCCAGAAGGAAAACCCGCCAATCCCATATATCTGCCTGCACCCGATGACGTTGCGAAGGCCCTTTATACTGGCTTTATCACACCACCCGAACAGAAAGATGGTCAATGGCTACATGAAAGCCTTTGGCATAGTATCCAAATTATTTTTTGGGGTTTCTTTATATCTTCAATCATTGGTGTTCCACTTGGGATACTGTGTGGTACATATAGTTTTATTTCAAGACTTAATGAGCCTTTCGTTGAGTTCTTTAGATACTTACCGGCACCAGCATTTGGCGCCTTAGCTGTAGCTATTCTTGGTATCTATGACGGACCTAAAATTGCTATTATTGTAATTGGTACACTGTTCCAGCAAATTCTAATTATTGCTAATACCACACGAAAACTTGATTACGCTTTAATTGAGGCTGGAATGACGCTAGGTGCCAGCCGATTCAAACTACTCTTCCGCGTAATATTGCCTGGAATTTCTCCTGACCTATATAGAGATCAGCGCATTTTACTTGGCTGGGCATGGACCTATTTAATCATCGCTGAACTAATTGGAACCACCTCTGGCATTACATGGTTTATTACTCAGCAAGCACGTTACCAACATTTTGATAGGGTATACGCTGCCATTATTATTATTGGGATACTAGGTCTTGGTGGTGATTTAATTCTAGCTGCATTAGGTAAGAAATTATTTCGCTGGGATCGTCCCGCGAACAAGGAATAAGAATAATGACTATAAAATCTTTACCAAGTTATTTAGAACAGTCTACTGAAGTAAAAAATCGCTTTACTAGAATGAAATCACGCGAGGTTATTCTTGAAGTCAAAGATCTATGCAAGAACTACAAAACGGAAAAAGGGGATGTAGTTGCACTAAAAAACATTAATTTCAAAACTCACAGACGAGAATTTGTTTGCGTCATTGGTCCATCTGGCTGCGGAAAATCTACTCTCATTCGCACTCTGGCAGGCTTAGAACCCCACACATCTGGAGAAGTTTTGCTGGATGAAAAACCAGTTAACGGTCCAGGTCGAGATAGAGGTATGGTGTTTCAGGGCTATACGCTATTCCCATGGTTAACCGTTAAAAAGAACATTATGTTTGGCCTTGAGATGAACAATATCAGCACAACGGAGGCTGAAAAAGAAGCAATACTCTGGTTAGAACTAATTGGATTAGAAAAATTTAGTAATGCTTATCCACACGAGTTATCCGGAGGCATGAAACAAAGGGTGGCTATTGCACGAGCCTTAGTAAACCAACCTAGAATTTTGTTGATGGATGAGCCATTTGGTGCTCTTGATGCACAATCACGTGCAAAAATGCAGACTCATTTACTCGAAATATGGAGAAATATCGATATCACCATACTGTTCATTACACACGATCTTGATGAAGCTATTTTTCTAGCAGATCGCATTCTGGTATTAAAGGCTCATCCTGGAGAAGTTCAAGAGTTAATTGAGGTGCCTGTACCACGTCCACGACACATATCACAATTTAATTCACCAGAATTTCTTGCAACAAAAGCTCGATTAGAAGAGTTAATTCATCCATCAGAGCCAGAAAAAGAACCAGAACAAGAGAAAAGTATAAAACCGCACATGATCCGTTTTGTGAATGTTAATGATAATGTCGAATGATGCTATCTTTACTTAAATACAAACTCTAACTCTTTAGACTGATACACAATATGAATATAAAGATAAAAACGAAACCAGTTAACCGAATCAGCATTTCTTTACCTGATGACTTGCAATCAAATGTAGATGCGATGGTGACTGAAAGAGGTTTTAATAGTCGCTCTCAAGCTATTAATGACATGTTGCGTCAACATGTAGCAGACCACCAAAGCGTTAATGGAAACGAAGTCATGGCTGGAACAATCACTCTTCTTTATGACAATTCTAGGAGAGGTCTACAAAAGAAGCTGTCTGATTTGCAATACAAACATCTAGATGAAGTCATTAGTTCATTGCACGTGCATTTAATGAATCACCAAACGATGGAAGTCATTCTTGTTCAGGGCCCAGCAAAAAAAGTCCAACTAATTGCAGATCAAATCATCACTCTACCTGGAGTAGTAACTGGTCGACTGCAATTGATGGCCGCTGTCTTGCCGCCTTTATATTCAATCAGTGGAAAAATTTAGATAAAGGAAGTGTGATGCAAGATATTTTATGGGAAGAGCTAATACCAGGCGGCAACCATTGGTCTGGCGTTTTAAGACGAGGCAACACTTTACGCCTAACTGATCTTGAAAGTGGCGCTAATGTCTCAGCTTTGTTTTATAACAAAGAAGAAAAGTTAGAACGGTACAATATGCCAGATACATTAAAAGCGCAACAAACCGCTTTCCTGACGCTAGGTAATGTATGTTATTCAGATATGGGACGAATTTTTTGCTCAGTTACTGCGGACACTGTTGGTTGGCATGACACAATCTGTGGAGTGTCAGATGCCATGTACATCCAAAAAAAATACGGAAAAGCTAACTTTCAAACCCATAGAAATGGAATGTTAAGAAGTGGTAAAGATGGCCTATTAATTGAACTAGGTAAATGGGGGCTGGGTAAAAGAGATCTTGGTCCGACTGTTAACTTCTTTAGCAAAGTCACAGCCGATGATTACGGGTTACTAACTTATCAACCTGGAAATAGCAAAACTGGCGATATTGTTGATCTGCGTTTTGAAATGGATACACTGGTAGTGATTTCCACATCGCCACATCCACTTGATCCAAAGAAAGAATACAAACCAGCGGCCATCAAACTAACGGTTAAAAAAACAGGCGACGTCCCTGCTGACGATGTATGCCGCAACCATTGCTCACAAAACGAACGTGGCTTTATTAATACTGAACGTTACTACGCGAGATAACTATGCTAACTATAAGTCACTTCAAACCAGAGAATGCTGTTATTGATGAAATATGTCCTGCTGGCGAGCCATGGATGGGCATGGTTAAAAAAGGCCAGACTTTCCGTATTCTTGATCTTGAGGGTAATCAAGCAGTAGATACATTGTTTTATAACGCTGATAATTTAGAGGAGCGTTACAGTGCTGTAGATACCATTCAACGACAAAGTCGTTTGTATCTCACCACTGGATCAGTGCTATTTAGTAGCGAAGGTAATGCTATGGCTACTATTACAGCTGACACCTGTGGCCGTCATGATACTTTAGGTGGAGCTTGTGCTGCTGAGAGCAATACAGTTCGCTATGCACTAGACAAAAAATATATGCATAGTTGCCGAGACAATTTTATGCATGCAATTAATCATTGTGATTGTGCGCATCATCTCAACATGACTAAGCGAGATATCACTGCAAACATCAATTTTTTTATGAATGTTCCTGTCACTTCTGAAGGTGAGTTGAGTTTCGCGGATGGAATTTCTGCACCAGGAAAATATGTTGAAATTCAAGCTGAAATGAATTTAATGGTTTTAATCTCTAACTGCCCTCAACTGAATAATCCATGTAATGCATACAATCCGACACCAATTCAAATGTTAGTGTGGGATTAGTATTAATCTTTTCCATCGCGGGACGACCCGATTAAAAATAAAATAAGCCGGGACGACCCAGCCAGAAAAGTAGGAGTAGAAAATGTTTAAGAAAGTTTTGATTGCAAACAGAGGTGAGATTGCTTGCCGTATTATGCGAACCCTCAAGCGGATGAATATAGCCTCAGTTGCTGTCTATTCAGCAGTCGATGCTAATGCTCGCCATGTTTTAGAAGCAGATGAAGCAATTTTCATTGGTGCTGGATCTGCAGCAGAAAGCTATTTAAATATTGCTAACATTCTAGCAGCAGCAAAATCTTCTGGTGCTGAAGCAATTCATCCGGGTTATGGGTTTCTATCTGAAAATCCATCTTTTGCAGAAGCTTGTGAAGCTGCTGAGATTGTTTTTATCGGGCCTACACCACAGCAAATGCGGGACTTTGGACTTAAGCATACTGCCCGTGAAATTGCGCACGCAAATGACGTCGCACTATTGCCGGGAACAGGTTTACTCTCAGATGTTAATCATGCAAAAACTGAAGCTGAACGAATTGGCTATCCAGTTATGTTAAAAAGTACAGCTGGCGGTGGCGGTATTGGGATGCAGTTAATATGGACTGCAGATCAATTAAATCAAGCTTTCGAATCTGTACAACGACTATCCCGCGCAAACTTTAAAGACAGTGGAATATTTCTTGAAAAATATGTTCAGTCAGCCCGACATATTGAAGTGCAGATTTTTGGAGATGGGAATGGTAACGTCATTGCTTTAGGGGAGCGTGATTGTTCCGTTCAACGTCGGAATCAAAAGGTCATTGAAGAAACGCCAGCACCCAATTTATCTGAAAATTTACGCGCAAGATTATGGCAAACTGCAGAAAAGCTTGGTCGGGCTGTAGCTTATCAATCAGCAGGTACTGTTGAGTTTGTTTATGATAATGACAGTGAGGATTTTTATTTTCTAGAAGTTAATACTCGCCTTCAAGTAGAGCATGGAGTTACTGAGTTAGTGAGTGGGTTAGATTTGGTTGAATGGATGATCAAAGTAGCTTCTAATGAAGCTCCTCATTTTGAAAGTTATGTATATAAACCCAAAGGCCATGCTATTCAAGTTCGGGTATATGCTGAAGATCCGAACAAAAATTTTCAACCTTGCAGTGGGGTCCTAACCGAAGTATGTTTTCCTAATGATGCGCGTATTGACACTTGGATTGAAAAAGGAAGTGAAATTTCACCATTTTATGACCCATTAATTGCAAAAATTCTTGTCCATGGAAATGATCGCGACAATGCTATTTCGAAACTACGCGATGCTCTAAATGATACAAAAATTAATGGTATTGAAACAAACTTAGAATACCTTCGTCAGGTGCTTGCTGATAATGTCTTCGCAGCAGGAGAGCAAGTCACACGTTACCTTAATAATTTTATTTATAGACCAATTACTATAGATGTTCTTGAGGCAGGCATTCAAAGTACAATTCAAGACTACCCTGGACGTTTAGGATACTGGGCAGTCGGAGTGCCCCCCTCAGGGCCAATGGATCACTTGGCATTTCGTTTTGCTAACCGTTTGGTTGGTAATGATGAAAGCATTTAACTCTGATGCTGTCATTGCAATTGCTGGCGCTCCAATGACAGCAGAATTAGACGGACAACCTTTATCTCTATGGACCTTCCACTTTGTTAAATCAGGTAGCGTACTTAAATTAGGAAGTATTCAAGGCGCTGGTTGCCGTGCCTACCTAGCGGTGCAAGGTGGTTTCGATGTCCCAGATTACTTGGGTAGCAAATCAACATTCACCCTTGGACAATTCGGTGGACATGGGGGACGTGTATTACGGGTTGGCGATGTAATGCATCTTACTTGCCAAAATCCAATAAATCCAATATCAGAAAATATACCGCTAGCAATACTTCCTGAATATAAAAACGCTTGGGAAATTGGTGTTTTATATGGACCTCATGGTGCACCTGATTTTTTCACCGAGTCGGATATTGATATGTTTTTCAGTACAGACTGGGAGGTGCATTACAATTCAAATAGAACAGGAGTTCGGTTAATTGGTCCAAAACCAGAATGGGCGCGCAAGGATGGTGGAGAGGCTGGGTTACATCCTTCCAATATTCATGACAATGCATACGCCATTGGTACCGTCGACTTTACTGGAGATATGCCAGTAATTCTAGGGCCAGATGGCCCTAGTCTAGGTGGGTTTGTTTGCCCCGCCACTATTGTGCATGCTGAACTATGGAAAATTGGTCAATTGAAACCTGGCGATACTATTCGCTTCATACGATTAACACAAGAAGATGCTTATCGCAAAGAAGAAGCTCAAGATCAACAGGTCAATACTCTTAAAGAAGTAAACGTTACTAACATTTCATTACCTAGCATTACTAGTACACCTTTACTTAAAAGTATTTCAGAAAGTACATCGCAAATAGCTGTCACTTACAGACAAGCCGGCGATAAGAACTTGCTGATTGAATATGGCCCATTGATGCTGGATCTAAATTTACGCTTCCGTGTCCACGCATTGATGCAGTGGCTTGAAGGACAGGCCATTCCTGGTGTAATAGATCTTACCCCTGGCATTCGATCTCTACAGGTGCATTATGATAGTCGACGCCTACCAGTTGGCCAGCTGATGGCTATTTTGGAGAAGGCTGAAAAGGAGTTACCCTCGATTGAGGACATGGAGGTTCCGACTCGGATTGTTTATCTTCCATTATCATGGGACGATAAAGCAACACAGTTAGCTATTGAAAAGTATATGCAGTCAGTACGAAAGGATGCTCCTTGGTGTCCTAGTAATATAGAGTTCATAAGAAGAATTAATGGATTAAAAAACATTGAGCAAGTAAAAGATATTTTATTTAACGCAAGCTATCTCACATTAGGACTAGGGGATGTTTATTTAGGTGCACCAGTCGCTACGCCTGTGGATCCTCGACATCGCTTAGTAACAACAAAATATAATCCAGCAAGAACATGGACACCTGAAAACGCAGTTGGTATTGGTGGTGCTTACATGTGTGTATATGGTATGGAAGGACCTGGGGGCTATCAATTTGTTGGTCGGACAATTCAAATGTGGAATCGCTGGCGTCAGACAAACGACTTTACCGACGAGAAGCCATGGCTGTTGAGATTCTTCGATCAAATTCGTTTTTATCCTGTATCGGCTGAAGAACTGCTAAAAATCATTACTCTAATGACCTAGATGTTTCATCAGCAGGTCCTGATAGCGAACTTGATTTGCCTCCAAGTAGTCGAGCTGTAGCTTCCAATGTTGCGGGGAATCTCTGGCAAATCAAAATTGAAGTAGGAGATACAGTCAAGCAAGGTGATGTCGTTATGATTATTGAATCTATGAAAATGGAAATTAATGTCACTGCACCAATTGATGGAGAGATAACACATATTTTTTGTCAGGAAGGCATTCAAATAAGCGCTGGTCAAGATCTTTGTGTCATTAATATGAAAGATTAAAAATGAGTAAAAAACTTAACTTAGAATTCAACGTATTACGAGCTCAGTATCTTTCTGGTGAATTAACACCAGAGACTTTAGTAAATCAATTACATGCCGCAATCAAACAAGAAGATGCAAACCCTATTTGGATTAGAAGGCTAAGCTTAGAAGAAATGCTTGTTTACGCGACTAAACTTAAGGGCATTGAACCGGCTTCATTACCCTTATATGGAATTCCATTTGCTATAAAAGATAATATTGATTTGAAGGGAGTTCCAACAACTGCAGCTTGTCCAGATTTTAGTTATCTTCCTGAGAAGAGTGCAACTGTTGTTCAGAAGCTTATTGATGCAGGAGCCATTCCGGTAGGTAAAACTAATCTAGATCAATTTGCCACGGGCTTAGTTGGAACTCGGTCACCTCACGGAGCATGCAAAAATAGTGTTGACCCAACATACATTTCAGGCGGATCCAGTTCTGGGTCGGCAGTTAGTGTTGCACTCGGAATGGTGAGCTTCAGCTTAGGGACGGATACTGCAGGCTCAGGTAGAGTTCCAGCAGCTTTTAATAATCTTATTGGTCTAAAGCCAACTTGCGGACTTTTAAGCACTTCAGGTGTTGTTCCAGCATGTCGTTCTTTAGATTGCGTTTCAATTTTCGCTATTAATGCAATAGATGCGTCAACTGTCCTTGATGTTGCTCAAGGGTTTGACTCAGAAGATCCATATTCACGTAAAAAACATTCTGATAATCTGATTGCCTCAAATTTCAGCTTTGGTGTTCCTCAAGATAATCAGCTTGAATTTTTTGGGAACT
>Ga0364914_10488_pt1 | contig 11507 bp, 6 predicted proteins | sample ExccelJu500001D3_3_FD_206954 | JGI IMG/M metagenome (GOLD analysis project Ga0364914, IMG submission 206954) | Enriched cells from Trout Bog Lake Hypolimnion, Wisconsin, USA - BchlTB.June25.5000.01.D3 | ecosystem: Environmental > Aquatic > Freshwater > Lake > Hypolimnion/Profundal zone | place... | reverse complement strand
AATTTCGTTTTAGCAGGGAAGCACGGGGCCAGCTTCTGAGTTGGTGTATCTGGCTGGCAATGGTTTTAAGTGCGCTGGCTAGACCCATGCTGGATGCCAGCAATCCCACAGGCTTTTTTACGACCCTCGCCGACAAAATGCTGCGGAGCACTTTCAGTTTTGGTGTGACCAACATTCCGGTTTATACCAATGGCGTTTTTGTTTATACGCCTTCCGTCCAAAGACTGCTGCAACTCTCGGCCAACATCTACGACGCCACCACCAATCGCACTGCACTATTCGGAAAAGATTATCCATCGGTTTTCCGTCCGCTTTTCACTGCGACCGCTTCCGGTGATCTTTTCATCACCGGCTACACCAACATTGCTTCCGTGACGAATGCCAGCGACATAGCCCTTTCAACCCCTTTTGACGCGGCGACGGTGGCGGCGGCTGGCGGAACCAATTTGTCGGTGAATGTTTATGGCGTGCCGTGGATCATCGGGGTCAAGAAAGGGTTTCCGAGCTTCAATCAGTTTTCCATGTTTAACGGCGTGGAAGTGACGCGCAAGCTGCAAGTGACCAAGCCTAGCCTGACGGCAACGATTGACCAATTTCAAACGAACCAGATGTATGTTTTCAGCATCACCAACTATTTTGGCTGTTCGCTCTGGAATTCCTATACCTCAGCATATTCCGGCAATCTCACCATCACCTTGCGGGACAATATTACCATCCTGCTGACCAATGATGATCCGGGATTTACTTTCTACGGATTCACCAATTTCCCGGTTAATGTCACCGTTGCCGCCACCAACTGGCCGGGCTCACTTTGGTTGGCCGATCCGCCGCTTTCAATATTGGACATCAGCAACAATTCTTTTTTCATCCCGTTCAATGCCACCAATGGGTTTCTGCCTAATGCCGTCTATCGCTTTACTGGCTACAATGGCGTAGCGCATCCCTATTTAGATTTCACTGACACAAATTACCAGACGAGCTATAACACCACGGGAAATCCATTGCTGGGATTGACGCCACCGCTGCCGCACTTCGGATTACTGGCCACCAATCGTCTACAGGTAATGATTCTGGACTGCGACACCAACAATGTGACGCACGTCATTGATTACGTTCAGTTCGCTGGGCCGAACAGTAGCCTTGATTTGAATGCAAACCTCGCTGATCCCGACAGTTCAGCCTCTGGCACTCTATGGCTGTGGAGCACCAACGGTTATCAGGGCGGAACGACGCCGTGGGGAGTGGTGAACCAGATAAATGCTTCTATCCTGACAGGGGGTGGACAGCTTTCTAGTCTACCGCCGGGTGAATCTTGGGCAGCAGATCCCACTTTGCGGCAGCAGCAGGAACGGGCGGCAGCCGCCATGCAGGGATTTTTTGACACGATTCCGAGGCATTACGGCACTTATTATTTCAATGGCAATTTATACACCAACAATTCGTTGTGGCAGCAGGCGGTCTATGTGCCGACGCGGCTGGTTACTAATACCATCACTTGGCAGGCGAATGATCCGTTGGTGCATTATCTGGCCAGCGATTTGGGATATGCCAACAACATCGGCATTGGTCATCTCAGCAGCGTAGATCTGATAAAATACAATGCGTCACTGTCTTTCAACAAACTGACGCCCTTTTCGCCGTGGGGTCAAAACAACTATCCCTTTCATGCCACCACCAACTACTGGAACGCAACCTGGCTGACGTGGATAAAAGACCCGCTCGTTTGGAACTCGGACAACTGGAACTTTCCCGCCGGATTGGACTGGTCGCTGTCGGCCATCGGTCGCGTTCATCGGGGCACACCGTGGCAGACGGTTTATCTCAAGGCCACCGACATTCTCGCCACTGGCAACACCGGACTCAGCACTTGGGCGCAGTGGACGGGCAATCCAGATTTCAATGATGCTAAGCTGACCGCGCCAATTAATGACTGGCAGTTGGTGGGATTGTTGCTGCCATTACTGAATACCAATGACCCGACCCAGTTATTGTCGGTCAATGACCCCAATCCAGCAGACTGGGCAAATGCGTTGAATGGCTTGACGGTATTGACCAATTCAGGGCCGGATTATGACGCCTACATTACAACTCCACCGCTGGATGCTTACGTCATTGCAGGCAATTCCCCGCAGGCTTCGCTCATCGTCTCGGCCATTGCTTCCGTAAGGACAAATCAGCCCAGCCAGCGGTTTCAATCTTTGGGCGGTATATTGCAGACGGGCGCATTAAACGAACAATCTCCGTGGCTGAACTGTGACGCTGCGCAGCAGCAATACGGCATCACCGACGAGGCTTATGAGGCCATTCCCGCGCAACTGTTGCCACTGCTGCGACCGGATTCCATTGGTGCCGTGGGGCAGTCCAATGGCGGTTGGAATATTCAGTTTTCGGGTTCTGACGCTTACACCTATGTGCTCCAAACCTCCACCGACATGATCAACTGGACGGTGGTGAGCACAAATAATCCGGTGCAGGGCAGTTTCAGCCAGCTGATTTCTCCAACGTCGGCTCCTCAGAAAGAATTCTATCGAACCGTGCTGTTGCATTAATCCTGTTGTTGTCGGCTCACCGCTAAAAAATAGCCAGCTAAAACAAGGATGTCCAAGCAGCCCTACCCAGCACCACCCACCACTCCTGGCTTATCTGTGCTGTGATTTGATGCTCGCGGTTAAATTACCGGGAGCTGAATGCCATGGTTAATTTGCCGTCTTCAGGTAGCGTTCAATCTCGGCGTGGGTTATGCGTATGCTGTTGGGCAGGTGTGTGTGAAAAACCCCTGCGAATCCTTGGTATTACGGGAGCTTGTGGTGTTTATAAAAATAGGCTTGAATCGAATTAGCACTGGTGCTTCACTCGGCAATGAAGGTGATTGGACAAGTCAAACGAATCAAGGAATGCGCTTTGGGGCTATCGGGGTGCAGGTGTAGTGGTTTATGGTTTGGTCGGTATTGGCTTCAGTTGATTGTCTTGGCTGTTTTGCTGCTGCCTGCTGTGGTGCAGGCGCAATTCACCTTCACGACCAACAACGGTGCAATTACAATAACTGGATATACGGGGTCTGGGGGAACTGTAAATATTCCGAGCAGTATAAATGGATATCCGGTTGCGGCCATTGGTAGAATGGCATTTCAAAACAATTCTACGATAAATAATGTTGTTATGTCCAATGGCGTTACGGACATCGGCGTTCAGGCATTTTACTCTTGCTCCGGCTTAACAAATGTTTCCTTGCCAAGCACTCTAGTAACCATTGAAAACTATGCCTTTTATTCGTGTTCCAGCCTAACTGGCCTTGTGTTTCCCTCTGGGCTGACGAGCATTGGGAGCTATGTATTTCAGGGATGCTCAGGATTGACGAGTGTGGCAATTCCCGACAGCGTCACCAACATGGGCGGAGCGGTATTTTTTTCCTGCAATGGATTAACAAACGTGACAATTGGAAACGGCCTTACCAGTCTTCAGTTTCAGTCATTTGGCTGGTGCCGCAACCTTGGAAGCGTAACGGTTGGAAACGGCGTTACTTATTTGGGAACGGAAGTGTTTGAGATGGATTCCGCCCTAACAAACGCAAGTCTAGGGAACAACATTGTGACGATCGATGTTTATGCATTTTGGGGTTGTGGCAATCTTGCCAATCTTGTGCTGCCCAACACCATTGCTCTTATCAATACGAACGCATTTAATGGTTGTGGCAGTCTATCCAGCCTGACTTTTCCAGATAGTGTGACCAACATCAGCGACTCGGCATTTATTGGCTGCGGCGGGCTTACAAATGTTTACTTCGGCACGAACCTCTTCAATATCGGGAACTATTCATTTCAGAACTGCATCAATCTGCAAAGCGTTCTAATCCCAGCTAGCGTGGCGAGCATTGGATTCGAGGCATTCGCAAATTGCGTCAGCCTTAATGCCATTATGGTTGATGGGGCCAACATGGTCTACAGTAGCGTTGATGGTGTCCTGATGGATAAAAATCAATGGAATTTGTTGGAATTTCCGGGGGGCATGCTTGGTAACTATACAGTGCCTGCAAGCGTCACCAATATTGCCACGTTTGCCTTTGTTAATAGCGTTATTCAAGGTGTCACCGTGGGAAGCAATATCATTGGGATAGGAACGTATGCGTTTTACCAATGCACGAATCTGGTCAGTGCCACCATTTACCCTGGGGTGGGATCGTTAGACCATACATTCATGTTTTGTAGTAGCCTCACAAATTTAACCATTCCGAACACGGTGACGAACATCGGAACTTTTACATTCTACGCATGTTCAAACCTTCTCACTGCCTCAATACCCAGCAGCGTTACCAGTTTGGGTAGTGGCATCTTCCAGAATTGTGTTTCCCTAACTAATGCCACCATCGGCAGCGGCGTTAGTTCAATCGCAGCTAGCATGTTTGCATACTGCTCCAATCTCACCTCGGTTTCCATACCAGAGAGCATTGTAAGTTTCGGAACTAGCGCCTTTTTGAATTGTTCAAGTCTTTCCAATATCAACATTCCGAATGGCGTTGTTAGCATCGGGAACAGCGCATTCCTGAATTGTAGCGGTTTAACGTCCATATCAATCCCGGCAACCTTGAGCAGTATAGGGACAAGCACATTTAAGAATTGCATCAATTTACAAAGCGTTATTATCAACACGACCAATTTAACGAGTATTGGCGCAAATGAATTTTCCGGCTGTGCAAGCTTGTCCGACATTGTTATCCCCAATGGCGTTGTTATAATTGGCACAAACGCCTTTTTAAACTGCGTCAGCCTTACTAATGTTACTGTTCCCGCAAGTGTAACGAATATTCAAAACCTTGCGTTTGCCAATTGCAGCGATCTCATGCAAATCTATTTTTTAGGAAATGCCCCTACTCTTGGGACACTAGTCTTTAGCAATGATTGGATGGCTTCAGTTTATTTTTTCCAAGAATCTTCCAGCTGGAGTAACATGTATGGGGGACTATCAACGGTTATGGAGGCACAGTTTACATGGATAATTAATGACAATGTGGCCACCATTACTGGCTTTTTTGGCACCAATCTCAACGTCTCCATTCCCAGTCAAATCAATGGCTATCCTGTTACCGGAATCGCATCAAATGCGTTCTACGGGTGTTCATTTGTGAATACCTTTAATATTCCTGCAACGGTCACCAATATCGATAGTTTTGCGTTTGCTAATTGTAGCAATCTGGCACAGATATATTTTGTGACCAATCCCCCCCAATTAGGAGTGTCAGTCTTTTCCAATGACAATAGTGCCATAGTTTGTTATTTGGCCAGCAACTTAGAATGGGGCACCAACTATGGAGGACTGCTGGCTCTGCCTTGGCTCCAACCGTCTACGTTGCAGGCTTTGTTTACATACACAAACATAAATGGGGCGATCACCATTCTACATATAAATGCCGTTACCGGGACAATCAATATTCCCGGAATAATTAATGGTATTCCCGTTAGAAACATCGGCAATTATGCAGCCCAAAACACGGGACTAACCACCATAACAATACCAAGCACTATTACAAATATCGGACAATATGCCTTTGCCATTAGTCGCACTCTTCAGAACGTATTATTTGAAGGAGATGCTCCCACCACAGACAATACGCTGTTCGCTTTCGATAGTTCTGTGAATGTTAATTATTTGCCGGGAACCTCTGGTTGGGGAACTACTGGCTGGGGAACGCCTGAACACAATCTCCAGACTACGCCGTGGTTTATGCAATTGCCTTGTTCATATACCACCACCAACGGTACGGTCACTTTAACAAAATATTTCGGTCAAGGTGGGATGGTGGTTATTCCAGATTATATCAACGGTCTTCCAGTGGTAAACGTCGGAACCAATTCCTTTCAAAATATTACCAACCTCACAGGCATTATAGTCCCCAATGGGGTTACGAGCATAGGTGCGAATACGTTTTTGAACTGCACAAACTTGAGCTATGTTTCTTTGGGGACAAATTTAGCCTCCATCGGAAACAGTGCCTTTCAAAGATGCTATAGCCTGATTACGCTGTCTCTTCCCAACAGCCTTACCAATATAGGTGCCTTTGCGTTCGAACTTTCCGGTCTGAGTTACATAACAGTCCCTGGCAGCTATGCCAACATTGCTGGTCTTCCCTTTTTCGACTGCACATATTTGACGAACGTAATCATACTCAATGGCGTTACCAACATCGGTTATCATGCATTCGAATATTGTTCTGCCCTAACCAGCGTCACGATTCCATCAAGTGTTACCAGCATCGCGAATTATGCGTTCGACCATTGTGGCAATCTAACTAGCGTATATTTTTCCGGCAACGCTCCCACTGCCGATTCCACTACTTTCTATGCAGACACCAATGTGACTTCCTACTACTTGCCTGGCACTAGCGGATGGACGAACAGCCTTGGCGGACTTCCGACGGCATTATGGACTTTCCCCGACTATACTTTCATGGTTCAGAATGGCATGATAACAATCACTGGATACACCGGTTCGGATGAGGCAGTCAACATTCCAGCTACGATCAATGGTTTGCCGGTGAATGCACTTGGAGACGGCGCTTTTATGGGTTCCTTCGGCCTAACTAGCATGACGATTAGCAGCAATGTCACTTACATCGGAAACTATGCTTTTGAGTTTTGCGCCAATTTGGTATACATAGCAATTCCCAGCAGCGTTACCAGCATAGGCGACTGGGCATTTGGAGAATGTGAGGGTTTAACAAGTGTAACTATTCCCGGCAGCGTAACAAATATGGGCCTATCCACATTTGCCAGAAACGACAGTTTAACAAATATATCGGTTTCCTCAGATAATCCGTTTTATGCAAGCACTTTGGGCGTGCTATTTGACAAAAGCATGACCACGTTAATTCAATATCCCAATGGCAACGGCGGCAGCTATGCTGTTCCTCTCGGTGTGGCTAATATTGGCGATGCAGCATTCAATGCAAACTCGAAGATTACCAGTGTGATGTTTCCCAGTAGCGTTACAAACATAGGTAATACCGCTTTTATTTATTGCAACAATTTAACAAATGTGTTTTTTGGGGACAATATTATAGCCATAGGATACAACTCCTTTGCATATTGTGGTATCGTAGCTGCGCATATACCAGACAGCGTTATTAGTATTGGAAACGATGCCTTCGACCATTGCACAAGCATGACCACTTTGACACTCGGAAATAGAATAGCCTTCATAGGTTCCGGAGCGTTTAATTGGTGCCTCAACCTATCTAGTGTAACCATACCAGCAAGTGTTCAAGATATTACTATGGCATTTATTCATTGCTCTAGTCTTACAAACGTTTTTATAGAGAATGGAATCACCAGCATTGGCGAACAAGCATTCTGGCAGTGTGGCAGTTTATATAATTTAATAATTCCGGCTAGTGTAACGAATATTAGTAACTCGGCGTTCGAATTCTGTACGAGTTTGACGAATGTGTATTTTATGGGTAATGCGCCACTAATTGCTGACACAGCGTTTGGAGATGATTCCTGCATGGGTTATTATCTCTCAAATAAAAAAGGCTGGACGAACAGTTTTGGTGGAATTCCCACCGCACCATGGCTGCCGCAGGCACAAATTAGCGACGGAAGTTACGGCCTCCAGATCAATCAATTCGGTTTCAACATCAATTGGGCTAGCGGTCAAACCATTGTAGTCGAAGCCAGCACAGATTTAATTCAATGGCTTCCGGTGCACACCAACACGCTTGCCACCGGCACGGCCTATTTCAACGACCCGCAGTGGACGAATTATCCCACTCGCTATTACCGCATTCGTTCGCCGTGACCTGCTGCTGGCTTTTCCCCTCACCGCTAAAATCCCTCATAGCTAAAAATTTTATGAAAAATCCCGCGCACGCACCGTTAATAGTCGAATCCTATAAACAAAAAAAGGCCACTCCCTAAAAAGAGTGGCCTTTGCAATTTCTAAAAATCTTACTTCTTCTTCGCAGCCCATCTCGCCTTCATCAAAGCAGAGAGTTTGGCTTTGGCGGCAGCACTCATCTTAAATTTCTTCTTCGCTGGCTTAACAACAGCAGATTTAGCGGACTTCTTGACGGCCTTAATCACTTTTTCCGCTACATTCTTTCCTTTCGCAGCTCTGACTTTAGCCCAACGAAGTTTAGCGGCAGCAGCAATTCTAGCTCTACCCGCCGCACTCATCCCACGTTTCTTAGTAGGTTTTTCTACAACAGCTTTGGTTCCACTACCTAAAATAGCAGCGAGTTGGTTTTCCAGTCCCGCAATCTTCTCTTTAAGGTTCGCGGCTTGACGGAGTTGTGTTGATGTGAGGTTGATCATGGTTAAGTTATTAAAGCACTGGTCTAATCTAAAGAAAAGCTCGAAATTGAAGGCTATCTATAAGTTTCTAGCCCTTTATTTTTAATTCGGATGCGGACACTTCAAAAAGTCTGGTAAAGCAGGACTGAACCCGCCTTCATCCTTACACATTGAACGCCCAATCTTCTTCCAATGCGTTCGCTCAAGGTCGTCAGCCCGGAAGCCAATTGTTTGGGCTCTTGCCTTCACCCAAAGCGGTATCGGGCTGCCTCGGATAAGTGAAAAGCCGTTTGCTTTGCGGAACGCTTTCATGCCTATGAAAATAGGCTGGAACCAGTGTGGGTACAATGGGGTGTATTGCCCATGCCGCCGCCATTTAAGGCTGTTGATATGAACCACTGCGGCGATGATTGCTTGGGGCGGTTCTGTCAAAATTGTTATCCTCCTCAGCGGGTTTATGTCCCTCCCTAACATGACCATGTTGACGGATTTCCAATTCGGTGAGCAGTGTCGCTTCGTTGGCATATTTTGTGAAATCCTCCGGCGGCAAAAATAAATCTTCGGGAGCTTTTATCCATTTGATTTCAGAAAATACCAGCGTGAAAGGTTGCGTTCCGTTTAGAAAGCCTATCCGCACAGGTAAATCACCCATCTTTTGAGATCTTAACAGTTCGATGCGGTGCGGTTGACCATCGCTGCCAATGACCGTCACGTTCGTTTGGTCTGTCCGCACCGAGGGCAATTGATTGGTGAATTGAACCGTTGTGTGGATCGGTGCGTATCCCTGCAAGGCTTCGCTGAAAACAAATCCTTGTTGGCTGGCCACATCCCAAACCACTCCGAAATCACCGGCTCGCCGGAATTGGCCGGTCGCATGGTTGAAGGCGGTTTCAAAACGAAGTTTCGTTCCCTGCACGAGAATCTGCCCTGACACGTTCTCGGGTTTTTCAGTATCGCCGTTCAGTAGCAGGGTGAATTTCGCACCATAGGCGTTGCCATTGGTCAGCAATATTGCCGCCGGACCAGTGACTACTGAAGTCAGTTTGGGCAGCAACATTTCTGCTCCGCTACTGCCATGACTGTTACGATGGCTGGTTCCAACACATCCGGTTGTCCCTAATATCAACAGCATCATCACCAGGAGAATCCGTTTGCCGCCGGCGTAATGTTGGGAAAAGTCGGCTAACAACCATTCCTTCCGGCTTTTTATCTCGTCTCTGTTTTTCATAATCATGAATCAAACTTTAAATCACTGGCTAGTTTGCGCATTCAATTTGACCACTAGAGCCACGACTTGTTCAGCGGCTCTTTGGATTGCTTCATCTGTAGTGCCGGCAAAGGCTGATCTACCAGATTGCCCTTCGGCCTCAAATGACTCAATTGGCTTCCCAGAACTCAAATCAAAAACCGTCACCTGCACCAGAATTCGTGCCCGTCCAGCCCAAGCCCCAACCCATTCGCGTTTCTGGTCGGAAACTTTCTTGATGGATTTTATCTCAGCCTTAATCCTAATCCCATCGCCGGGTTTGATGTCCGCCTGATTCTCCCTCACCCTCCCGAACAAACCGGTTTCATTCAGGCCGGATGATATTGAGTCTGACGTGACTTCGCTTTTTCAGGCCAGTTGATGTGTTAGTCTGGGACGCAAGAAAGGACCAGACAATGAAAGGCAAACGGTATACGACGGAAGACAAGATTCGCCTCCTGCGCGAGGCGGATGAGGCAGGGCAAAACCACCCGGCATACCGGTGGAACAAAGCTCTTCGCGTGCCACCAAGCTTTCCAGCAATGCTTTCGGCTGGTTTAGTCGGCCGGTCTTGTCCGCCCAAGCCACCAAATCGCGCAGGACGGATGCCTTGGTCTTGGCCGTCATCGCGGGAGCCACAAAATCGGGTTGAAGCATTGGCGGCAGAATGGTGTGTTGCTGAAGGAAGGCAGCGGTTCCTTGCGTCGTCTTTTGGTGATAAACCGCCAGCCGCTTTTCGGGCAGGTTCAAAATCCGTTGCGAAGCCCACTGATCAATTTCACCTTTGTCAAACACCACCCGCCGGCCGCGCGTTTGAAATGGAATCTCCCGGCACTTCACCCGTCCCTGAATATCATCCAAAGTCAGGTTCAAATAGCCGGCCACTTCTTCTTCACTCAGAAATTGATGTTCCATAATTAAAATCTCCCCAATTTTCGGGTCGCGAATGTTTTGACCCAACTTTGAAGGAATGTAAAGACTGCGATAAAACGGCTCATCCTCGCTGGGTTGGAAGTGATTCTGGAAAAGAAAAAGGCCGGACATTACTCCGGCCTCATTCACACACAAAAAAACACCATTTTTTCGGTCGGGTCACAACTCCCAACGTCAAAAGCTTAACAGAACCTGATTTTTCCGCATGTCGCCAGTGTTGGGGACACGAACCTGAAATGTTGATGTGTGCTTTGGAGGAGAAAAAGGAACGGGTGCGGCAAGCTAAATGATTTTGCAGGGGATCACGGCGTCTTCATCAAATTTGTAAACGGCGCACAAACGATGATAACCGTCCGCGATCACCACCTTGCCGTTCTTGGAATCACGGACAAGCAGCAACGGAGACATTTTCAGACCTTCCCTGATTTTCTTCTGATCCGTTTCGACGTGGCTGTTGCTGACGCCGAGCAAGGACAATTCTGAGGCCCGGAAAAGATCTTTGGCATTAAATTCGGAAACCGCCGTCTGCTTCAATTCCTTCACATAAGCCTTCGCCGTCTTTTTGTCGTAGATGAGGCTGAGGTAGGACAAGGCGGCGGGATAATCGTGGGCTTCCGGTTCTGGTAGCCACTTGATTTTATATTTCGTCAGCATATTGTCTGCGCTTAATATAGGTAAACTTGGTGAGCGTTGCGATAGTCGTAATGGCAAGGGAGGCATTTTTATTTGGCGGATCCTTCCTTGCGAGGATCATATCCCTTCTGTATTCCGGCATTGGTTTTGACTTTGGAATCGTGCCCATCGTTATTAATGAAGGTGTCGTGCTTCGACCCGTTGAACGGACCGTAGGGAGTATGCCGGTCGCAGTTTTCAATTACATTATGCTCGACGGTTACCCCCTGGGTGAAGTTATCGAGATAAACAGCGGAAACGTAATAGCCCCCTGCCCACCGGCTTCGCCTGATGTCGTGGAGATAGTTTTCAAAAATATGCGTTCCCTTCTGCGCCCCGCCCAATGTGTAGATTGCCCCGCTATCGTCATG
>Ga0364914_10487_pt1 | contig 11535 bp, 12 predicted proteins | sample ExccelJu500001D3_3_FD_206954 | JGI IMG/M metagenome (GOLD analysis project Ga0364914, IMG submission 206954) | Enriched cells from Trout Bog Lake Hypolimnion, Wisconsin, USA - BchlTB.June25.5000.01.D3 | ecosystem: Environmental > Aquatic > Freshwater > Lake > Hypolimnion/Profundal zone | place... | reverse complement strand
TTAATTTTGACATTAACCTGTGAATACCAATGGTTCCTATAAGCAGGAAGATGGAAATTGGTAAAGAAAGGATCGCGTCAAAAATATTGAAATCGCTGGATTTTATAATTTCAAAGATTGGAGCAATTCTTCTGCCAAGCATTAGCCCCAATCCGACTCCCAATGAAATCCATCCCCATCTATATCGAACAGGAGCTTCTTTCGCTATTAAGAATGCATAAAATGCCGTCCCTAATTGAGTAGCAAGGGAGAGTAGGTACAGAAATAAGACAATTAAGTGCATGATTAACGGGCTATATTGCCGTTTGCAATTGCCCAAAATTCTGAAAGATTTTTTTCGGTAAGCGATTGGGCAGCTTTAACTTTCTCCCAAATCACATCGTAGTTATTCGCCAAGACGGAAAAAATATCCCGATCTAATTCATCATTTTTAATCATCCCCTCAATAATATTGAGAACACCTTGTTTTTCTAATGCAGGTCTATACGGCCTGTCTTCTGCAAGGGCGGTAAATACATCGGCAATTTCCATAATTTTTTGAGGGGTACTTAGTTCGGTCGATGTTTTACCAAAAGGATATCCATGTCCATTATTGCGTTCATGGTGCATAACGGCTATTTGAGTAATAGACTCTAAACCTTTTATTTGCCTAAGAATTTGATAAGTTCCATAAACATGGGATTTAATTAAAGCCCTTTCATTGGGAGTCAATGCGCTAGGCTTTTCTAGTAGCTCAGTCGGAATCGCAAGTTTTCCAATGTCATGAAGATAGCCTGCGATTTTTAATTCAAATATTTCAGTTTTGGATAGCCCCATCAAAGAGCCTAGTAGCTCGCTAGATTTTGCCACGCCTGCCGAATGACGGGCTGTAAAGCGGCTACGGGAATCAATGATTAATGAAATGAAGTATGCAAGCCCGTTTAACATTTTCATATTGAGCGGAGTTACGTATTTCGGAGAGACATCAATTAGCGAGCTATCGATATTCTCGGTTGAAATTTGAAACCAAAAAACCTCTTTAGTCGATAGATCTCAAAATGCCTTTACTAGCTCTGGGTGAAAAACTTTACCGCTTTTGCTTGCAATTGTCGTGCGAATTGAGTCTGCGCTTGAGAGTAAATTTGGCTCATGGCATAAGACCTCAATTCGGTCGCTTAGATGAATAAGGTGAGCCAATAATGGAACATCCTCTCCATCAATGATTAAGTTTTCCCCATTAAGCCATGGTTTATGATGAAACTTGATCGCGGGTGACAAATGCCTAAAAACCTCGGATTTTGCTATGAGGGCTGCACCCATGGCTGCGTGAAGATCAGGGTTCACTTCCTCAAAACTCAAAAGGGCAATTCGATTTTGAGTTCCAAGAGCGCCTAGATCATGAATGATTGAGGCATCGAATACATCATGTAGCTGGTTTTGGCTGAAATTTAATTTCTTTGCTATATGGCAGGCAATTACACAGGTTCGCTTTTGGTGTGATTGCAAGGCGGGATGTATGGAGTCAAGCGCAGAGGATATAGCACTTAAAGCCGATGGCAGCGAGATATTGAATATTGAATTAGATTCATCCATTTGTAAATATTACCGAATAAATCTATTTGCAAACGATTTTCTTCGGACATTTTTGCTAGTCTTTATTTTGGCCTGTCCAATACTTATTGATGGGTTCTTGATCGGGCTTGCTCTTTTGAAGGGGTGGTTGAGAGAATGGCTAAGGTCAATTCTCTCAAGCCAAACTCCATGCCGTAGCAAGGCAAATCACCGCCCTAGAAAGCGCTAAACCATCAAACGTCGATGGCAAACCGTCATATCGACGGGTTGGGGACCATTTTCTATATGGATATGAGCTTCTGTTAAATATCAGCTAATTTTTATATCATGTGTGTTTTGGGGTTTGCGAGGCGCTACCGCACAGCATTATTCCATATAGTTTTTTGCGGTTCGAACTGGCGGCCAACAAATTAAAAAAAGTCTAATTGACTCGGATAAGAGTATTGTGAGAAGTGAGGGTGGTCATCGGGTAAGTAGGGTTCAAGGCCAGTGGCGGCATCTAAAAAGCCCAAGCGACCTTAAGTGACTATTAAACTGTGACCTAATAGTTTGTTGCTTTGTTTTTGGGAGATTTATGAATAAATTCACACGTCGTACCATTTCGTTTAGAGGGGCGGGCTTGGTATTAGCTTTCTTTTTAACCTTCTTTAGTATTTGCAGTCCTTTGCAGGCGCAAACAAAGCCTGAGGTTAGATATGCTCAGGTGGGCGATGTAAAGCTCGCTTATTACACTCGCGGTCAAGGCGAGCCATTAATCATGATTAATGGATTTCTATCCACGATGTCATTGTGGGATCCCGCATTGCTTGATGAGTTGTCAAAAAATAATACATTGATTCTGTTTGATAACCGTGGTGTTGGTCTGTCTTCAGACACCAAAGAAAATAACACTACCATTCCTCAAATGGCTGATGATGCCGCTGGTTTAGCTAAGGCATTGGGGTACAAAAAAGTAAATATTCTTGGCTGGTCGATGGGCGGGCGTGTTGCTCAACAAGTTCTGATTCGCCACCCTGACTTGGTAGGCAAGGCAATTCTCTGTGCTGCCAATCCAGGCGGTAGCCATCAAATTCCCGCCTCAAAGGATGTTGAGAGCAAACTAAATAATCCAAATGTTCCCGAGATGGAGAAGATCGCACTCGTTTTTACAAATAATGAGGCAGGTAAAAAGGCTGCGCAAGAAGTGTTGGGCCGTATAAAAGCAGCGGTTGCCGCAGGGACTATGCCTAATGATTTTACCGTTTCTAAAGAAACAACGATTCGTCAAGACAGGGCAAGAACCACTCTTTGGACAAACAATCAGGAAAACTTTAGGCAGCTAAAGAATATAAAAGTGCCAGTACTCCTAACGGATGGACAATATGACGTTATTGATATGCCAAAAAATTCTGAGCTAATGGCTACTCAAATACCATTCTCTTGGTTGGCCTACTATGACGGTGGACATGCTTTCTTGTTTCAGCAACACAAGCGATTTGCCGATACTGTAAATGCTTTTATGCAATAAAGTAGCCTCTTGTAGATAAAGAAACCATTCGGGTGGTTTTCTTTCGTCGTTAGCGGTCGTCCATTATTGGCAAAAGTTAGCTGTGCAGGGAGTTATTAGGATTGCTTTTCAAGCTTGGGCAGGGCATCGATCTCATTTAGCCATGGCACGGCAGAGCGATGCCAGATCTGTTTTGTTGGGACAAGTTGCGTTCTTTGTTTAAGGGTGCCAACTCTTAAGCCAAACATTTCTTGATCGAATTCGCTTGTGGCATAGATGGACGAGCCGCAGTCTGGGCAAAATGCTTGAACACGACGATTGCCACTGTCGGCAGTCTTGATGTAGGTTTTGGGTTGACCTTGCAATAGCTTGAAATGCTCTTTAGCCGCTGGAACTACAGCCCTAAAAGGCGCTCCAGATATTTTCTGACAATCTGTACAGTGGCACATTACTACTTTAGTGGTATCAACTTCGGCTTCAAACTTAATTCGTTCGCAGTGACAAGATCCTTCGACATGTAGCATATAACCCCCCTATGTTGCCAACTAATTTAGCATATGACTCGTAGGTTCTGTAGCTTCTTCAGAATAGTGGGTCGGGCGAGATTCGAACTTGCGATCAACGGATTTAAAAGACTTAAGAATTGTGCTTAACAGCAATCAAAACATTAGCCTAAACCTGCCAAGAAAATGGCGCGATATCGACAGGTGAGATGCTATAAATAAATCTATTGCAATTATCGAGGTCAAAGATAAATTAACTTTATTATTGATAAGCAATGCGGTTAATTTTTAGGAAATTACATGAACAGAATTATGTTATTAGCCAAGATTCATCGGGCAACTGTAACCGAAGCGGATCTTCATTATGAAGGCTCTTGTGGGATTGATGAGGATCTTCTAGATGCTGCAAATATGCGGGAGTTTGAAAAAATAGAGCTCTACAATATTAATAATGGCGAGCGGTTTTCAACTTACATTATTAAAGCAGTCCGTGGTTCAGGAATTATCTCTTTGAATGGAGCTGCTGCCAGGAAAGCCCATGTTGGCGATCATCTCATTATCTGTACCTATGGGTTCATTAAAGAAACTGAAGTCAAAGACCATCTTCCCCGCATTGTGCTTATTGGTGAAGGAAACAGAATTAAAGAGATCAAAAAATAATATAAAGTAGCTTGATGGATATTATTTACTTTGGCTATTCGGCGGCATTTTTGGCGCTGGGTCTTGCTATTGCCCTGCGCGCCGAATCAACATCCCCCTTGGGTTTCAGTTTGCCGCTCAATTGGCTGGCAGGTTTTGGGTTTTTGCATGGCCTTAGAGAGGCTATGGTGCTTTGGAGTCTGATTCATAGCAACCCCCTTTTGTTAAATCTATATGCCACAGTAGTCAATATATCGTCATTAATATGTTTGATTGAGTTTGGGCGCCGTTTGTCCTTGATTACTTTATCACGCGACAATGCAAAGACGAACATTTATGAGTGGTATCTAAGCCCGTGGATTTATCCGGCCTTATTGCTTTTAGTTGCATCAGGAGTTTTTTCCTCCTCTAGTTTTTTTGAAGGTGTATCTGCTTGGATCAGGATATTCCTGTTAGCTCCAGGCGCCTGGTTAGCTGCAATGGGGTGCATCCGATTTGCAATATTGAGGATTGGTCATCCATCTATTAATTCTGACTTTCCAGGACAGTTCTATGCGTGGATGTCAACCGGAGCCGCTTTTATTGCTTATGGTGTTTTTGGAGGGCTGATTTTTGATGGGTCTCCATGTTTATCTGCGGAAGAATTTAGTGGGTTGTTTGGAATTCCTGTTGAAGTATTCCGTGCAACTTGCGCTATCTGGATCTTGGTGTCTTTAATGCAAGTTTTGAAGTTTTTTCATATAGAGTTAATGCGAAAAGTTAGTCACGCGCAGGAATCATTAGGCTTAGCGCTATCTAGCCATAGCGAGATCCACTTCCGCACCGAAGCATTGTTAAACCTAGTAACTGAAGGGGTTATTTGCATTGATCTCCATGGAAATGTGGAATTTGCCAATCCATTGGCTTTGCTGATGCTAGGTTATGAATATTCTGAAATTAACGGCAAAAATTTCCATCGTCTTTGTCATCGAGATGCTCAGGGTCATGAAATTTCATTTGACCAATGCAATGTTGAAGGCTCTATACGTGGAGGAGTGGTCAATCGCTCTGATAACGCATTCTTTCAAAGAAAGAATGGAACTTGTGCGCAAGTTAGTTATAGATCTGCCCCAATTCTTGATGGAAAAAAAATATTGGGCGGCCTCATTATTTTTTCTGAAGCTTAGTTGTTTAGGCTTGGTTGTTTTATGAGTGCCTCTCATATGCACTCTTGATTGAATTCAATAATTCCCATTTCCAATAAAAACAGCAAGACTTTCACAATGCTTATGTAGCTGCCTGTAAGGCTTGCAAAGAGGCATGTGAGACTTACTATAAAGAATGTCAGGTAATTGCTGCTTAAGTGTTTTGGTGGTTACATCTGGCAAATTTGTTAAATGACTGCAGGGCGGCTGGATAATGCCCTTTAAAAATAAGGGGAAACCTGTACTAACTTTCTTATCAAATATATTAAATTGACGATAAAATTTAACAAATATGAAATTTGCTAAACGTCGCCTCATTCATTGGATCGCTATCTTGGCGGTGCTTATGAGTGCGCTTGCGCCAACGATTTCTCAAGCAATTGCATTAAATGAGTCGGGCAAAGGCTTTGTAATGCAGATTTGCTCTGCCTCTGGAGCCAAGATCACTCAAGTGATTGGTGACAACTCTTCAGTACCCGCTGATCAAAGTGCCACAACTGATAGTCATTGTCCTTATTGCGTAGTGCAGGGCGCCTATGTCCTTCCAAGCGTAGCCACTTTTAATTTTGCTGTCCCACAAACGGTGTCGCTTTATCCATCTCTGTTTTATCAATCACCCAAACCCCTCTTTGTTTGGGGATCTTCGCCCGCTCGGGCACCTCCAGCCCTCTCTTAATTCCATATTGGATCGATGGTCGATCTCTTTTCCGTAGAGAAAGGGGGTTTGTAATGGCTTAATGCCATTCCCATCGTCATTTTGTACAAATGGTTTAGAAGGGAAGTTATATGAATTCAACATTCGCAGTACAGGGCAGTAAAGCCTTTCAGGTTCTTGGGCATCATGCTCGCCTAGGAGCTTTTCAGTTGATTAACGAGGCTGGAGAAGAAGGTTTAACGCCATCACAAATGATGTCCTCGCTTCATATCCATTCTGCCGATCTTTCTCGTCATTTGAGAAAAATGATTGCTGCTGGCTTGGTGTCTGTTACCAAGGCTGGCAAGAACCAAATCTATCGCGCCAATAAAGCTTTCTCTTTTCATATCGCCAAATCCCTGATGGATACGGTGATGACAAGAAGCGTCTAAAGGAAAATATGCAAACTAAAAACTCTTCCTGGCTATTCAAGCGAAAAGCCATTCAAATTGCAGCATTTATGTGTGCCGCTGGATTGACTTCTCAGGCTTGGTCCCAGGTCGCAACATCAACCTCGGCTCCATCGGATTACGGTCAAAAGATTGGTGATGTGGTAGTAAGTGCTAGCCGTGCCGGTACAGAGCTGAGGGATATGACGCAAAATACCAGCATCATTACCCAAGAAGACTTGCAAAATTCTCCCAGTTCAACGGTTGATCAGGTTTTAAAAAATGAATCTAGCGTGTTCTTGAATGATCAGCCGTATTACGAAAAAGATCCTACCGGTCAAAGTTTGAACGTGCGCGGATTGGGCGCTGCTAGAACTTTAGTGTTAATTGATGGCGTTCCAGCTAATGATGCAATGTATGGAACAATTCAATGGAATTTAGTCCCCATGTCTTCGATTCAAGATGTCGAGTTAATTCGTGGCGGCGTCTCTAGTCTCTATGGAAACATGGGGATGGGCGGTGTAGTGAACATCACCACAAGACCGATTGAAGCTAACAAGGGTGAGTTCTCTGCAAGCTACGGAACTGATGCTACGGGTAGCATAGCCCTTTCTAAAGAGGTTGCAGTAGGTGATGGTTTGAAGTTGCGAATTTCTGGCGATTACTTTAGTACCGAAGGTTATCAGAACGTAGCCAACATTTATCCAGCCAAACCCAATACTTCTACAGGCATCATGCCGGGCATGGGGCCAGAGTCTGCTCAAAGTGCAAACTATCGCTTACAAGGAGACTTTAAGCTTAGTCAAGATACTAGCGGATTCTTCAATTTTGGAATTCACTCTATGCAGAATTTGCCTACAGGTGGATATAACTTTGCGGCAAAAACTACCAATGAAGATACGCTTTCAGTGGGGACAACAACCCTGTTGGGCAATGGTCAAAAAGTGCAAGTTAACGCCTATTATGAAAACACAACATTGCAACAGCAAAACGTAACTGCGGCTACTGTTAATGCAAGCACTGGGGTCGTAAGTCAGTCTCCATATATGAGCGCAACGTATCATGATCCTTATAATACTTTGGGTGCTTCTGCTCAGTACACAAATGACCTAAAAGATTTGCCCATTGATCAAGCTATCTTTAGCGTAGATGGCCGTCAAGTTTCAGCATCGAACTTAACAAACCTCTTTAATGCTCAATCCACTACAAGCTCGATGCCCGGCACTTTAAAGGGGATTGATTATGCGCAGGGACAGCAAGAGTTTTATGGCGTGATGGGGCAGATCAAATCTAAATTGGATGCAATCCCGCTTCAGGCTACTTTATCCGCTCGAGTAGATCAGTGGGAAAGTCAGATACCTACTTACTATGGTTACAACCCTTCTGGAAGCGGTCAAACGGTTACGCAAAATGTGCCCAATCAAAGCGCCACTAAATTTAGCCCAAACTTAGGTCTGTTGTATCAAGCCACTCAAGAATTGGATTTCAGAGTGGCGGCTTATCAAGGATTCCATGCGCCGGGTCTAAACAATCAGATTCGTAGTTACGGTTCAGGTGCAAGTTATAGTGCATCAAATCCAAACTTGACTCCTGAAAATATGACGGGATACGAAGCTGGCATAGACTATCGCTGGGGATCTGGATTCATTCAGATAACTGGCTTTAATGCCAATGTGACAAATGCAATTTATGCTGCCACCATGTCTTCAGCTCAGGTTGCGCAATATTGCGGAACTGGAAGTACTGCTTTATGTACGGGCGGTACTTTGTACGGTAACAATCAATCCCTGCAAAGTAGGGGTCTAGAATTTCAATCGCACTATGATTTGACTCAAAGATGGGCGACAGATTCAACGTTTACCCATACCAATACAGTGTTAACTTATTTTGGTGGGCCAGCCAGTCAGGCTGCGGTTAATCCATTGGGAAGTCAAATTGCTGGAACCCCTCAAAATATGGGCTATATAGGCGTAACTTATGCCTTAACAAGTAAAACCAATATTACGGGCAATGTGCGTTGGGTTGGCAATTCTTGGTATGACGGTGCCCACACGCTGCCTATTCCATCGTATGCGGTTGTGGGCTTAAGAGCGAATTACGAAATGACCAACAATGTGTCGCTCTACGTTAGTGGCGTCAATTTGCTAAACCGCAATTACATTACTTACAATTCAGGAACACAGTATCTTGCCGGTCAACCACAAACAGTCATGGTCGGCGCGCGTATGATCTTCTAATGGCCAAATTTAAGTCTTCAATTCCGTGCGGCGCAGTCAAAATACTCCTTTTTTGGAGTGTTTTGACTATTTCTTTTTCTGCAGCAGCTCAAATGGATATGGGAATGGATCATTCATCTCATTCTGGAATGGCTATGCCTGCCAAATTCCCTACGTGCGAGGGCAGCGGGCTAGAGTGCGCTAATGCCGCAACTCCATTTTTAAGCTCAGACGGTCGGCTATATTTAGCATGGACTGCTGGGGGTGTTGTCTCGGTTGCGCGATCTAGCGACCTTGGAAAAACTTTTGGCATGCCAGTTCAAATCGCTGATCACGGGAAGGTATTGGATGCGGGGGGTGACGCTAGACCTCAGATTGTCGTGAGTGGCGATAAAGTATTTTTGACCTATGCTTTTTTCAAAGACACCCATTGGAATGCCCAGGTAAATATTGCTTACTCTAGTGATAGCGGTGAGACTTTCTCTGTTCCAACTTCAATTGTTAAAGATGCATCGAGTCAACGTTTTCCAATTGTTGCTTTAGAGCCAAATGGCAAGCTATTTGTGAGTTGGGTTGATAAGCGTTTGGTGGCTGCCGCCAAAGGTACTGATCATGAGATGCTTGGCGGCTCTATCGCCTATGCCATTTCTGATGATTTTGGGCATAGCTTCTATCCCGAACATATTGCCAATAAAGATAGTTGTGAGTGTTGTCGTATTGGAGCGGCAGTTGATCCTAGGGGTGGAGTAGCGATTGCCTACCGAGCTATCTTTCCGACGGGTGTGCGAGACCATGCAAGCCAATTCATTTCTGATGTTGGGATTGCTGGCCCAGTTCGCCGAATCTCTGATGACAATTGGAAAACCAATGTCTGTCCGCATCAAGGCCCCAGTATTGCGGTTTCGGAAAGCGGTACCTTTCATGTGGCCTGGTTTACACAGGGCAGCAATCGCAAGGGTATCTTTTATGCCAATTCTCATAATGAGGGGAAAACTTACTCCGAGCCTCAGCGTATAGGCGTCGAAGGCAGCAATGTTTCCAGGCCATATTTATTGGCTTTGGGTAATCATGTTTGGCTGACGTGGAAAGAATTTGATGGACACAAGTCATTCATTCATCTCAAAGAATCGGTAAATGATGGGCGGAGTTGGCTTGGAGAGGAAGTGGTTACAGGTGCTGATGGCTATACTGATCACCCCTTATTAATTAGCCGCGGAAATGATGTCTACTTATCCTGGTTAAGCAGGCAAAATGGCTATCAATTAATCAAGGTTGGACAGCGGTAATGAGAAAAATTCTTTTTGTCCTTTTGTTTTTGTTTTCCTGCGCGCGGTGGGCTTACGCTGGCGAGTCGGATTTAATCCCTTATCAGAAAGGTGATTGGAAGGCTTTGCTCGCTTTAGCAAATGAAAGGCCGATAGCGATACATCTTTGGGGTGTCACTTGTGCGCCCTGTGCCCCTGAGATGGCTGCTTGGGGTAAGTTCTTACCGAAGCATCCAGAAGATAAGGTGATTTTTCTTCAAGTGGATAATGTTTCCAAGGAAATGATTCATACCATGCTCGCGAGGGCGAAACTTAGTAATGCCAATAATTATTACATTGCCCAGGCAAATGATGAGGCCTTGAGGTATGAAATCGATTCTCAGTGGTTTGGCGAAACTCCCGTGACAATCTTGATTGATAAAAGCGGGAATCGTGAGAGTATTTTGGGGCCGGTAGACTTTAAATATCTACAGGCTTGGTTTAAGAAGCAAAATTCTTAATTGTTGATTGCTCGATAGGAGGAGGGGTTTATGAAAAACTTATTGAATGTGCTTTTTGGTATTTTGGTAGCAGTTGGTTGTTGTACGAATATATTTGCCCAAGAGGCTAAGGTTGGTTCAATTAACATTAGCGGGGCTTATGCCGTTGCTACGGTCCCGGGTCAGCCGGTGGCAGAAGGGTTTGTGAAGTTAATGGATATGGGTCCGGCTGATCAGCTGGTTGGTGCGAGCTCTCCGGTGGCTACAGAAGTACAGCTTCATACCATGTCTATGGATGGCAATACGATGCATATGAGTCAACTCAAGGCTGTGGATATTCCTGCTAATGGTTCGGTAGAGCTTAAAAAAGGTGGAATGCATCTGATGTTGATGGGTCTAAAAACGCCTTTGAAGGCTGGCGACACTATTAGTATCAAATTGAAATTTGCAAAAGCAGGCGAGGTTGAAGTGAAGTTTCCAGTTAAGTCAATGGGCGACGCAAGAAGTGATCACAGCAGCATGAAGATGTAATGAATATTTACCGCGATCATTGAGCCACTCCGAGTGGCTTTTCTTTGCCCGAGAAGAGTCGTTCGGACCTTAATGAATCCTTCGAGTATCCGAAAACACGACACTTGGTTTGTCAGGTTAATCGACATGTTTGGTGACCGCTTTCGGCCAATAGGAGGCTATTCGCAATATTCCAGAATGACTGAAAATTAAGTAAAAAGCTGATGACTGAAAACTAGTGCGTAAGTCTAGAAATTAAAAGCGGTAGCCAATACCAACAACCAAATCAAAGCCTACAGCACTAGACGGAGAGTTAATTAAATATCCTCCATCAGTTAGAACAGAAACCTGCTTCTCTCTATTCACTGCGTAATTAGCTTCCCCAAGAAGGTAAATGGAGTCTGTAACCATTTGCTTATAGCCAAGGCCATAAAGAGTGCCATTCACTTTGACTGATTGCTGGGGGTAGTTGACTGCGGCGGAGTTCTCAAAAGCGCTAGCATGTGTAGTGGCCGCAGCATATCCAAGCTTGACATACAGTAAACGGCTGGAATCAATCGCATATCCTGGAATAAGGGAAATGCTATAAGCATTGGTAACGTTGTAAACACCTTTTGCC
>Ga0364914_10486_pt1 | contig 11546 bp, 7 predicted proteins | sample ExccelJu500001D3_3_FD_206954 | JGI IMG/M metagenome (GOLD analysis project Ga0364914, IMG submission 206954) | Enriched cells from Trout Bog Lake Hypolimnion, Wisconsin, USA - BchlTB.June25.5000.01.D3 | ecosystem: Environmental > Aquatic > Freshwater > Lake > Hypolimnion/Profundal zone | place... | reverse complement strand
CAGGCGTGCATCTGGACGTGAACTTCCGTTCCACCCGGCAGGTCGTGGATTTGGTGAACCAGGTGTTCTCCCGGACGATGGTCGACGAGGACCGCGAGTACCGTTTCAAGTACGAACCTATGTGTCTCTCGGCCGAGAAATCGCCCGATATGGGAAGCGTCGAGCTCATGCTGCCCGGTTCGTCTGGATCAACGTCGGTAGGGCAGGTCCCGGCGAAAACACTGTCCGAGCCGGAGATGGTGGCAACGAGGATCCAGGCGATCGTTACTGAAGGTACGAAGATGATCTACTCTGACAAGGCCGGGAAACGTTTGTCTGAAGGACGCCGGCCCGAATACGGGGACGTGACCATCCTGCTGCGGGCACGAACTCACCTGAAGATGTTCGAGAAAGCGCTGAGTGACCGGGACATACCGTACCAGGTGCATAAGGGCCTGGGATTCTTCGAACGGCAGGAGGTGACGGACGTGTACAACATCCTGAGGTTCCTGGCGGACAGTTCGGATGATGTTTCTGCGTACGGCATGCTCCGCTCTCCGTATTTCGCTTTCTCGGACGAGGAACTGTTCTTCATCTGCCGCGGCAAAGGGTTTGACCTCTGGAGCAGGTTGAGGAAGTCTGCCGAACAAGACATCCGTTCCACAATGGCAGTGGCCATGCTCGACTCCTGGCGGTCACGGGCCGGCAGGATGCCGATCGCTGAATTGCTGCAGTACGTCCGGGTGACGTCCGGGATATCGGCCGTCTACGCCGCCCAGACCAACTCGGCCCAGCTGCTGGCCAACCTGGACAAGCTGACGTCGATGCTGCGCAACGCCTCGGACGACGGGATATGCATGCCCCACGAAGCGGTAGAGTGGATGGAGAACGCGATGGAGCTGGCGAAGCTCGAGGGAGAGGCGCCGATGGAATCGTCGTCGATAAACGCGATCAACATAATGACTGTGCACGCCTCAAAGGGGCTAGAGTTCCCGATCGTCATCGTTCCGGAGCTGGGGGCTGCGGCCAGAGGTTCGGCCAGCTCGATCCTGTTCGATGAAGATATCGGGCTGGGACTGACTGTCCTCGGCGGGGATTACAAACTTGCCAAGAACGCCGCCCTCTTATTGATCCAGATCGAGGAGGATGACAAGGATGCAGAGGAGTCGAAACGTCTTCTTTACGTCGCCATGACCCGCGCGAGGGATCACCTGATCCTTAGCGGGAAGATCGGGTCGGACAAGCGTACCACGATCAACTGGATGGATCTGCTGCGGTCGGCGATTGCGCCGGAGGGGATCCTTCCCGATGCCAGGTCGATCGCCATCAATGATCTGGTGAAGGTGGAGATAGTCCGGGAAGGTAACCTGGGCTCGGAAGAAGCATCGAAAGAGAAACCGGTGCCGATGTCACTCCCGGAGGGCCTGGATGGATTGACCGTTTGGAAGGAATTAACCAGACCGGGGAGAACGATCAGTCTAACCGTGACCGGCCTGGATTCGTTCGAGTCATGGCCGGACCGTTTCATCCGGCGGAACGTTTTTGGCGTGCCGGAGGGCTGGCTTGAGAGCGGGGTCCGATCAGACGCCATGCTGTTCGGGACAGCAGCTCACGAGGTGTTGCAAGGCCGCGACCCTGGGTCGGTAGCCCTAAAGTATGGTCTGCCCGCTTCCAGTGTCACTGACCTTGTTAAGATCAAAGAACGATTCATCACTTCGAAAGGAAGAAGCAACGAAATTGCGTACCGGGAATTGAAATTCACTGCCGACGTCGATGGACAAAGATTCCAGGGTAAGGTGGACCGGCTCGAAACGAACTCTTCCGGTAGGCCGAACGTCATCGACTTCAAGACCGACTCGGTGAAGGAGGGCAACGAGGAAAGGGATGCCCAGAATCACGCCGACCAGTTGAGGGTGTACTCGCTGATGATGACCAGAGCGATGCACTCTAAGGTGCAGGGTCAGGTCTATTTCACCGGTTCGGGGAAATATGTCAACGTCGACGATGAGTCAGGTTTCGAGGCCGGGCTGAAGATAAAGATCAAGGAATGCTCGGGACACATCGGATATGGTTCAGGAGAAGCTGAGAACGCCCAGAGCTCCTAGTCTCCTTCGTGTTAAATAACGGAATTCCCAAGGTGAATGATTGAGGGTCTGATTTGCTAGGGTTGAGCAAGATTTTGAGATCAGAGTGGTCTCGGTCCATTTTGTAATTCCAATGTATTCTCACTTTTCTGAATTACCAGATGAGTATCTATCAGATATATGCCGATATTATCTAATAATCTAACGACAATCATTCCATCATGGGTTACGTCGAATCCCAGTTGTTGGAGTTGAAACGGGAGGTGGACGGTGTTCATGGGTTCCAGAGAACCGCCTGCGCCTTCGCCAACACTCATGGCGGTAAGATCCTCATCGGGATTGACAATAAAGGTCGGACGGTCGGACTGCCGAAAGACGATCTGGACCGTTTACAGCAAAGACTTGTGCAGGCGCTGAGGCAGCTAACTCCGGTCCCGTTCTACGTTGTCGAGATATTGAATATTGATAACAAGAAGGTCATTCAGGTCGAGATCGAACCAATGATGTACGGGTCGATATGCTCATTGGAGGGCATGATTTACTATCGTCGTGGCAGTGCGACCGAAAGGGCTGATGGCGCGATTCTCCAGGAACTTTTGGTCAAGAGAAAGATAATCGATTTTGAACTGACCCTCACTCGGGTAGGACCAGATTCGATAGATGTCGAAGCCCTGAGGGACTACATGAGCATGCGCTCCCCAGCGCTCAAATTCGATGCGGGTCACGTCGAGAGTAACTTGGTGAGCATGGGTGTGTTGAATCAGTTGGATGGCGGTCGAATAAACAACGCCGGGGTGATGTTCTTTTTCCCCACTCCCGCCGACATAATCTCCCAGTTCGAGATCAAGCTGGTAAGGTTCAAAGGGACGACCCCGGTCCAGATATTGGATGCGGCCTTTATCTCGAGACCGATGTTGCGTTTGCTGGCCGAGGCCGAAACTTTTGTAACTCGGAACACACGCAATGCCTTCCGTATTGAGGGAATGGACAGGATAGAGGTTCCGGAATATCCGATGAGCGTGATTCGAGAGGCCCTCGTCAATTCTGTGGCCCATCGAAACTATTTCGATGGAAACGCGATACAGGTCAACATATTCGATGACCGCATCGAATTCCTCAGCCCAGGCGCATTACCAGAAGGACTGACGTTGAATAATCTGGGAGCCTATTCTATTCAAAGGAACCCGATGATCTACAAAATGTTAAGGGATGTCAAAAAGGTCGAAGGTCTGGCCACAGGGATACCACGGATCAAAGCGGCTCTCCGCGAAGGGGGTTACCCCGAGCCATCCTTCGAGGAGCTCGGGGGAAAGTTCTTCCGGCTCACCATATGGAACCGTGAGTTCGCTGGATATGAATGGCTAAGTCAGAGACAGAGGGCAGGGCTTGATTTCATCGAGAAGAACGGGTCTATGACGGTAGCGGATTACGCGAATACGAACTCACTGGCAATTTCCACGGCCAACGGGGACGTCCGGGAGATGATCGAGAAAGGGCTGCTAGAAAAGATAGGAAGGACGCGCGGAAGCAGATACGTGCTAAAGAAAAGATAATCGATAGATTTCTGTTAGATATCCGTTTGTTAATAATGCCAGCATCTAACAATATCCAACGGCGATTCTCTAGAACAATCAATAAGAGCCATTGCCTGAAGATATATGATTTATAACCTATCTCTCGTTACAAACGTTACAGGAAGTTTGAATGTCATCGAGAAAAGATGTCCAGTCAAAAGAAAAAAATGATGACCAAAGAGACCAGCACGGATCGTCATACCTAAAACCTATGAAGACCAACCGCCGGGTCATGATCTGCTGCGTCACGTTCGAAACGGTGAAGGTGACCGGACCGATCGAGTACGTTGGCGCAGAAAGGGTCCACATACTTCATTGGGGCAAACCGGGCACGGTCTATGCCGAGTTCTACGAGGAGGTGGTCCGTGCCCTGAAGAAGATGGGCGTCAACCAGTTGGTCGATGTCAATATCGAGGTCTTTCGGTTCAACGTGATCCTGGAGAAGCTCGTCTCGATCATGACCAAAGAACGTGACGAAGGTAATGACGTCTACATCAACATCTCGGCCGGCACGATGGAGTTCGCCGCAGCCGCCACGATCGCCTCGATGATGGTCGAAGGGGTGAAACCGTTCACAGTGCATGTCAAGGAGTACACCATCACCGGCGATGAGGAGATACGGCGGGTCTTCTTCGTCGATGAAAAGCCTGTTGGCCAGGCGAAGTCGGCGTTCGATCCAGTGCAGCTGCCGACGTTCCCGATCGACATGCCGCCGCGGGACCTGGTGGCGGGGTTGCGGATACTCAGAGAGAGGAAGGAATCCAAGAAGAACACCAAGTACGGTGAGATGATCAAGGCGCTGATCGATGCCGGTGTTTGGCAATACAAACCGGAAAGACCGAAGAAGGACCTAGAACAGGCAAAGAAGATGTTCTATTCCAGGCACTTCATCGACGGCTGGATCAAGCAGGGATGGGTCGATGGAAAAGAAGGCCGGGGGCAAGCAGCTGGAGATCACCGAATCGGGGAAGAACGTGACCAAGGTGTTCTATAGCGAATGAATTGTTCGGCCATGGCTCTAATTTCGAATTAGCATAATTGATTTGGATAAATATCATAGTAATTTTACATTCCGGTCATCCGATGGTCAGTATGGAATGGTTCTAGAAGAATCGGGACTTGGTTGCTGATATGATGAGTGAAGCTCTAATGAAGGTCTGATTACGTTCCATGAGTCCGACCTTCTTGGCAAATGAATGACAGACCTTTGAGCTTTCTTTCCCTTTGAAATTGCTCCAATAGTTTGGGACGAGTAGGGGTTTAGGGCTGAGCATGGAATGTTGAGAATATGAACGATAGCATCATTATCCACCAGAGGGCTAAATATTCTGATTATGCGGAATCCCAAATACGTTAGACTGGGAAGTCTGAATGAGCCCAGGGCCGTCTCGATCATCCTGTTCCTGAGCAACAATCCCAATTCGACCCTAGTAGATCTAAAGGGAACATCATTAGCGGATATTAGGACCACTAGGATTCTTGATGATATGGCGGCGGATGGGCTGCTGAGCGTTTCGTACCAAGTCAAGGCCAGAACAAAAGCTACCTATCAGTTGACAGGGAAGGGCTACAGGGTGGCAGACAAGCTGAACGAGATCGGCAGGATCATGCAGGAAAAACATGAAGGTGACGGCCTGGAAGAACGTTCCATCGGCCAAGAGATGGCACATACCATCCCCTAATATGTATCTAATAGCCGGCGGCGTCGGAGTCTTCACTCTTTCTTGTGCCCGAACAGATCTGGCCCAGTAATGATACCTACACGATCTTGTCTACCCCATCAACAACAATGACCGACTCTTTTGATCGACATGAAAATTTATCCGATAGAAGATATTCATGTCGTAGAAGTCATCTGGAATGCCTCGTAAAACATTCGGCTTTTTCGCTGTACATCGGTCTCATGCCCGTCATCCCAACGTTATCTGCTTGACTTTGTGGACCCCCTGATGCCAGGCACGACTCCTTGGAATAAAACCCGTTACCATATGACGGAGCAATACGTGTTACGTCATGGAGCCCTCGCTGAACAAATGAAGGGGCTTACCGGCCCCCGCCCTTTTCTTAACACAGACAGAGGGGAGATGGTTGGCATCCGTTCGCAAAATGGCCAACAATCTCGCCTCACGATTTGCTAAATCACAACATTCACCATGATCTATGGGAAGGGTAACCGCCCGATTACCATACTCGCACGGCAACCGGGTGACCTGCCAATGGGCAACGCCAATCATCAGAGACCTCTGAGACGTCAAACGGTTTTTACTTATTCTAGTCCAGGCAATCGTTTGACCAGGTCGTCCCACTCTCCGCCGATAGTCTGTCTTATTAAAGACTTGTGCTTTTCGAACACCTCTGGTGGCATCAGGGCCTTCCAGACCCCGGTCATCACGACCCGCTCTCCGGGATTGAGCAAAGGGTAGAGCCAATTAACAAGCATAGGAGCCTTTTCCGGTGGCACCCCACCGGACATGCGACCGACCATGGCGCCTTGCTCTTGATCTGTTAGCCGGGTCCGTAAAAGTGGGTACAAGAATCTGTCCTCTTTATCGAGATGCAACCTTAAGTGCTGGTTCATGGCTGCGGTCTCCCTTGCAGCTGCCAATTCGTCAGGGTCGCCGCTTAACACCTTCAGACCTATCACCAGTCTGTCCAATTCCCGATGGTCCATTATGTAGGTGTCCGCGAATTGAGGGGAGATCCCGTTGATAGCCGGGAAAGCGGTGACCTCTTCCCCTTTTGCATGATAGTCCAGGATTTCCCCCATCACCTGGAATCGGTTCAAGAGCTTGGGTAAGTCACCTTCCCTGCGCGCTATCTCATAGGCTGCTTCATCGATCTGAAGCATATCGCGACGAAATGCATTGTGCAAGCATTGCACTGCATCGATCGGTCCAGACATTAATTTTCACCTTGTTAAAAAAATAACTCGAACCCAAGGTAATTAAACATATCGAAATAGGCGGTTCTTAGAACGATGCATTGAACCCAGTTCCACTCAATTTCATCTCATACAGTGGGACGTCTTTCGAATACGTCCCTCTTGATTTGTTATTCCATCTTTTGAACATGGTCATGTTAAGCCTTGAATTCGTAGGAGGTCGATTCCTTGGAATGGCTTAAACCATCCCTACAGAGCCGATCGCTATCTACGTGAAGGTTGATTCCGTGCCCCAAGAGGACTACGTTTTATGATAAATTTTACCTCAACTAGATATCAATTATTACTATGTAGTCGGTTTTATTTGAAGTATCTGGCTAGCACTTGAATTTCCTAGAAATGGTTTACTCATAGGTATATAACTATCCAATTAACATAATTATTGTGCTAAAAATGGAACATTTCATTTTTGATAGATATATCCCCAAATGCGGTGCGGGGGATATAGTCAAGGACGACCTTTTTTACTCTTGTTTTTGCTGGCTATTTATCTTGTCTAGTGTATTATACTATAGCCAGACATTAAAACTACCAAGTCCAACCTTTATCTGAGCGTGCTGTGACATGCTCTTGGTCTAATGTAACGGTTAATCTATTGCTCAGAATCATTTTTATAAAACAGGCTGCGGCATATAGATTGAATGAATGAGAAACTTTGGTGGTGCCACCGAAGCCCTTTAAGACACACTTTGTCGAGATACGCCCTCGATGCTCAAGACGACGTCCTACGACGCTGTAACATTGCTGATCCGCCAATTGCCTGGCGGGATGACCATCTCGAATCTGGCACCTTTACCTTCTTCACCTGTTTCAGCAATTGTTATCCCGGTCATCTTCAGTATCTCTCTGGATATGTAAAGTCCCATTCCACTGTTGCTTCCGAAACCCATTTCGAAGATGCGTTCCTTAAGATCTTTCCTCACTCCAACGCCATCATCCTGAAAAATGATTACGCATTCCTTCCCGATCACTTTTGTCTCCACAACGATGGAATTGACCCTTCCTCCGTGCCTCTTTGCATTGTCCATCAGATTGTAGAACATGCGTTCTAGCATCAGGTCGGCATAGACCTCAAGCTTTCCAGTTTTCATAACAATGTTAACTGGCGAGAATGGGCCGGTGTTGCGCACTTTGGTCAAAAGGATGTCCACCCTTTGCCATTCTGGTTGCTTGATACCTACGGCCTGATACTCCCTAGCGAAAGCAAACTGTTCTTCCATGAGCGCGGAAGCGTCCATGATGGCCTTCGCATATCGTCCTATTTCCTCAGGTCTGGATTTCTCCCTGGAAAGGAGCTCGGTGTATCCTCTTACAACGACTATCTGGTTCTGAATGTCGTGACGGGTGACATTCGACAAGATGTTCAGCTTGGTATTGGCGTTTGTCAGGGCATCTTTCATGATCTTCTCGGTCGTAATATCGCGGACTATCAGAAGTTGACCAGTAGGCCGACCTGCACGGTCGTTCATGGCAGAGACCTGGAGGTCATAATATCTGGTGTTTCCGTCCTTCTTTACACTTATCTCTGAGTGGCTCTTGGATAATGCATCAGGGTATTGATCTTGGTCCAACCAAGCGATCTCCTCCCTAACGTTCTTCTTAAACACATCGTCCAAACTTTTTCCCACCATTTTTTCCGCTGAAGGATTGATATGAACGATCAATCCCTTGTTGTTGATCACTATGGCCCCTTCGTTCATAGTGCCCATCACGGTATCCATCGCGATCGGCATCAGGTCGTTCAATTCATATTTTAATAACCCGAAGAACATCATTATGCCCCCGACCAGGAAAGAAAGGATGGTTACCATTGTCATTGTCACTTCAGCGAGGCCGACGTAACCAAGGGCTAGGATCAGAAGAGGCACGGTGGAAGTCAGGATCAGGAACCTGACCTGTTTTCGAAATATCTGCCCTGACTTGAAGTAGACCATGAAGAGGCAGAATAGGGCATAAAAATAGATGGTCACCATATAGATAACAGAAAGGTAGAATATCGGTCCATACGATGGATCGAAAGAACCGAAACCGTTCCCTCCAATAACATTGGTGTAAAACAGATGATGCCAATCATTGGTATAGAGCGATATGAGGATGAAAGCGGGAACTATGTAGAGTAGCATCACGCCCTTCCTGTTATACCAGCGTTGGTCGCCGGTATACGCCGTTATGAAAAGGAAAAAGAGCGGTGCAAGTGAAACGTTGGATACATATTCGAGGTCATTCCACAGCAATTTGGTGCCTAGGTCTGGAGCGAGGATCTCCATGAGGTAATTGATCGCCAGGAAAGCGACTGCCAGCGCAAGGGCCAGGAAGGGCCATTTGAAGGGGAGGGAGCTTTTCAGGAACGTTAGGAATGCTATGACCAGGAATAATACGGCGGCCAACACCAGGGCAAACCCCAAAAAGAAATCGATGACCATTGCACGATTATATCGTTGAATGATACAAAAGTCCTATGGTGATATTTGCACCCTGATGCCGTCAGGTGGAACGGTCATCACGAACCTTGCCCCTTTTCCGGTCTCGCCCTCCTCTTTTATCGTTATGCCGGTAATGGCGAGGATCTCTCGGGAGAGGAAAAGACCAAGTCCATGACTCATTCCGAAGCCTTTCGTGAACAATTTCTCTTTGACTTCTGTTGATATACCAACACCATCATCCACGCAAACTATCGTACGATCTTCTCGTTCCTCTTCCACAGCGAATCGGATGTATTTGACGTCCCCGCCATGTATCGTTGCGTTCTGTATGAGATTACAAAAGACCTTGACAACCAGCGGGTCTGCGAAAACCTCCGTACCGGAGGGGATATCGTTCTCTAATTTGGTCCTACCCAGATTGACCTCTTTGGCGCATTTCTCGACCAATTTATGAACATCCTGCCAACTGGGACTCCGAACTCCGATATCCTCATAGGTCTTGGTGAACTCGATCATTGCGGAGATACGTTCTGCTGAATGCTCAGCCTTATGGAGCAGGTCATCCTTGGCGATCTCAGGATGCTTCCTCTCCAGCAATGTCAAGTAACCTTGCAGTGCCATCAATTGATTGTTGATGTCGTGTCTTGTGATACTGGAGAGAAGATTGAGCTTCTTGTTGGCTATCTTTAGAGCGCTCAGGTTTTGCTTGTTTTCGGTGATATCTCGGACCACACCTATGACTATCTTCCCGTCGTCCCTGTTCAGGAGGCGATCGTGAACTTCGACAGGCACAATGGTGCCGTCCTTCCGGCGATGTCCCGTTTCGAATCGAGCCGAACCTATGGTTCTCAGGTTTTCCAGTACCTTCTCCAAAGGGGGATCGTGATAGCTGGTGGCGATATCGAGAGGCCTCAACTGCATCATCTCCTCTCTCGTGTATCCAAGCATCCGGCAGGCAACGTCATTGACGTCCTGGAAAAGCCCTGGGGTTCCATCCTCAGTCCATCCATGCACATGGATCGCATCATTGACATTGTTGAATATCTCGCTTAACTTCTCTTTGCTATCATGCCAAGCCTGTTCGATACGATGACGCTCGGAGATATCGCGAACGACCGCGATTATTCCGGTACGATTCCCATGACCGTCCTTCAATGACGATGCTTGAAGATCGTACCACGAACGCACTTCTTGCGTTTCTAGATAGTACTCTGACCTAGATGGCTCACCAGTACACAAGACGTTTATCAGGGTGTTCTTGATCGTTCCGTATGCGGGCTCGGGAAATCCGATATCATCGAAGCTCTTTCCGATGAACTGCTCCGGCCTCATCAGAAGAGTGTCATTGGTCGGCTGATAGTATTCCTGGAAAACAAGCTCCTTATCGAGAACAAAGACCAGATCGTTCATGCTCGCGATAAACGATCTTAGTCGATCGTCGCTTTCCTTCGGCTCCTCTTCGGCTAGCTCAGCCTTGCTCGGCGACATCGCTACCTCACGCCCTCCGATCGCAGGGGTTCGACAAGGAACATTCCTCTTCCGGTCTCGACCTCTGGTTTTAACACCGATGTTAATTTCTCCGACAGGTCCTGCATGGTGAAGGGCTTGGTGAGAACGTCCTGGAACCCGTATTCCTGCGGATGGGCCATGATAGGATCGTTGGAATAGCCGCTGGATACGATAACTCTGGCTCCAGGGTCCAAGGATAGGATCTCCCTGATGGCTTCCTTGCCCCCCATCCCCCCGCGTATGGTGAGGTCCATGATCATTCCGTCGAATGGCCGTCCGCTGGAGAGTGCCTCTCGATAGGAGACGATCGCCTCCTCACCGCACTTGACACAAGTGACATGGTATCCGAACCCATCCAACATGTCTGCCACGACATCCAGGATAGGTTCCTCATCGTCCATGACCAGTATGCGTCCATGTCGGCCCACATCCACCTTCTGTTTCATAGGCGTGGGCAATATAATTCCCTCTTCGAGAGCGGGCAGAGAAACGATCATTGTTGTACCATTGCCTATTTCCGATTCTACTTTGATACAGCCCCCGTGGTTCTTGACTATGGAATTGGCCGTGGAGAGGCCTAGGCCGTTACCGTGATCCTTCGTGGTAAAGAAAGGGTCGAATATCCTTGGCAGATTTTCCTTAGGAATGCCCACTCCCTCATCCGTGATCCTTAGTTGGACCCAGGGTCCTTCCTCAAGGGATTCGGGATTCAATTCCTGAGCCCTGACGTTACCCGCCATGACATAAATTCGACCCCCCCGGGGCATGGCTTGAACCGCGTTAAGGACCAGGTTATTGATAACTTGCTCTATCTGGCCCGGATCGGCGGAAACCTTTCGCAACCCTTCGTCGATGTCATAGAGTGCGGAGATTCGGGAACCAGCAAGCACGAAATCGACGCTCGAATGTATCAAGGAGATCAGATCAACGTTTTCTTTGATCGGTGCCCCTCCCTTAGAAAAGGTCAGCAATTGTTGTGTCAGTTTTCTTGCCCTCATAGCTGAGTTGACCGACTCCTTTAGGCGGTGAATATGTT
>Ga0364914_10010_pt3 | contig 11562 bp, 10 predicted proteins | sample ExccelJu500001D3_3_FD_206954 | JGI IMG/M metagenome (GOLD analysis project Ga0364914, IMG submission 206954) | Enriched cells from Trout Bog Lake Hypolimnion, Wisconsin, USA - BchlTB.June25.5000.01.D3 | ecosystem: Environmental > Aquatic > Freshwater > Lake > Hypolimnion/Profundal zone | place... | reverse complement strand
GTTCCTTGAAAAATTTATAGACGATGAAATCGAAGCGTGGGAAGATATGGATGAAGCAACACTGATAAAGTGGGCTGAAAAAATTGCATAACAATGTTGTCTTGAATTCAGACAGCTATGAAAATTGAATCCATATGGTTAAAAAATTTCAAGGTTTTCAAGGTTACTGAATTGAGTGATTTATCTTACCTGCTCACTAAATTTTTTAAATGCGCCCACCGTCGATGAGGTCTTTCTTTTCGACGAATGCTTGATATTACTTGTTTGCTCCTCTTGTTAACAGGTAAGAGCATCTGTTCTTGTTGATGCTGTCGACGATATAGAGCTTGAAAGTATCAGGCAATGGTACAGCTATTGATTTCTGGTCTCGCATGATATAGACAGGTCTTCCAAACGCATCTCTTTCAGGTGCTACCTGCGCCACTTGCCGGTTGGCAAATGTTATGAATCGGGTATGAACCACAGTTTTCTGCATCTCATAAGCCGGCGCCGGTTCACTATAAAAACTTCCTTTTGAACGAAGCAGCTCTTTTCCTGCTTCATCCGTTATAATATAGGTCCAGTTTGGTCCATTAGCCATACGCCATTCATTACCGAGCAGTTCCAAAAAGAGAACGCCGCCTTTTGGTACTGATGAGAGTAGCGCATCCTCTTGATCTGGTGGCAGCATCTCATTTCTTGCCTGATCCTGAACATCAGCATAGCATTGTTCGTAAGACTCATAGGTGAAACTTCTTACCCTTGCATGATCTTCAATAGTTTTTACATCATATTCAGCAGGAGGATAGCTTTTTCCTGCAGTAACCCGTGCCGTCATCACCATAAGTATCGCAACAAAGAGCACCTTGAGTTTCATTGTCTATCTAGTTTTGGTTGATAATATGCAGCTTCAAAATACTGAATGACTTGCGTTTTTGCTAACACAGCTCTGCCGATCAATCGGTTGGGATAAAGTTTCAATCTTACCCTGTGGAGTAGTATATTGTTATGCTGAAACAGAGTGAACGGAACCTACCCCGCATACTGAGATGCATTGATTGAGGGGCGAGTCTATAGTCAGCAGGAAATCGCCCGGATTTATGCCGGGTTTTTTGTTGTAATAATATTTAGACAGGATAAGGAAGAGGAAACGTATGGTGTTGTTAACGGTTGAAGGGTTGGAGAAAAAATATGGTCTAAAGCATTTGTTCGAAGGGGTTTCGTTCGGCATTGACGACCGCGACAAGATTGGTATTATTGGTGCTAATGGCAGTGGCAAGAGTACGCTTTTGAAAATCCTTGCCGGAGTGGAAACTCCTGACAAGGGCAAAGTTATGGTGGCAAACCAGAAAACAATTGCTTATCTGCCCCAGGATTCCCCCTATAATCCTGAGGATACGGTACTTCAGGCTATTCTGAAATCGAGTGGCAAGGTCATGGATCTCATCTATGAATATGAAGTTGTCTGCAAGGAGCTTGAAACCAGGCACAGCGAGGATCCTTCGCTGATTGACCGGATGAGCCATCTTGCTCATGAACTTGATGTGTGCGGTGCATGGGAGCTTGAGTCAAACGCCAAGACAGTGCTCGGCAAGCTTGGGCTCTATGATCTTACAGCAATTATGGGTACTCTATCCGGTGGTCAGCGTAAGCGGGTTGCCTTGGCTCATGCGCTTGTTGTGCCGAGTGACGGGCTTATTCTCGATGAACCTACCAACCATCTTGATGCCGACAGTGTTGAGTGGCTTGAAAATTATATCAGACGATATCAGGGAGCAGTGATTCTGATCACTCATGACCGTTATTTTCTTGACCGGGTAGCTACACGGATGATTGAGATGGATGGCCGGACAGCGCTTACCTATACCGGGGGATATTCGAGCTATCTGGTGCAGAAAGCCGAGCAGGAAGAGCAGGCGATAAGGGATGACCGCAAGCGTTCTGCTCTTGTACGCCAGGAGCTTGACTGGATGAGGGGCGGGTGTAAGGCTCGAACCACCAAACAGAAAGCTCGAATGCTGCGGGCCGAAACACTTGTCTATGCCCCGAAAAAGCATCACGTCGAAAAGTTCATCCACTATGAACTCCAGCACAACCAGTCCCGTATGCTTGAAATCGCCCACCATCTCAATCGTCACATCCTTGAAATTGTGGCAAAACATGTTACACTTCCGGAACATGGATACGACAATTCAGCCAACCCTCATAAAACAGTCATCGAAAAAATCCGCATGATGCAATAGTTACGCGCTTCGTTCCGTCACGTCGCTTTTTACAGCCACAAGTTCCGTAGACCAGGTTATGACACATCCGGCACCTCTGATCATGGCAGCAACACTGCAGTAATTATCCATTGAAAGCCGGACAGCTTTTTCAAAATCAGCATGAGTACAATCAGGACTCTTAAGGCGATAGCTGATCTGTATGGCGGTAAAGACCTTCGGGTGTTCTTTGGCCCTCTGGGCATCAAGGTCAGCTTCCATAAAAATCAGCTCTCTTCTCATTTTTTTAAGGATGCTGATGATGTCCATCATTGAGCAGGCACCAAGAGACTCAAGCACAGTATCCATCGGTGAAGCAGCCGAACCACCTGGCCCTAAAAGCTCCGACGATGCATCAAAATAAGTTTTCAGCCCTTTGTCATTTATTCCGAAAAGCGGCAGACTCCTGTTAAACGTTACCGTGGTATGCATCCCAGTGTCAAAGATAAAATTATTGAAACAGCCATTAAGATCCTGCTACCCCTTAAAGTCTTTAATCATGAAACTTATAACCAGTGGCTCTGGTTATTTGATGCATCATGAATAATTTATTGAAAAGAGTACATTACTGCACTACGCAGAAGTGTTACCATGAGCCAGCATGCTTGACGGGCCTGTAACAACACCACTGAACAATGCTTTATGAATGACCTTTTGCAAAAACCAAGGAAAGTCTACGTTTCAAGAAAAATAGAGTTCAATGCCGCTCACCGTCTTTTCAATAATGACCTATCGGAACTTGAAAATGTTGAAATTTACGGAAAGTGCAGCAATAAACATGGGCACGGACACAACTATCTGCTTGATATCACCATATCCGGTTTAGTAGACCACGACACTGGTTTTCTCTTTGACTTGAAAGAGCTTAAAACTATCCTTGAAGAGGAAATAATCAACAGGTTCGATCACAAGCACCTGAACCATGACGTACCTGAGCTTCAGGAGTGTGTGCCCACTACAGAGGTGCTTGCCGTGCTGATATGGGATATACTTGAGGAACGACTGCGTAACATCAATAACCGGGAGCTTGCTCTCCATGAAGTAAAAATCTATGAAACAGGAAAAAATGCTGTCCGCTATCTCGGCGAGTAAGGCTCTTTCTTCAGGCCGAGGCAGTTGCTGTGATGATGACGATTGTATAGCTGATATAACTGAAAATGATCCAATGATTATCGGCGGGCTGCAGAATGCAGTATCGGCCATGCTTGAAGGGATCGGTGAGGACTGCGAACGGGAAGGACTGCTGAAAACACCCGAGCGGGTTGCCCGGTCACTTCGTTTCCTCACAAAGGGGTATCGGGAAGACCCGGAAGAGCTCTTGAAAAATGCGGTATTTACTGAAGCCTATGATGAAATGGTGCTGGTAAAAGATATCGATATCTTTTCCATGTGCGAGCATCACATGCTTCCTTTTTTTGGAAAAGCGCATGTCGCCTATATTCCTGACGGGAAAATTGTAGGCCTTTCAAAACTTGCGCGGGTTGTTGAGGTCTTTGCCCGCCGGCTCCAGGTGCAGGAAAGACTGACTCAGCAGATCCGGGATGCCATCCAGAATGTACTGAGTCCGAAAGGGGTCGGAGTGGTGATTGAGGCACGACACATGTGTATGGTAATGCGTGGCGTTGAAAAGCTCAACTCAGTAACCACAACCTCGGCCATGTCCGGACAGTTCATCAGTTCACAATCCACAAGGAGTGAATTCCTCCGCCTGATTAAACCGTAACATGTGCGGCGTCTTTATGCAATATGGATACTTCGCGTTGCTCAGAATGACTGCAAAAGCTTTGCAGCTTCTACTCCTCTGCCAGCCAGCCGTTGACAACCCTTCTCCCCTGCTCTACCGCTTCGGGAAGCAGGAGGGAGAGTTCGGGGCTTAATCCGATATTGAGTTCAAGATCTTTTGGAGGCGCCCCTATCATGACAATATCCTTAGGCATTTTGCCGTGCAGTTTGGCTATCCCGAGCATTTCGCTGAACCCCATCTGATGGGAGGACATCTTGCGATGTATAAAGTCGGGAAGCTCATTGTTGCGGTAGACATAGACACGACGGTCATAGTCGAGAGGAATAAGTGCGTCAAAAACAATCACTGCATCGGCTGACTCAATGAAGTCGAGCAGATAGATCCCCTGGGTTCCACCATCAATAAAGTGGACGCTCTCCGGAAAAGTGGCAGTTTCCTCTAAACTTTTAAGTGCGGCAACACCGAATCCTTCGTCACCATGGAGAATGTTGCCCAACCCTATAATATTGATCCGATTATACTTCACTGCAAGAGATGATTGATTGAAAAGAAAAACAAGGCCCATTACCGGAGCGACTCTCCCCTGCAATGGGCCTTGTTAAAAAAAATGCACAACACAACTGATCAGACAGGCTCTTCCTCTACCTTGTGTTTGTATCCGGTAACAATCGAAGAGGTCACACTGGTACGATCAACAACATCATGGCGGAACACTGCATAAAGGTGCATGATAAGGTAGATCGGAAAAATCCATGCCATGAGATGATGCGCCCAATGCAGCGTGTAGCTGCTGCCGAAAAGAGGTATCATCCACCCAAACCAGACAGAGTTGAATCCGCCCGGATTGTTTTCGCCATACATGGCCAGCCCCGAAAAGATCATGAAGCTCGACCCGCAAAAAATAAACAGAAAATGAGCAAGAGCTGCAACGGGGTTATGCCCTACATAGTTCGGCTCTTCCGACCTGATAAAAAGATAGGACTCAACCTGTTCGAGAAAGGGCTTGCCCCACCACGATGGTGACCATGGCCTGAAACCGCCGAATCGACCGTACTTATCTCCACCGAACAACGCCCAGTACATACGGAAAAGGAAGTTGGCGACAAAAATAAAAGCAAAGGCAAAGTGCAGATACCTCCACCAGGACATACCCTTGTACCAGACCGCTTCACCAAGTGGCGGGTTGAACAAGGGTGCAGCAATATAGAGACCAGTTACAAAGAGAGCTACGGTGCACAAGGCGTTAATCCAGTGATAAAGCCTGACAGGCAGCCTCCAGACATAGATTTCTTCAATTATTCTCCCCATGACACGCTCCTTTTAAACGATTTTAACCGATGTGATCTCGTTACCGTTCATGTCGAACAGATGAGAAGCACAGGCAAGGCACGGATCGAAAGAGTGCACTGTTCTGAGAATCTCAAGAGGCTGTTCGGGATTGATCATGGGTGTACCCTTTAGTGCCGACTCGTAAGCTCCTGAATTGCCATTGGCATCCCGAGGGGAGGCATTCCAGGTAGAGGGCACAACAATCTGGTACTCCTTGATCTTTCTGTCGCTGATGTGAATCCAGTGACCAAGAGAGCCACGCGGGGCTTCAGTATAACCGAATCCCTTGCAATCTGCTGGCCAGGTTGACGGATCCCAGCGATCGCTGTTGAAAGTACGGTAATCACCGGTTTTGATATTCGCAACAAGCTGGTCGTAGTAGTGGCGCATGAAACCAGCGGTCTGCTTGCACTCAATACCCCTGGCAGCAGTACGGCCAAGCGTTGAAAAGAGTGCCTCCGGACCTACCTCAAGCTTCGAAAGCACCAGACCTACGGTATCCTTGATCATAGGATCACCCTTGGCATAGGCAATCAGCACACGGGCAAGCGGGCCAACCTCCATCGGGTGGTTTTTCCAGCGGGGAGTCTTAAGCCAGCTGTACTTTTTGTCGGTGTCAAGATGCTCAAACGGAGGCTTTGGACCGGTATATTTCGGGCTGGTCTCTCCATGCCATGGATGAAGTCCCTTGGCGTCGCCATTGGAGTAGGTATACCAGCTGTGACTCACCTCTTCAGTAACCTGAGAGGCATCCCTTGGATCAACATCGATAACGGTCTTGAGATCCTTGTTGAGAATAGCGCCTCTTGGCCAGAGCAGTGTTTTGAAGTCGGCCAGCGATGTTTCAGGAAAATCTCCGTAGCTGAGGTAGTTACCAAGTCCGCCACCATGCAGCCACCCCTTGTAGTATCCTGCAATGGCAAGCAGATCAGGAATGTAGACCTGATCGATAAAGGTTGCAGTGTCGTCGATAATTTTTTTAATCATCGACAGGCGCTCAATATTGATAGCTGTATCTTTATTGGGATCGATAGCGCAGGCCATACCTCCAACCAGGTAGTTTGGGTGAGGGTTCTTGCCTCCAAAAATAGTCTGGATCTTCACGATCTCTTTCTGAAAATCGAGCGCTTCAAGATAGTGCGCAACAGCAATAAGATTAACTTCCGGCGGAAGCTTGTAGGCTGCATGGCCCCAGTAACCGTTGGAGAAAATGCCAAGCTGACCGCTTTCGACAAAGCCAACAAGACGCTGCTGAAGATCCTTGAAATACCCAACGGACGATTTCGGCCATGGGGAGATGCTCTGTGCTATAACGGAAGTCTGTTTCGGGTCGGCTTTAAGGGCGCTGACAACATCAACCCAGTCAAGTGCATGAAGATGGTAAAAGTGCACAAGGTGATCCTGTGTCACCTGGGTAGCGTTCATCAGGTTCCGGATGATCCGGGCATTAAGAGGAATGTCAATTCCAAGAGCATCCTCAACACAGCGGACTGAAGCAAGAGCATGCACCGTGGTACAGACACCGCAGATACGTTCGGTAAATGCCCATGCATCACGCGGATCGCGCCCTTTGAGAATCACCTCAATACCACGCCACATTGTACCGCTGCTGTAGGCATCTTCAATGACATTACTGTCATTCAGCTTTGCTTCTATTCTTAGATGCCCCTCAATACGGGGTATCGGATCAACAACTATTTTTTTAGCCATGTGCTACTCCTGGATTAAGCTTTGTCGTTATCTTCACTGCCTGCTTTTGCCTTTTTGACTGCGGTAACTGCTGCATGAGCGGCTGCACCAGCTGCTGCTGCGCCAACGGCAATCACACCGATCTTGTCGGCATTACTGTCACTGCCGAGGAATGGCACTTCGGCAAGCCTGGTGTAGAAGGGACCCTTATCCCAGAAATTCGGCTCAGAACAACCGATACAGGGATGACCGGAACCGATCGGGAAGCTTGTTCCCGCGTTCCACTGTATCTTTGAACACGAATTATATGTGGTCGGGCCTTTGCATCCCATCTTGTAGAGACACCACCCTTTTCTTGTGGCTTCATCATCAAAGCTTCTGACAAACATCCCTGCTTCAAAGAATGCACGGCGATAGCATTTATCATGAATCCTTGTGTTGTAGAATGCTTTGGGACGACCAAAACGGTCAAGTTCAGGAAGGGTACCGAAGGTATGGAAGTGTGTAACAACTCCGGTCATGACCTCGGAAATAGGTGGACAACCTGGAACTTTGACAATGGGCTTGTCTTTGATAATATCGGATATGGGAACGGCACCGGATGGATTGGGATCGGCATTCTGTACGCAGCCGAATGAAGCGCAGGCACCCCAGGCAATAACTGCCGCAGCATCAGCCGCTGTCTCTTTCAAGGTGTTGAGGAATGAATCGCCGCCTACCATGCAATAGACGCCATCGTCTTTTGTGGACGCGTTGCCTTCAACAGCAAGAATGTATTTACCCTTATAATCCTTCATGGTCTTGCGACGAACATCCTCAAGCTGATGGCCAGCAGTTGCACTGAGAACGTCATCGTAATCAAGCGAGATAAGATTGAAGATAATATCTTCAATGGTGGGGTGTGAAGAGCGGATAAACGATTCTGAACAACAGGTACACTCCTGACCATGGAGCCATATTACAGGCGTTCTCGATTTTTTTTCCATAGCCTCAACAATGCTTGGCACCATTGAGGGAGAGAGACCGAGATAGACAGAGGTAAGAGAGCAGAACTTCAGAAAATCCCTGCGGCTTACTCCCCCGGCCCTGAATACATCGGCAAAGGACTGATTGCTTTGCATTTTACCTCCGTTTTATAAATATCAGATTATCAGAACACAAATTATGCTAAATAATTTAGGATAAAAACGGGATATACCGAAATAAAACAATTAGTGTCTTCCTGTGAAGTAATTAATTATAAACATAATAATTGTTAATTAAAAATACCATAAAAAAACCGTTTCCGATGCCGGATAATCCGGGGTATCATTTTTACTCTTCTATGGTTGCGGGTAGAGATCCCTCCCTTTGGCCGGGATGACACATGCGGGAGGAATACAGGGTAGAGTGCCTGATACTGTGAGTCAGTTGAGTTTCAGGCCGAACATTGGTGATGAATATTTGGCGAAGTCTGAAAGGGGCTGGAAAAAGAGTCCGAAGTATATGGTCAGGAACATCATGACTGCCATAATAATATTTGCTATCAAGCCTGGATTCATGCTCTTTTCTTCGGAGCCCGGAGATTCGCGAAGATACATGTTGAGAGGAATCAGCATGTAATAATAGAGCGATATCACACTGGTCATGATACCGATAAGTGCCAGCCAGAGATAAATTGAGCCTTTGGCAAGCAATGCTGAAAAAATCATGAGCTTGCCGATAAAACCGATGGTTGGAGGAAGACCTACAAGCGAGATCAAAAAGACTGTCAATGCTGCCCCTGCAAGAGGCATTTGTTTGCCAAGTCCTCGGTAGTCTTCGAGATTTTCACTGCCGGTTTTGTTGGCAATGAGAATAACAACATAGAAAGCTCCGAAATTCATGAGGAAATATGAGAGCAGGTAGAAGAGGGTTGCCTGCGTGCCGAATGCATCCATCACGATGATGCCGAGCAGTATGTAGCCTGCATGAGCTATGGAGGAGTAGGCAAGGAGACGTTTGACGTTTTTCTGCCAGAGCGCGACGACGTTGCCGTAGATCATGGATGCAACGGAGAGAAGGATGAGGAGAGACACCCAGTTGATGCCGAGGATATCCTCATAAACCGGTCCGCCATGCGGCACTGCTATGTAGAAAAAGCGCATGAGAAGCGCAAAGCCCGCAGCTTTTGATGCAACGGAGAGATAGGCTGTGATCGGGGTTGGTGCACCTTCGTAGACATCGGGCGCCCAGAAATGAAAGGGTACGGCCCCTATTTTGTACCCGAAACCGGCAAGAATAAGAAGTGTTGCAAGAATCATCAACAAAGGATCGTAGCCGTGTATTGAAAACTCAGAAGATATGCTGATAAGATTGGTCTGGGCGGTAAGGCCGTAGATGAGCGAAAAACCGTACACCATGAGGCCTGATGATACAGCGCCATAGACAAGATATTTCAATGCGGCTTCGGACGAACGGGGGTTGCGTTTGAAATAGCCGGTAAGAATAAAGGCCGAAAAGCTGACAAGCTCCATCGAAAGGAAAATCATCATCAGATCGGCTGACGATGCCATCATGATCATACCGATCACCATCGCGATGATGAGGGCATAATATTCCCCCATACTTTTCACTTCACTCTCAAACTGCTCATCAGCCATGGTAATGACAACGGCAAGCATGCCTGCAAGTACAAAAAAGTATTTAAAAAAGAGTGCAAATTCGTCGAGCACATACATCCCGAAGAAGATTTCTCCTGCAGGCAGATGGTGCTGCTGGTAAATAAAGAAGATGCTGCCCGCAAGCCCTATAAGGGTTGATATGGAGAGCAGATTGTTTTTCCTGCCTTTTGCAACAAGATCAATAACGATCAGAAGCATAAAAAGCAGAGACAGATAAATTTCAGGTATAAAAAATCCAATGTTTGCGTTTAAAGTCGCAATGATACTTTGAATTTCAGCACCTGATGGCAGCTCAAACATAATTCTCTTCGTTTATTCTTTTACCTCATTCAAACCTAATAATTTACCTCTACCTGATCGCCAGGGGTGTGAGTACTTCTACAAGTCGGTTAACGCTTGTTGTTATCATGCCAAGAATCGGCATCGGATAGATACCGAGGAAAATGGTAATCACAACAAGTGGTACAAGCATGGTGAGTTCGCGTGCATCAAGATCAATTTTACCTTTCCAGTCGTGGAAATGAATGTGTTCGTGACCGTCAGCACCGACCTCAAGATCGTAAGCCGCATCGGGTTTACGTTTTCCAAGGAACATCCGCTGCAGCGACCAAAGCAGGTAGGCTGCACCGAACACAATGCCGAGCACTGAAACCATGGCGATGTAACGAGTCGTTACTGAACTGAAAGCCCCGACAAAGACAAAGGCCTCGGAGATAAAGCCGCTCAAACCAGGAAGACCAAGTGAAGCAAACCATGCAACGGTGACAATGGCCGCATAGACAGGCATATAAGATGAGAGTCCACCGAACTTGTCGATCTGTCTGGTATGAGCACGGTCGTAGATGACGCCGACAAGAAGGAAGAGCATCGCTGTGATGGTTCCATGGTTGAACATCTGGTAGAGTGCTCCGACCATACCCTCGCTGTTGCCGGCGGCAAGACCGAGGAGAACATAACCCATGTGACTGATGGAGGAGTATGCAACCATCTTTTTAAGATCCTGCTGTGCAAGAGCACAGAATGCTCCATAGATAATGTTGATGGCACCGAAAATGCCAATAACGTACATTGAGGCATGGAAAACTTCAGGGAAAAGCGGGAAGTTGATACGCATCATACCATAGGTACCAAGCTTCAACAGCACACCTGCAAGAATAACCGAGATCGGCGTCGGGGCTTCAACGTGAGCATCGGGCAACCAGGTATGGAAAGGGAACATAGGAACCTTTATGGCAAAACCGACAAAGAGAACAGCAAATGCTATGAACCGCCACATGACGTTATCAGGCCCAAGAATGGCACTTTTGATATAGTTTGCCTGATTTGCCATTGCCACAAGACTGAAGGTGTGGTTTCCGGTAACGGGGTCAATAACACTGAAGTAAAGTCCGATCATGACCAGCAGCATGAAAACTGAGCCGAACAGAGTGTAGAGGAAGAACTTGATGGCGGCATATTCGCGGTTCGGACCTCCCCAGATACCGATAAGGAAATACATCGGAAGGAGCATAAGCTCCCAGAAAACATAGAAAAGGAAGAAATCGAGCGCTACAAAACAGCCCATTATGGCCGAAGCAAGCAGGTTGTAGAGAATAAAATATCCTTTCACCTGTTTCTGGATGGTCCAGCTGGAAAGAACGCCTATTGCTGAAATAAGGGCGGTCAGAATGACCATGGTCACAGAGATTCCGTCAACACCGAGGAAGTACTCGATGTTCAGCGAACCGAAGCCGCCAAGTTTAAGACTGATCCACGGCAGCTTTTCAACAAACTGGAACGAACCGAGGGGACTCCCTCCCGGCGATGCAGTTATTCCAGGCAGTGAGGGATCGTAAGCTCTCCAGATCAGAACTGCCAGCACTCCCTGGGCAAGAGCCGCAAGCAATGAAACAATTCTGATTATCTGCTTTTGCGATGA
>Ga0364914_10319_pt1 | contig 11619 bp, 9 predicted proteins | sample ExccelJu500001D3_3_FD_206954 | JGI IMG/M metagenome (GOLD analysis project Ga0364914, IMG submission 206954) | Enriched cells from Trout Bog Lake Hypolimnion, Wisconsin, USA - BchlTB.June25.5000.01.D3 | ecosystem: Environmental > Aquatic > Freshwater > Lake > Hypolimnion/Profundal zone | place... | reverse complement strand
TCTGCTACATAACCACTCTTAGTTTCATGAAAGCCTACTAAGACCGTGCCTTTTTTAATTGAACGATTGACAACACTCAGGCGTGCTCGATGGCGATATTCCCACGCGGGCCCACCCATGGGACGCAGAATTTCTTCGGGACGCATTTTTGCCAAATGTTGCAGATCATCTTCAAGCACCCGTTGCTTCATCGCAATCTGCGCCCGAATATCTAAATGCTGCATGGTGCAACCACCGCAATTACCAAATGACACGCATTTTGGCTCGGTTCTAAATACTGCAGGCTTGAGTACTTTTAAAACCTTAGCCTTACTAAAGCGCGCTTTTTCACGAGTAACAGTGTAAGTAACTAGCTCAGTTGGTAATGCACCTTGAATGAATAAGACCTTGCCGCTCTGACCTTGTTCAGTTTCTTTTTCGTCTGGGGCTAAGCGGGCAATTCCCTGTGCATCCAAATCCAGAGACTCCACCCAAACCGCTTTATCTACCGCTTCAAGCATCTGGTGCAAAGCCTAAAAGATATTCTTGCCACTGGCCACCGTTAGGCTCTTTAGATTCTTTTTCTAAGTAAGCTTTAACAAAGGCAATTTCTTCTCGATACTCCTCTAAAGAGAAGCCACCACGCATTAATTGAAAGCGGCAGTACATGAGATAAGTATTGACGACATCGGTTTCGCAATAGCGACGGATATCATTAATTTTGCCTTCTTGATATGCAGGCCAAACTTGACTACCATCCATCCCCATCTTGCCAGGAAATCCACAAAGCTTTGCCAAGCCATCCAATGGTGCATTAGCGCGACCATTAAATTTTGCCAACAAATCCATCATGTCGATATGACGCATGTGGTATCGACTGATGTAGTTATTCCATTTGAACTCACGACTATCAGACTCTTGGCTTTCACCCATTTCCCAGTAGCGTGATGCTTGAATGTGATTGGCCAAAGCTCTGTAGTGCAGTACTGGCAAATCAAAACCGCTGCCATTCCAAGAAACTAATTGAGGGGTGTATTTTTCGATCAGATCAAAAAACGCCTGAATTAGCACCCTCTCATCATCCTGCGGAGTGCCTAAGGTACCAACCTTAATTTGAGGTGAACCATCTTTTGTGGTTCTGCGAATAACGCAAGAGATTGCAACGATGCGCTGAAGATACAAAGGTAGAAATTCACTACCTGTTTTAGCGACGCGTTCAGCAAAGGCTTTTTCTGCCACCTGATCATCAGACATCGAATCTGGAAAATCCTCCAGACGACGTAAGCCAACTATATCGGGAATGGTCTCAATATCAAAGACAAGAACTGTGGCCACTACCGATTACTCTTCTTGCTCTTATTTTTGTAAATATGGCTGTGGATTTACCGGCTTGCCATTGACGCGCAACTCAAAATGTAAATTAGGAGAGGTTGTGTCTGTATCTCCCATTTCAGCAATCTTCTGACCCTTAGTCACCGTATCACCCTCCTTAACCAAGAGCTTGCTGTTGTGGGCATAGGCGGTCAAGTAAGTATTGTCATGTTTCACAATGACTAAATTGCCATAACCACGCAAACTGTTACCCGCATAAACCACCTTGCCATCAGAAGCCGCCAATACGGGGTCACCAATTTTTCCAGCGATATCAATTCCTCTATTAGTCTCACTGAACTCTCCCGTTACCTTACCTTTGGCTGGAGCGGATAAACGAATTCCCGGTTCTGCAACCATTTCTGTTGTCGAATTGGGAGCTGGTGCCGGAGCCAATGCATCAGTTTTGGCTATATCTTTAACCTTTGGGGACTGAGCTTTTACAGTGTCAGTGGAACTAGCGGCTGTGCTTGTACTGGTTATTACAGGCTTGTTAATGGGCTTAGCAACTGGTTTAGCGCCTATTGGTGGTTTCACCAAAATCAGGTCACCAATTTCAATTTGATTGGGGTTGGATAAGTTGTTCCATGCAATCACATCACGTGCCGACTGTCCATGATCCAAAGCGATTCTTGCCAAGGTATCACCCCGCTTGACGCGGTAGTACCCAGGAGGCGCTGGTTCGCTAGATCCATTGGTTCTATCAATGACATTCGCTGGCTTAGTGCGTGGTGTTGAACAACCCACGGTAAGCATCATTGCAACAGCAACGAGCGCTATTAAAGAGGTCTTAGGGGCTGAAAAGGTCATGTGTTTCATACTACCCCTGATTGTAAGGGGACAAAAAAGACCTCGTCCAATACAGTTCTTTGATAGCGCTGGGAGCTCATGCGCTCAACCATCACCAATTGCTGCTCTTTTTCATTTTTAACCACTGGGGCTACCAATCGACCACCTATGGCCAATTGATCCAACAAGGCATCCGGAATCCCTAAGCCAGCGGCAGCTAAGATAATTCCATCAAATGGAGCGGCCTGAGGGAGCCCCAGAATGCCATCCCCATAGATAAGACGCAAATTATTAATTCGGAAAGGTCTTAACTTTGCCCTAGCCATATCATGCAATGGCCGAATTCGCTCAATAGAGTAAACCTCTTCTGCAAGCAAACTGAGAACCGCTGCCTGATAACCGCAACCCGTACCAATCTCTAAGACCTTGCCGAGTTTATGACGTGGTTTATGCAATATTTCAATCATACGAGCCACAACGGACGGCTTTGAAATAGTTTGCTGATGACCAATCGGTAAGGCAGTATCTTCGTATGCTTGAGGATGCATTCCGGCATCCATAAATGCATGGCGAGGAACAGTAGCAATCGCTTCTAAAGTTTTATGATGCTTTACTCCGGCAGCGAGTACTTTTGCCGCTAAAGCTTGCCGATGACCGGCGAATCTCTCAGCTACCGGCCTCAACCGCGCTCCCAACCATTAGCGCGCATTGCGGCCAATCGCGCATGATGCGTCAAGTCCAATTGCATGGGCGTAATAGAAACGCAGCCATCATCAATGGCATGAAAATCCGTTCCATCAGAATTGTCTTTTACATCTCCAGCAGCACCAATCCAGTAGATCTTTTCACCACGAGGGCTATCCTGCACCACCACAGCTTGTGAATGATGACGGTTGCCTAAACGAGTTACCCTCCAGCGATACAAGTCAGCATAAGGACGATTGGGAATATTTACATTGAGTAAGGTTGCCGTGCCATCGGTATGAGCCAATTTAGAAACCAGCATTTGCGCAACCACATCGTGTGCGGCTTTAGCAGCATCCTCAATACGATTCCAACCGCGATCGATTTGCGAGAAAGCAATGCCAGGAACTCCAAACATCACACCCTCTACTGCCGCGGCGACCGTGCCAGAGTACAGGACATCTTCACCCATGTTCTCACCCTGGTTAATACCAGAGACCACTAAATCTGGCTTCTCTTCTAGAAAACCCGTCATCGCAATATGAACACAATCGGTTGGGGTGCCGTTGATAAAGAAAAAACCATCACGCTCTCCACCAGCAACCCGATGAATCGAAAGCGGTCTAGAAAGTGTCAAAGAATTTGAGGCGCCACTATGATTTTGCTCGGGAGCGATCACGGTAATTCGAGCTAAAGGGCTAAGCGCATTAAATAATGCCAATAACCCTGGGGCTAAATAGCCATCATCGTTGGATATAAGTATGTGCATAGCTTAATTATGCATTGCTAACGAATACAAACCACAAATCCAGAAACTGCATTATTGAGCTGATTGAGGCAAATTTGTCTTGGCGGTAGTCCATCCACCACCCAAGGATTGGTATAACGCAGCCGTATCCCCTAAATACACGGAATAAGCTTGAATAGCATTCATTTTTGCCTGTAAATACTGCTGTTTAGCAGCCAATAATCCAGGTTCAGATGAATAACCTTTGTCGAACTGAGCAAGCGTTTTTGTATAAACCTTTTGATTGGCTATCTCGCCATCGCGTGCCAACTGATAAAGCTTTCCATCATTATCAATCGCATAAAGCGTATCTGCCACATTTTGGAATGCAGTCAGAACAGTTGAGCGATATTGCGCCAATGACGCCTCAAGACCGGCCTCTGCAGCAGTTTTTCGAGCAGACAAAGTGCCACCAGCAAATAAGGGCTGCCCAATACCGCCAGCAATCCCCCAAATATTATTTGCACCATTAAGCAAATCGGTAAATGAGGATGCGGCTCCACCGATCACTCCAGTAATGGAGAATTGGGGAATCATATTCGCAATCGCAACACCAATTTGCGCATTGCTAGCGCGTACCATCTCTTGAGCAATTCTGACATCGGGACGCTGCTCTACCAAAGTAGAAGGCAAAGCATTTGGCAATTTTGCTGGGATATGAATAGAGTCTAAATTTGGCAAGAGCAGTGATTGGGTTGGCAATTGCCCACAAAGAACAGCTAACAAATCTAATGCTTGTTCACGCATTTTCTTAATAACGGGAACCATGCCAGCTGCTTGAGCAAAGACAGCCTCTTGGTTGGCTAAATCTACGCCACTGATATAACCTAAATCCGCCATTTTTTTGGAGTGTTCTAACTGCAAGCGCGCACTCTCAACAGCCTCTTTAGCCATGCCCAATTGCTCTCGTAACACAGCCTCTTGGACGGCGGCTGCGATGACATTGGTGGCGAGCGTAATTTGCAAAGCAGCCAATTGATATTCCTGAGCATTTGCAATTGATTTAAGTGACTCTACTTGACGACGATTACCGCCAAAAATATCAGGAGTAAAGCCAACACTCAACTGCGCTGTCTGCAAGCCATAGACAGAAGTATTGCCATTAACTAGGGGCGCCAAAGTTGCGCCTGAATTTTGTCTTAATGCGGAATACCCAGCACCCACCTGCGGGAAGAAAAAGCCTTGCTGAGCAATGACATTTTGCTGAGCAATCTTCAGGTTAGCGATAGCAACATCAACATTCGGATTATTTTTTAACGCAAGCTCTACCAATACATTTAACTGCGATGAGCCATAGGCTTTCCACCAATCAGCTTCGATAGGATTAATTTCCGCCGCTTCAAGCGCTTCAGGCTCACGAGTAAAAGAGTTAGTTTTTGGGGCATCAGGCTTTTTGAAGTCCGGACCGACTGCACAAGACATTAAACCCGCACATAGAAGAGCGATCAGTGCGATGCGCAGTTGAGGAGTTTGTAATGGAAATTTTTTCTTCATGATTACTCTATAAATCATCATCAACACGGACTCTGCGCGACTTCTTCGGCTTTTCGCGCCGTAGAACTTCAAGCAATAAGGCCGGCACTACTAAGAGCAAGAAGATAGGGCCAACAATCATGCCTCCGACAACAACAGTGGCTAAAGGTCTTTGAACTTGACTGCCAATGCCATGAGAAAGTGCCGCAGGCAATAAACCGATGCATGCTGATAAAGCTGTCATTAATAAAGGTCTCATCCGGTGCTCATGAGAATCAAAAATTGCCTCACGAACCGACTTGCCTGAGGCGACAAGCTCTTTGTAATAACTTAAAATTAAAATGCCGTTCATTACTGAAACACCCAGCAAGGAAATAAAGCCAATGATCGCAGAGACACTCATAGTCTGGCCGCTAATATAAAGCGCAAAAATACCACCCAAAACTGCAAATGGAACACCAGCCACAGTTAATAGACAATAAGTGAGGCTATTAAATAGCGCATATAAAAGACCAAAGATCATTGCGATTGCGATCGGCAAAATGAGCAACAAGCGAGATTTAGCAGCCTCTAGCTCCTCAAATTCTCCCGCGTAAGTAATACGGTAGCCTTCAGGCAACACGACATTTTTAGAGATGCGGGACTGAATCTCTTGAACAGTACTTCCCAAGTCGCGATCTCTTGCACTGAATTTAATTGGGATATAACGTTCATTACTATCGCGATAAATATAAGTAGCCCCAGTATCTAGAGTGATATTGGCAATATCTTTTAAAGGGATATAACCATTACCACCATTACTTGTCGTAAAGCCAATGCGTAAATTCTTAACTTTTTCAATGCTATTGCGCTCGTTATTAATAAAGCGCACGGATAAACCAAACTGCTTTTCACCCTCTTGCACCATTGTTGCAACTGAGCCACCCATTGCCGTCTGTATAGCAGTGTTGACATCCCCAGTATTGAGGCCATATCGCGCAATCTTTTCACGATCGATGTGAATATTGAGATTAGGCTGTCCCATGATGTAAAAGATGCCCAAGTCAGCAACGCCTTTTACCTTGGACATCTCTGCCTTAACTTGATTTGCTAAAACCTCCAGAGTGACCAAATCAGGTCCGATAATCTTGACAGAGTTAGCACCCTTTACCCCGGATAAACCTTCTTGTACGTTATCTTGAATGTATTGTGAGAAATTAAACGTAACACCAGGAAACTCTTCTTCAAATTGCTCTTGGAGATCGGCCACCAATTTTTCCTTGGTCATGCCATTCTCCCACTCATCAAAAGGCTTGAGCGGTGCAAATAATTCTACGTTATTAAATCCAGAAGCATCACTGCCATCATCTGGACGGCCGTGTTGAGAGACAACTGTAATCACTTCAGGGTGATTCTTAATAATCTCACGCATACGATTAGCATAAGGTGAGCCGGCCTCGAGAGAAATCGTCGGCGGCATTGAGGCTCTAATCCATAAATTGCCCTCTTCTAGAGCTGGAAGAAACTCGCTTCCCAAGCGTGTCACCATCAATAAACCCAAAACCAAAAAAATGCAGCCGATGACAATTACGCGATGGGTATTGGTCATTACCCATTTCAATTTAGGACTATAGAACTCACGAATAGCTTTAACAATCTTGGTCTCTGTCTCTTCGACTTTTCTAGGAAGCAAAAAGCTGGCAACTACCGGAGTAACCGTAAAGGTGGCAAGAAGCGCACCAGCCAAAGCATATCCATAGGTGCGCGCCATCGGACTAAAGATCTGCCCTTCCACGCCCTGCATAGTAAATAGGGGGATAAAAGCAGCGATCGTAATGGCTGTTGAAAAGATGATCGAAGTATCAACCTGAACCGCGCTCAAATAAATCATTCGTAAACGATTAGTCCAGCCATCAGCGGGATCGGTAACATCAGCATGAGGCCCCAGAGCCAACTGACGCAATGTCTTAATACGATCCGTCGGAGACTGTTGGAAGTTCCGAAAAATATTCTCAACCAAAATCACCGCAGAATCGATGATGATCCCGAAATCCACCGCCCCTAATGAGAGCAGATTAGCTGACTCCCCTGTCATGACCAGAATGATGATGCTAAAAAATAAAGCAATTGGAATATTTAAGCTCACAATCACTGCACTTCTTAGATCGCCCAAAAATATCCACTGAATAAAAAAGACTAGTAAGCATCCAAAAATCAAGTTGTGTAAAACAGTATGGGTGGTGACATTAACCAGAATCGAGCGATCATAATAAGGAACCACTTTTACCCCTGGAGGTAAGGTTCCATCAATGTTGATTTTCTTGATTGCGGCCTCAACGCGTTCCACCACTTCATTAGTATGGAGCGTTCGATTCATCACCACAATTCCTGTGACGACATCATTCACATAATCTTTGCCTGCCTCACCTAAGCGAGGTACAAATCCCTCAGAGACAGTCGCGACATCTTTGACAGAAATGGGGAGCGAACCTTGTTGCGTAATCACAATCTTACGAATGTCATCTAGGCTGCCGACCATACCCAAGCCACGAACATTAACCGATTGATCGCCAACGCTAACTGTTCGGCCACCCACGTTTGAATTGGCATTGCCCACAGCCGTTAAGAGCTGCTGCAAACTAATTCCATAGCCCTCAAGTTTTTTGGGGTCCGCTTCAACGTGATATTCCTTAGTCGTACCACCCCAAGTAACATCCATGACCACGCCCGGAACCGTCAACATCCTTCTGGTAACAACCCAATCTTGAATGGTTCGTAAATCCGTCAGGCTATAACCAGGAGGCCCGGTAACTTGGTAGCGAAAGATCTCACCGACAAGACTTGATGCTTGAATCTGCGCCTGAACACCATTTGGCAAGTTCACATTCTGGGATAAATTGTTCGCAATCTGCGTTAAGGCAAAGTAATAATCAACACCATACTTAAAAGTAACGCGAACAAAAGAGAGGCCGTAGAACGAAGTGGAGCGAATGGTATCGACTCCAGGAGTAGTCGCCAAACCAACTTCCATTGGCCGAGTGTAGTAACGCTCCATTTCCTCAGCAGATAATCCAGCGGACTGAGCTGTAATTTCTAAAATAACTGGGGCAGGATTGGGATAGGCTTCGACGTTCAGCTTCATAAACGCCATTACGCCAGCCACCAAGAAGGCGGCCAGACCCATCAAGACCAGCGGTCTTCTGGTTAGGACGAATGTGAGAATCGATTTAAACATGAGGCCTAGGGCAATGGAGTACTGGGATTAATGCAAATTAATAAAAAGATTGCTCAAGAACAGCGCGTTCGATTGAGCCACAATATCTCCAGGCTTTATTCCATCGAGAATTTGGACATAATCCGCCTGCATCAAGCCGACTTTTACTGTTTGCTTGATGTATTTAGTGGACTTATCTGACTCAGTCACCCATACCGTGAACGTACCATCAGCTTCTCTTGCTAGAGCCTTGGCTGGAACTGCGGGGGAAAGAATCGGATCACCCAAAACCACGTTGAAGTCGGCAATCATTTGTGGACGCAATTCATGCGCATCATCGATTAAATTTGCGCGCAGCTGAATACGATGCGTTACAGGATCAGATGATTCGCTCATAAAAAAAACTTTTCCAGAGTAAGTTTTATCTGGATAGGCCTGAACCCGTACAAACAAAGTTTGGCCTACACGGTAACGCGCTATCTCGCCCTCTGGAACACTTGCCACCATCCACAGCTTGGTCGTATCTGAAACAGTAATAGGCGCAGGAGCTGTGCCTGGCTGGACTAACTGGCCAGGAGCGGCAACACGAGAAACTACTTTGCCCGTTACTGGACTAACGACAACGGTCTCGGTATCAATCTTTCGACCAGAAAGAATTTGCTTGATTTGAGCATCAGTAAGGCCGAATAAACCCATAGTCTTCAATGCAGCCTGATAACTAGCATCTGCGGTTTGTTGATCTGAAATATTTTGTTCGAGCTCTTTTAATGAAATGGCACGGGTCTCATAAAGACTTTTTCCGCGCCTCAAAGTCTCATTACTCATTTTTAAAATACCTGCAGTCGACACCAATGTCGACGCTGCTTGAGCCAAATCGGGGCTAAGAATTGTATAAAGAGGTTGGCCTGCTTTGACATCATCGCCAGCAGCGACCAATACCTTGCCAATTCGACCTTGATATGGGCCAAAGACTTGCACAGTTTGATCTTGATTGAAGTCAACAATACCAACAGCAGAACTATCTTGAGAGAAGTCTCGCTCAATTACAGGACCAGGCTTGACCTGCTTAATTTGTGAGGGGGTGATGATGAGGGAATTATTGGGGCCTAATTCGGTTTTAGGCTGGCTTACCTCATACCAATAATCGTATGTGGCAAAAGTAATTTTGACGATTACCCAAATGGCAATCAAAATCAGGATCCACTTACGTTGCTTACCAGTTGTTTTGCTGCAGTAATAGGCGGAAACTTTCTCGTAACTCTGCTGAATTATTCTTGGCGTAGCTTTAATTAAAAAAACAAACTCTTCAAAATATTTGTTGTATTTGAGGTGGTTGAGATAAAAGTAATCTACCCGCTTTTGCAAGTGTTTTGTATAAAAAGGTTCAATATGTTTTTGCAAATGCTTTTGATAAAAGCGCTTTAAAAACCCTGCTATCGAATTTGGTATTTTGAATAAATTCATCTTCTCATCACAACTTTTAAGGTCCAATAAACGCGATTGACCTACAACATTAAATAACCATCGATTTTATAGGTGCCGGACACTATTAAATGCGCTAAATACAAGCAATTATCGTATTTTTGTCTCTATCTAATTTACGCACAAAATTAGTGCATTTATAAGGTTGGCCTATTCTCAAGGGCAAACCATCACCTGTCAACCAATAAACCTCATCAACAATCACAAAAATAATGACAGCGCTCAAAATTCCGCATGAACCCTAAACGAAAAAACATTTACCGGCCCACGAGCAGCGTTGTAGGCGGGGTTATTAATATGCTGGTAATTCACACCCAATAAAATATTGGTCACCACAAGAGCGTTGTAATACAGCTCGCTAATTTGCTCTGGCTTATAAGTTAAGGTTTGAGTAGGACTCGCATAATCCCCAATAAAGTTAGAAATGCCACCTGCTAGCAAATAAGCACGACGATCAGCCGAAATTCCATTGAGCATTGCAGATACACCTATCGTATCCTTTGGTCTACCCCACCGCCCTCCGTTTACCCCCATGCCAACAGAAAGGGAGTTGTCTGCCTCAGCAAAAGCCATAGTCTCAGTATGACCATCGGAGGTAAAGGCTCTCATATAAATACCCAGATCCTTGGTAAGGGCTTGCTCTGCATTAATGCCAATACCAGTTTTAATTTGCTCGTTATTGCGCACATTAAATATTGCTTGTGTACCTTGAGCATTGTTTTGAATGACATAATTCGTCGCATCGGTATACCGAGCCATGATCATTCTGTTACGGTAACCCAAGATGCTAATTTTTCCCGGCAGATCACCAATGTAATGATCTCGCTCTACTTCGATTTGATCGCCATACTCACTAAAAATATGCCAATCAATTGCCAGACCATTGGGAGTTATTGGTGTTGTCATCCTAGATATACGATAAACCCAGTTATCTTGATACCACTCACCTGCCAAGCCCCAGCCGTAGCCACGTGCGTCCGCCGCATAGTCATATGCTAAATAAGTCATGTTTCCCCAGTTCATAAATTGCACACGGGGATCCTTAGCGTATTTACTATCGTCAAAAATATCCAAGGTTGAGAATTGCCCTGCGGTAATTACAAAGCGATTGCTACTGACTATTTGAGAAATTTGATTAGCATCATTTTCAAGCTCAACCTTGCTCCCCTCTTGATTGATTGTTTGACGCACAAAAGCGCGGGCTGAGTAAAAATGAGCCGCCGAACCTTGGGCGCGAGTCGCCTCTCCATTGGTGGGGCCGCCCAATCCAGTGAGCCCAGAAAAAGCCACTCCTGAAACTACCTCTGGATTGAAGTAGACATCAGTATTTGGCGCAACCCGCAAACCAAAAAATAATGTTCCGGACCATGTGTAGCTCATGGACTTATCTGGAGACAGGCTATTCATCCCCTGATAAGGAGAATTAAAAGGGTTATAGCGTTGATTAATGTAAGTTGTTTGACCATGGATATTGGCCGTTAAATCACCAACATTAAATTCCGTGGGAAACCCTGCCACAGGCTCCTCAACACTGGCAATTTGATCAGCCTCAGATCCTGCCCTCTGTGCAAATACAGATGTGCTAGTGATCACACTTACAAGAGCGCCAAACAACATCGACAGGAGAGTGAGATAAAACTTCTGGGTCATTCACAATTTCTATTTGAAGCTACAAGATCAAATCAGGTGAGACAAGACATTCAGATGAACAAAGGGAAGCCTTACAAGCTGAAGCTTTCAGGATTACGCAGGCCAAATTATCCCCAAAAAGAGGCAATTTACCTAGAATTTATGTCGATACCATGACAAATGGAGATTAAGCGCTAGGCGAAGGCGCTCTAAAAACAGCGAAGAAAAATCT
>Ga0364914_10425_pt1 | contig 11710 bp, 13 predicted proteins | sample ExccelJu500001D3_3_FD_206954 | JGI IMG/M metagenome (GOLD analysis project Ga0364914, IMG submission 206954) | Enriched cells from Trout Bog Lake Hypolimnion, Wisconsin, USA - BchlTB.June25.5000.01.D3 | ecosystem: Environmental > Aquatic > Freshwater > Lake > Hypolimnion/Profundal zone | place... | reverse complement strand
TTTGTACAAAGCACTGATAGCCTTTTTATCGCTGCCTTCATTCAGGCTATGGTTTTATTGGGTAGTGCATCAGCAAATTTATGGGTTCTGATGCGCTCGGGAGAAATTCCTTTTGTGTTGCCAAATCTAGCTCGCGTCATGAGGCAAATCCACGTGTCTTCTTCCCTATTTCTTTCAAATGCTGCTATCAGCTTGTACACCAACTCGAGCACTGTGATTCTAGGTTTTGTAGCCTCCGATGCGGCTGTTGGTGCCTTTGTTGCGGCCTATACAGTTGTTAGGGCTGCATTAGGTTTAATGGGCCCCATTTCTCAAGCACTTTTCCCTCGCATTAGCTTTTTGCTTAATAATCAGCGCGAACAAGCCGAACAGCTTTTGGGGCGTGTTTTTCTATTGCAGGCAGGTATTGGTCTTTTATTTACCCTTCTTCTGGCTGGAGTGAGCCCTTTTGTAGTTGAGTTGCTCTTTGGTGAGTCATTTGGACAATCCCTAGCCCCTCTGTGGTGTTTATCGACATTGCCATTCTTGATTGCGATTTCGAGTGTTTTGGGGACGCAGATTATGGTTCCTCTCGGGCATAATTTGGCTTTTAGCGCCATCTTAATTGTCGCTGGAGTGGTAAATGTGATTTTGGCATTTCCCTTTGGCGCTTTATGGGGCGCTCTTGGAGCGGCCTTATCCATGGTTGTGGCAGAGGTTGTTGTCACATGTATCATGATTTATTTTGTCAAAACAAGAGAATCTAGGGTATGGTCGCAGTTGATATAGCGAAAGAAATTAATGAGTAAAAAAGCATTGGTTGTTGGTGCTGGATTCGCTGGCGCCGTCTGTGCGGAGCGTTTGGCATCAGATGGATGGGAGGTCGATATTATTGATCGACGCGAGCACATTGCAGGCAATGCTTATGATAAGTTTGATGATGCTGGGGTTTTGATTCACCCATATGGCCCGCACATCTTTCATACCAATGGAAAACGCATTTTTGAATATCTTTCGCGTTTTACTGAGTGGCGATTTTATGAGCACAAAGTATTAGCTAAGCGTGATAGCAAGTACTATCCAATTCCAGTAAATAGAACCACGCTTAATCTTTTGTATGGCTTGGATTTGGATGAGGCAGGTGCAGAAGAATACTTAAGCACCGTTAGGGAAAATCGTGAACCCGTTAAGACCAGTGAGGATGTTGTTTTAAATGGGGTTGGCACTGATTTATGTGAAAAATTCTTCAGAGGCTACACCCTAAAGCAGTGGGGATTGGATTTATCCGAGCTTTCCGCTGGTGTCGCTGCTCGAGTGCCTACACGCACTAATGATGATGATCGGTACTTTGCCGATCATTGGCAATTTATGCCATCAGAGGGTTACACGCGTATGTTTGAGCGGATGTTGTCTCATACTAATATCACTATTCATCTTGGCAGGCAGTTTGATAGGGAGGGTTCATTATCTCAATATGATCATATTGTTTATACGGGCCCGATAGATGCGTTTTATGATTTTAAATTTGGAAAACTCCCCTATAGATCTCTTCGATTTGAGCATCAACACCTTACTCACGTTTCGCAGCATCAAGAAGTTGGCACCGTGAACTATCCTGATTTAGCTGATGGAGACTTTACACGTATTACAGAGTTCAAGCATTTGACTGGCCAAACTCATTCAGGTACCTCTATTGTTCAAGAGTTTCCACAGGATGAGGGGGAGCCTTACTATCCCGTCCCACGACCAGACAATGAAATTCTTTATAAAAAGTATGCTTTGCTAGCGGATAGCGAGACTAAGGTCTCATTTGTTGGTAGATTGGCGCAGTATCGGTACTACAACATGGATCAAGTCGTTGGTGCAGCCTTGGCGTTTGCCGATAAGATAATTGGGGTAACTAATGAATAACGAGGGCAAAGAAGTCGAATTAACTGCTGCGGTTGTTGTTACCTTTAATCGCAAAGTTTTATTAAAAAATTGCATAAATGCTCTCTTAAATCAAACGGTGCCCCTTGATGCGGTAATAGTGATCGACAATGCTAGTACGGATGGCACTGAAGATTTTCTTCGGGAGGCAGGGTTATTGAATGATTCACGTTTGATATACCAAAAGCTAGAATCTAATACTGGTGGAGCAGGTGGATTTAACCATGGGATTACCCTATCCCTAAAAATGGGTTTTAATTGGATTTGGTTGATGGACGATGATGCCGAAGCCTCTAGAGATGCATTTGAACAATTACATCGCGACCCTGATGTTAAAAAAATAGGTCTTGCTGCTTCTAGAATACTTAATCCAGATGGAACATTGCAGCAACGGGTGCTTGATTCGGTTATAGCTAATGACAGGCTTTTTAGGGGTATTGCTCATTACGACCATAACATTGTGGGGCTTTTACAAAGCTACCCCTTGCTTGGATTACTTGTGAGGTCTTCTTTAATTAAATCTGCAGGTAATGTCAATCCAGAATATTTCATTCAAGCAGATGATCTAGATTGGACCTTGCGCTTGTCAAAAAATCGTGGCATTAAATATGTTTTTTCTTCAACCCTAAAACACTACGATGATGTGCGAGTTGAAGCAAAGAATAGCTTTGGAAAACAGCGTTTTTACCTTTCAAGAAAAGATCTCTGGAAAGATTACTACGGATTTAGAAACTTAATTCTCACTCTGAAAAGTATGAATATTTCTGGATGGCGTTTTCATGTAACCAAGGAATACATCAACCGGGTTGTCAAACGCATATTGATCAATGAAGATGCCTGGTTCGCATGCCAAATTTATTCTCTTGCCTTTTGGCATGGCGTATGTGGCATTTCTGGTAAGCGGGTTATGCCAGGCGCCACTCAATTTAAGTTGGGAAAGTAATGACTGATCTAATTTATATGAGGTGGATCCTAGCTGTTATTAAGCAACGCTAAAGGGCATCTATGAATGTGTTACTTATTGGCGGTGCAGGATTTTTGGGGCTTAACTTTGCCAAAGTTTTGATTAATGGAGGCCATAAAGTATCTTTGTTTAGCCATGGACTTCAATCTCTCGGTGCGTTTCCAATGATCGATGAGATAAGTGGTTTATTCGATGGGAATTGTAGTGAAGTAGAAAAAATTCTAGAAATCATTGATCAGCAGCATATTCAGTGTGTTATTAATTTGGCATCCAGGCTTTTGCCAGCTTCAACCCAAGAGGCATTTGATAATGAGCTAATTGATATTATGTCTCCGAGCTTTCGCTTGCTCAGTGAACTTGCAACAAAAAATATCAAATATGTTTATGTTTCTTCTGGTGGGGCGATCTACGGAAAACCCAATCACCCCTTAACAGCAGAAACAGATCCACGCAATCCAATAAATCTGTATGGCCTCTCAAAAGCCTTGTTTGAGGAATACATCACCTTTGTATCTCGCACCGCAGGACTAAATTATTTAATCCTGCGACCATCAAATCCTTATGGGCCTTTTCAGAGCACACATAAGAAGCAGGGCCTAATAGCTGTTGTGGTGGATAAAATCATCAAAGGGGAAGAGATAGAAATTTGGGGTAATGGTTTAGTAATTCGCGATTACATTTGGGCTGAAGATCTTGCTAATGCACTAAATGCATTGCTAGGAGTCGACCTGTGGAACCATATTTACAATATCGGTTCTGGCGCTGGGCACTCAATAAATGAAGTAATACTAACCATTGAGAACGTTTTGGGAATTTCCGCAAATTGCGTTTTCCAGGAAGGTAGGGCAATAGATGCCCCAAGGGTTGTATTGGATATTGCCAAGATTAAGTCGGTCATAGACTTCAGTCCAATCCCATTACATGATGGCATTCGAAAATACACAGAAAGTTTGCGTGTTAACAAAGTCTAATTCAAAGTTAGCCCTTGCGATACCAACTTATAATAGGCCTGAGCTTCTAGAGGAAAATCTCCGCTCTATGTTGCCGGAGTTAGCTAAGTTTGGCATATCGGTATTTATCTCTGACGACAGTACAAATTCTGAGACTGCTAAAGTAATGGCTGATCTAATCAAGGAATATCCCTTGCTTACTTATCGCCATAACAATCCACGCTTAGGCCACGACGCCAATTTTTTTAGCACTTTAGCCATGCCGGATGCCGATTATGTTTGGTATTTGGGCGACTCAATATTTATAAGGCCAGGAGGCATTGAGCGGGCTTTAAAAAAACTAGAGGCTGAGCCCGACTTCTGTTTTGTTAATGCATACGTCAAAAACTTTGAGGATGCCCGTATTGAGCCGGAACATGCCCATCAATTTTTATTGGAATATGTCTGGTATTTAACGCTTTCTGGAGCGACTATTTATGGTCGAAAATCTAGGGCGATTACAGTGTCTGATGACACTAAAAAATGCTGGTCGAATTTTCCTCAATTAGGCCTTATTCTCAAATATTGCAGTAAATATGATGCTTGCTTTGAATGGGTTGGGGAGATGTGTATAGGGGTCAACCAAAAAAAGAAAAGTTACTGGGGGGCTCAGGCTTTCAATGTTTTCGCTAAGGACTGGTCGACTTTGATACGCTCATTCCCCTCCTTATTTAATGAACTCGAATCTAAACAGGTAATTCGTTCGCACTCAAGTAATACGGGAATATTTGGCGTATTGGGTTTGATTCGATTGCGCTCAGCAAATATCCTTAATATTACAAGTTATGAAGAGTTTGAAACTGATTTTGAAATTGCATCGAATCATTCTGTACTTGCAAAATTTTTATGTTATCTCCCTTGCGCATCATGTCGGTTTTATCTAGCACTCATAGAGCCCATAAGAGGGATCCGTTCATGGGTAAATCGCAGCTAACTAAAGTGCAATGATGGAAAATAAAATTGTTCTCTAAAGTTTATGTAGTGTTATTAAACTGGTGCAATGCAGACGACACTATTGCGTGCCTCAAGAGCTTGTCATTGCTAAAGGGTGAATATCCTAAGGTTATCGTTTGTGACAATGCATCAACAGATAATTCTTGGAAAAAGCTTCAAAATTATGTCGATAATCAAGACATTTTAGATATTCGGTTAGTTCAAACTGGATCAAACCTTGGGTTTGCTGCGGGAAATAATGTCGGATTACGAATTGCATTATCCGACCCCTCAATGGAATTTGTTTGGATTCTCAATAATGATACTGAGGTAGCGCCAGACGCATTAAATGCTCTATTGCAATATATGGTTGCTCATCCCAAAGTGGGTATCTGTGGTTCAACTTTGCTTTACCTGGATGAGCCTAATCTTATTCAGGCGGTAGGGGGGAAATTTAATTCTTGGTTGGGAACTTCCAAGCATCTCCTTGGCCATCACGCCTATAGCGAAGAGGTTTGCACCGCTATTGATTCAAGCGCCATAGATTATGTTGTTGGGGCCTCTATGTTTGTTCGAAGAGTCCTCCTTGAAGAAATTGGCTTACTTGGTGAAGAATATTTCTTGTACTACGAAGAGATCGATTGGGCTAAGCGTATGAAACTTGAGACCCCTCAATGGCTAGTGGGTTATGCGCCCAAAAGCATCGTTTACCATAAAGAGGGGGGCGCCACGGGAGCAAATGATTTGGCGGTAAAGTCTTACAACTATCTTGCTGATTACTACTTTATTACCAGTCGACTTAAATTTACCCATAAGTTCTACCCCTCCCGGGCTGTGCTCATCCGCATTTCAATGCTAGGGGTGGCTTTAAATCGATTAAGTAGACGCCAGTATCGATCGATGGCGCTCGCACTGTGTGTATTTGCTGGATACATCCCGAGTTTTCTAGTGCCGCTACGGTAGTAGCGCTCTAAGTGGAAAAGCTACCAAATTCTTGGAATTGATAAGATAAAATAGCAAAAATATCAGTGACTAAATTTAAATCCAAAAATAGATCTAAATTTATTTTATTGGCGATAAGTTATCTGGTAATTTGCAGCATGGTAAAGGCCCCGCCATTTATTGGGCATAAAAATTGATATCTAATAAATGAATACAGTTTTTGATGATCGTTGGATCGGCAATCATGGTATTGGTCGTTATGCCATGGAGGTATCGACACGTTGCAATTTTGAGCCTCTTTGTGTATCAGGTAAACCGCTGACATTGCTTGACCCAATCAAAATCAGAAATAAATTATTAAGAAAAAAACCTACCCATTTTTTTTCTCCAGGGTATAACCCGCCCCTTGGCCGCCCATGTTCTTTTTCATTCACTATCCACGATTTAATGTTGCTAGATTTACCGCAGCTAAGATCGACAGCTAAAACTGGGTATTTCGAGTACATAGTTAAACCTGGAATTCGAAACGCAGATTTGGTTTTTACCGGATCCGAGTACTCCCACCGGCGGATTGTAGAGTGGTCTGGAGTATCGCCAGAAAAAGTCATTGCAGTTGGGTATGGCGTTGGAGATAACTACACTTCAGCTGGCTTGCCTTGGAAGCATGCGCGACCTTACTTGCTTTATGTGGGTAATCAGCGTGCACATAAAAACGTAGAAATGTTAATTGATGCATACGCACGAAGCAGTGCCAAAGAAAATTATGATCTTTTATTAAGTGGTAATTTTTCCGAAAATGTTCTTTCTAGAGTCCACGCCAATAAGCTACAAGATCAAGTTCACGCCCTAGGAATGGTGCCTGAAGTTGACTTACCTTCACTATATAGAGGTGCGCATGCATTGGTAATGCCTTCTAAATATGAGGGATTTGGTTTGCCCTTAATTGAGGCTATGGCATGTGGAACGCCTGTTTTAGCTAGCAATGCAACTGCCATCCCTGAGGCATGTGGGGATGCCGCTTTATATTTTGATCCAGGCAGGATTGATAGCATGGTTGATGCCCTAGACCAGCTTTCTGATGAGGGGTTGTTGGCCCAGCTAAGGTCTACAGGTTTAATGAGAGCCAAGGATTTTAGGTGGGAGCATGTTGCCGGTCGCATTCAATCCGCTATTGCAACAATTGCTTAATCAAATTTTGGTTTCAAGAAAATGAAGCTGAATGAAAAGCGAGGCAGTTCCGCGCAAAAATTGATCGATCAAAGGATTGGGCTTGTCATCCTCTTGGTGCTTGATGGCATGTTATTTCTTAAGAGGTTTTTCTGTCGTGGCAAAGCTATCGAAAAAGACGTTGAGTTATTGGTCTGTTTTGGGGCCTTCGGGGATTTGATTGTTTTAACTGAGGCCGCTAAAAAACAAAAAAGGTCTCGGACTCTCTATTTAGCTTGCTCAAAACTCAACTTTTCATGCGCCCAGATGTATCGTGACTTTTATGCTGGGATTGAGGTTGTTGATCTTCGAAATCCTTGGTCTATTTATCTTATTTGTCGGCGTTGGGGGATCAATAAGATTTATGACAGCACCCAGTGGGCAAATATTGGACCTATTGAGGTGGGTATTGCAAAATTACTGAGCTCTAGAATAACCACCGTTGGATTTGCAACCTCCTCAAGTGTTCGGGGTTACGTATACGATAGGCTGGTTTCTCATCTTCGGAATGTTCATGAGCTTGCTAATTTCTTCAATTTATTGGGCGAGCAAGAAATGATCCCGTCTAATTTAGCTTTGGCTGAATTTTTTCCAAATCTCTATTCTTCTAAGTCGCTCAATAAAACCCGGAAAATTCTGTTTCATTTATGGCCCTCAGGAAATCGATCTTATTTGAAGGAGTGGCCCCAGGAGTATTGGGTTGAACTCATTCGATTCTGCACGGATTTGGGATACGCCATTTATCTTAGTGGAGCGCCTTCAGATAAATTAAGGGCTGATGCGCTGATAGAAAAGTATGGGTTGCTTGAGGTTATCAACCTGGCTGGGGTGTATGACCTAAAGAGCCTGTCAGACTTTGTGTCCAATGAAGTTGAATTTGCTGTTTCAGTAAATACTGGAATTTTGCATCTTTGGTAGAGGCTGGCATTCCGGTGATTGGATTGCATGGCGGAGTCAATCCTGAGCGTTGGGGTCCGCTAGGCTCCAATGCAATCTCCTTACTCCCGGAATCTGGGCATTTCGCTTATCTTCACTATGGATTTGAGTATCCAGAAGATGATGCCCAGGCTTATTCTTTGGATAAATTAACTGTCGCGCAAGTAATTGGGGCTATTGAAACTCTGCGAGCTGACGGATAATCTCCCCTTATGAATAGATCTATTCGGCTTTCTGCGCCTTGGGTGCCTTATCTGGTGAGATTGGCTGATGGCTTAGTCATTCTGTTGGCTGCGTTTTTAGCCCTTTATCTTCGCCGAATTTTAGAGATTCATGTGGAGTTTCCGGTGGACCTGTCTGGCTACTATGCCATGGCTACTATTGCCGCCATCTTATTTGCCGCTTTACCCGCTACCGTTTATCGATCTTGGCGTGCAGCGCAATTACCAGCCATGTTAGCTGGCGTTGCGGGACGTTGGATTGGGATTGTCGGTTTAATTTTGTTGTGGCTCTTTATTTTTAAGGCCTCACAAGATTTCTCACGTATATGGCTGTTGTTGTGGGCGTTCATTACCCTTGTCTTGTTGTGGTTAGAACGATTTATCGTCTATTTATTTCTGCGAGTCTTACGACGCCGGGGATTTAATTTACGTCATTTAGTTTTAGTGGGAGATGGTCCTGCTGCAAAGAATCTTCACCAACGTCTTGAGACCTCTGGTTGGAGTGGTTATTCCATCTCTTTGTGGCTAGAGAAAATTGATACTGACTCACTTAAGCAATTAGAAGTGGCTCAAGTGGATGAAGTTTGGTTGGCTTTGCCTTTAACGGATGAATTTGCTATACGACAGACTTTAGATGCTCTTAAGCACAGTACTGCCTCAATTCGTTTTGTACCGGATTTGTTTACACTTAGACTCATTAATCAGGGTGTGACAGATGTGCTGGGTATACCCATGTTTGATTTATCCACCTCACCAATGACAGGGGTCAATCAGTTGGTGAAGTGGAGTGAGGATAAGCTGATTTCTTTATTGATTCTTGTAGTCATTAGCCCAATCATGCTGCTTTTGGCGATAGGGGTAAAACTCTCCTCGCCAGGCCCTGTGTTTTATCGCCAAGAACGTGTTGGAATGAATAACACACCCTTTAACATGCTTAAATTTCGTTCTATGCCAATTGATACTGAGAAGGATGGGGTGAACTGGGGTGGTTCAGCTGCTAAAGCCACAACCCGTTTTGGCCAGTTTATTCGCAAGACTAGTCTGGATGAGTTGCCGCAGTTTTTGAATGTACTCAAAGGAGACATGTCGATCGTGGGACCACGCCCTGAACGTTCGATCTTTGTTGAACAGTTTAAGGAAGAGATCCCTGACTACATGAAAAAGCATATGGTGAAGGCCGGGATTACCGGCTGGGCTCAAATACATGGCTGGCGTGGCGACACGGACTTAAAAACCCGAATTCAGTATGACCTTTACTATATTGAAAACTGGTCAATATGGCTGGATCTCAAAATTATTGTGATGACGGTTTTTAAGGGTTTTGTAAATAAAAATGCTTATTAAGGCCTAACTCATTGGATTTAATTTAAATTAAATCCAATGAGTTATTCAATATTGGTTGGCCGGGTTGCATCCCTTACGCTCACATGAGGCCGGATAATCACAACGGGCTGACCAGATGGTCTAGTATTTTTTGAGGCGTATAAGATCTCACTCTTATATTTACCATTGGCAAATTGTTGTAATTGCCATGGGGCTTTAAGTTTGATGGATGTAAAAACCAATAATGCGTTAGTTTGTGTGGCGTTGCTCAGATACTTTCCCCCTAATAGAATCTTGGGATCAAAAGGTACTTTATGTAGGCTTGCTTCAAAGTGCAAATGAGGGCCAGTAGATTTGCCTGTACTGCCTACGGTTGCAATTTGCTGAGACTGTTTTACCTGATCGCCTACTTTGACTAAGAGGGCTTGCGCATGGCCATAACGCGTTGTGTACCCCTGCCCATGGTCTATTTCTACCAAATTTCCGTATCCTGGAGCAAAGCTCGCGTAAGTAACTTGCCCATCGCCAGTAGCCAGGATAGCGCTCCCGGCCTGTGCTGGAATATCCATTCCCTCGTGTCGTTCATGTTCGCCTGTAAAGGGGCTATTGCGTATTCCGAAGGGGCTTGAAACAGCTGAACTTTTGGTGAGGGGGTAGGCGCCCAATGTATCTTGCGGCTGAGCATGTCCGAGCACTGGTAATGGGAGTGTGAATACCAAAAATAGGCGAAATTTGGCTAAATTGCCAAGTGAGGATCTCAAGATGTTTACTGGAAGGTACAAAATTTAAATATCAGGGTAAAGGATGTGGACGATTGTGGAGTAGGGGTATGGAGGTGTAGGGGCTGTAGAGGCTGTAGAGACTTATCGCATCTCATTTTAAATAATATAAGTTTATAGCTGTTAAATACATGGTGTAAAAGTCGGTAAGATGAGGCATGTTTAAGAGAGTTTCCTACCGGCCGTTGATTTACTTGCTCTTGGGCTTACTTTTCACTGGCCTCAGTGGATGCCTCTATGTAATGCGTCAAAAGGCATTCATTCCCTATCAAGCCATTGCCATTACTGGCTCACCCTCACGCGAGTTGCTTGGACAGCTTCAGGTGGATATTTTGACTTATATTGATGTCAAAGTTGCGGTTCATCCTGTAGATGCTGATTTGATCGTTGAGGTGTTGCAAGATAGCCCTAATAGCCAGATCGCCTCTTCTACTGGGACTGGCCAAATTTCTGGATATGACTTAAATGATGTTGTGGTGTTTCGGGCTTTTGATAAGGCGGGGCATGAGTTGATACCTCAAACTCAAATATATGGCGTGAGGAATATGAATTTTTCATCGCACACCGTGTTATCTGCCGATATTCAAGAGCAACAAATGATTGGGGATATTCGTAAGGAATTGGCTATGCAGGTGACTATGTATTTAATAGCATTAGGTCGCCATTCCGCTAAATAGATTGGAAGGGTGGCTATAAACGTAGCTATATAGGTAGTTATATAGGTAGCTATAAACACAGCTATATAAAGCGAGCTGATAATAAAATAATTATAAAATATAGGGATGAAAAAATTCCCCTTTAGTTTCCTTGGTTTATTGGCCGCGGCAATCTCGACAATCTCGTTTGCCTTGTTCTCAATGCCTGTCTTAGCTCAGACTTCGCAATTTGAATATGATCTTAAGATTACTGCCGATCCTGCAAAAAGGGCTGCCTATCTCAAGCAATCAGGCGAGGCTCCAAGTCCTTATGAGCAAGTCTTTAATTTAGTAAAAGGCTCCATGCAGGTTGCCACAATTGTAGATAAGGTAGATCTTCGTAAAGATCAATACCACATCAACTCTACGGGTACTTTAGCTGCTGTGCTTTCTACGGTATTACAAGATCAAAAATTAATTCGGGATTCTGCAGGTAGCATTGGACCCAAGGGATTTATAACCAATACCTATCAAGAAAAGCGCGGTAATACCGAGCTACTCATTGCTAAAGTTGATGCACCTAAGAGCATCCTCAATTTTTATAAGGTTTCTTCTCGCACACCACCAGTCGGTAGTGCACCTTATGCGGGTCAACTTCTCGATATGCTCTCTGTTGGCTATCAGTTCATTGGTCGTGACTTGCCTGCAAAATCTGTTGCATTACCCGTCACTGATGGTCGGTCCCTGAAGACCTACACCTTAGTTCGTGGCGAGCCATGGGAGTTTCCTTTTGACGGTGGCAAGGTCAAAGCCGTTCGTTACTACAAGACAACCTCTAAAGATGACTCCGCCACATTTGAGGTGTGGTTCTCAG
>Ga0364914_10470_pt1 | contig 11997 bp, 12 predicted proteins | sample ExccelJu500001D3_3_FD_206954 | JGI IMG/M metagenome (GOLD analysis project Ga0364914, IMG submission 206954) | Enriched cells from Trout Bog Lake Hypolimnion, Wisconsin, USA - BchlTB.June25.5000.01.D3 | ecosystem: Environmental > Aquatic > Freshwater > Lake > Hypolimnion/Profundal zone | place... | reverse complement strand
TAACGACATTCGAATTTGAAAAGAATTCCTCGGATTTGTCTTGTGGAACGGATTGGATCAGTAACTCCTGGTTAAAAGTGGAAACAGAGGAAACCGGGCAGATTCGGCTTCGCGATTTAGCCACCGGTCAGGGTTATGGAAATCTTTTCTGGTTTGAAGATTCGGCCGATATCGGGGACAGCTACGATTACCAGCCGCTCAAGGATGAGTTCGAGTTGACCAGCTTTGGAAAGAACAGGCTATCTGCGAAGACAGCCAATGTCGGCTCGGAAGCTCGTTTGACCTTGACCGTGCGGATGGATATCCCACTCAAAAGCACGGAGAAGGGGCGAGACGTTCCAACCGCGCCTCACGACATCGAACTTATCCTCACGCTGCGCCCGAATGAAAAGGTCCTCTATGCTAGGATCAACTTTGTGAACCACTCCATCAATCATCGTTTGCGGGTGGGTTTCCGTTTTATGGAAGAACCCAAGCTTTTTTCCGGCGGCCACTTTACCGCGATTGAAAGGCCTTTCGGAAACCGGGGAGATCTCTTTCCATGCCGTCCAATGACCGATTATCTGCATCTCGGCTTTAGCCGGGGCGGGTTGGGAATTTTGACCAAAGGCCTTTATGAATTTGAACCCCGCCAAACTCCGCAGGGCAGCGAAATCTACGTGACGCTATGCCGCTCAACCAAGTCGCTCGGCCCAGGCGCGGGCTGCAATTATCCAGTGGATCACACCAAGGAACTGAGGGAGCATGAACTCGAACTTGCCCTCGTTCCAAGTCAAAGCTTGTCTGATACCATCCGACAAGCTTTGGCCTATACGGTTCCTCTGGTCGGAGAAGTGCTTTCCGTCAACGAAAGGTCGAAAATTGGGCCACTTCTTTCCCTCGATAATCCCGATGTCATTCTCAGCGCCGTCAAGCGTGCGGAGGATCGTCAAGGATATGTCGTCAGGTTGTTCAACCCCATGGAAGAAAATCAACAGGCAGTTCTCGAATTGCATCTCCCGTATCGGAAAGTGGAGCGAGTCGAGCTTTCCGAGGAAATAGCCTCCAAGGGAGGATATTCTCTCTCTGGAGCTGGGATATCGGTTTCCTTAGATTCACACGAGGTGATGACGTTGAAATTTTGGACCTCGTGATTGCATGGTTTGCGTGCCCCTTATTCCTGCATAAACCAGCGCGGGAAACTAGACGTGGCCCGTCAGCCGGATACGGAACACCAACCCAACGCCCTTTATCTGTCTGGACGGCCAGCGTCGAAAAAATCCTAGAGAAGATCGCTCGTGCTCGACGTCGTCTCGAAGAAATTCAACCCGGTTGTTTTCCCTCCCCAAACGCCGAACCAATTGCGTACCTAATTCAGAAACACTACACTAGACATGCCCGAAAAGGTGGGAAGAAGGTGGGAAGAAACCGCTTGGCTTGTGATTCGAGCGTCCGGTGGGCCAGTTCCGGGTCGGTCAGTTCCAAGTTTCGGCGCAGGTCCTGCACCCTTCGGTGGGCCAGCGCGAGGTCTTTGATCTCCAAAGTGCGACGGATTTGCTTGCCCCTGAATTTTATCAGGGCATAGTACACGCCGCTGGGAACGTATCGGTAGAGACATGAACCTATTTTCTTCCACTTATAACTCGTCTTCGGACCTGCGCTTATGCCTTCATGCTGGCAGGTTACAAAATCGGGTTACGAGAACAAAAAATAGCTTAAAGTCAATTTTCGCAAGTTCCTTATTGTTAGCAAGTTAGTCCGGAGTAGCTCAGTGGTAGAGCGGTCGGCTGTTAACCGATTGGTCGTAGGTTCGAGCCCTACCTCCGGAGCCTCTCATAAGTTGTGAATTTCTGATTTTACGTGACAAAACGTGACAAAAATCGCAGTTTAGCCGGATGGCTGTACCCAAGTTAACACAGTTCAAGGACGGTAGGTATTGCCTTTCCTTCTACCTCGACGGCAAACGTCACAGGGAAACTTTTTCCAAATTACGGGAGGCGCAGAACCGAATCAACGAGGTGGAGCGGTTAAAAGGAAAAGGACTTCGAGTTGCGGTCAAAGAAAAAGTAGCCGTCGATGACTCAGTCAAGTACGCCATCAACCAACTGATCGCCAAAGGAATCACAAAGCCGCTATCAACTGTTGTCGATGAGTACGTCGCGTCACACGAGGCCCTTGGGTCGAGCGGCTCCATCGTGGAGGCGTGCAAGGCTTACGCGAGCAACCAAGACAGAATCGTTCCCATCACTACCTCCGACCTCGTTGGGGATTATGAACGATACCTGAAGGGACAGAAGGTCAGCCAAGATCATTTGGACAAGACCATCAAAATTTATTTGAAGCGGTTTGCTGCGGATATGCCGGGGTCGGTGAGTGAGATCACCCTAAAAGACCTTCAGGCTTGGCGTTCCACCTTTACGACCGGTCCACGAACGATCAACAACTACTGCAACGCGGTCAAAGCCCTCTTCAACTACGCCCAAGACCATAATCATCTTCGTAAGGATCGCAAAACCGAAGCCAGCAGGCTCAAGAACATCGAGGAACCATCGACCGAGGCCAATCCCTTCTCCATTGGGGAAATGGCGATCCTGCTGACCGGTGTCGATGAAAAGTCCCTGCCCTACGTCGTCCTGGGAGCATTTGCAGGAATCCGTACCGCCGAACAAAAGCGTCTTCGCTGGGACAAGCATGTTCGTTGGGACACTGGGTATTTTGATCTTACCGGCAACGTCACCAAGAAAAAGTTGCGCCGTCTCGTCCCCATCCTCCCAGCAGCAGCGGCATGGTTGGCTCCCTACAAAAACCGCAAAGGGCTAATTTTGGAAGAGGTTCATCCCGAACGCCACCCGACTGAAATTCTCAAGGAGCATCACCTGGGGTGGCGTCATAATGGGCTGCGGGACGCTTTCGGCTCAAACCGTGCCGCGATCCTCAAAAACCTGAATCAAGTCGCCATGGAGATGGGTAATTCGCCGGACATGGTGATCGAGTCCTACCGTGAGGTTGTGACCGAAGAGCAGGCTCAAAAGTTTTGGAACCTCAACCCGGACGAGGCGAAGAGGCTAAGCAATAGCCTCATCAGTAAAGGATAGCTTTGAAGGGATGCACAACGGTTCCAGCACAAGAATACCCCAGCAAGCTCACTTCTTGGCGTCTACCTTCCCTTCTACTGCCTGCCGTTTGCGGTTACTGTGCTGATCCTTCACGCTCTCAGGAATTGGGGTTAATTTCGTGAAACCCTCCTGGGGAATGTTACCGGCTGGCTTTCTGGTTGTCCGACAAATCTTCCCCTCGGCCTGATGGAATGCTTCTTTTAACGGCGCGGTTGGCTCTGCTCCTGGTGGTTTGCGTTTGGCCATGAATTCCAAATATGGGCGGGTGCCTTTGAGAAAATATCTTCCATTTCTTATCTTCCCTTCTTCCACTACCCGCACGACTACACCTCCTGTTAACGCCTTCAAAAATTGCTGAACGGCTTTAGGTTGCAACATACTTGCCTCGGAAAGCTCTCTCAAACTCGACAAGCCTGCCTCCATAAACCAAAGGACAATCTGAAAAGGGGAAGGATATACTCCATCAGCAACAATCTTACCCGCTTCCCGTATCTTTTTTTTGTAATCGTCGAGAGCTTTTGTTGCGTCATAAAGACCATCCATTGCCTCATAAAGTTCTTCAAGAGCCTTGCGTTTGGAAGGCAGACCGACCTTTATCTCGGCAGGATTCTCCATGATGACGTAGGATAACTTTTGAACCCGTTAGGGTCAAGCAGATAATAATCTGCTCGCAGATGATAATAATCCTTGCAAAAAAGGATTGTTATCCTATTTTGTGATATGCCTGCGACGGCGCTCGGTGAAAAAGGTTGATTGTCCCCTTGATGGTGACGCCTTGAAACCGGGTGCTGTCGTGAGATTTTGGCCCAGCGGAAACTGGGGCAAGGAAGGAACTAAATGAGTTCAACAATAAGTGAAAAATCAGCTGCTCCTTTGCCGCAAAAACAGGAGCAAAAACCCACATCGACGCCAGACGATATTATCACATTAAGCGAGGCGAAGATCTGGGATTCTAACGCCATTGCTGAAAAGTATGGTTATACGGTCCACGATGCCGCTCGGTTGTTCCACATGCTTGATGGTAATGCAATCAAAGCGCTTGCCGCCGACATTAAGCAAAATGGCCAGCGCGTATAGCGCCTCATCGGAGCACGATAAAATCATGGCAGCGATGGACACCATGATCTTTAAAAAAATCGAGTTGAAGAATGCGACCATCGAACAGGCCGTGCGACTGCTGACCAAGGAGAGCAAAAAATCCGACCCGGAACATCAGGGCATTCGCTTCGTTGTCCGCGCCCCATCTCCCCGCCCACCAGCTAGCATTACGTTGGACGAAGAGAATGCTTCGCTTAAGGCGGTGCTCAAACAAATCCAGCAGCAGACCGGTTATGGCTACACCGTGAGGGATGGCGCTCTCGACCTTTGGTACGACAGCGGTGAAGGACTAACCCGCCGCACCTTCACCGTTCCGAACGGCTTTTTCGAGATCACGCCGGAACAAGCCCCGCAGTCATCCACTATAGCCCGCTTTTTGCGCCCACTTGAGCGTGGTGTCCCAGCCCTCGGGCGCGTAGTCCCACCCATAGGAAGAGCGCCACGAGCAATCCGATAAGGATAGCGGTGGCATTGAATCTCACCGAACGCAATAGGTGTCCCCATCGAGAAGGCTGCCAGTCGGTGCGAATCAGCAGGTACACTACACCAACGGCTGCCGCCACCACACCACCACGGGAATAGGTTTTAAAAAGACACAACGCGTCAGCGAGGATGAGCGTTCCAGCGATGATTGCGGCGGAGATTTTGAGCCACCACGATTTTTTGAAATCCCAAGCTAAATTCCAACCAATGAACAGCAGCGGAAGCAGACAGGCGAAAATAACCGCCGCCTTATTCGGGTTTTCAAATCCAAAACACCACCGGAGCGAACTGTTGTAAAAATAATCGGCGGAATTTTCCATGGTCTATTGGCGTTTCCCCGCCAAGCCTAGAACAGCTTCTCACCAATGCAACATAGATTCCCCTTTGCGCGGTACGTGCGTTACCAAGACCGCCATTCGCAAAGCGAATAAGACCTACGGGCAACTGACTGGCGGAGGCTTGGGAAGCCAACCTACACTTGGATTTGTTTTACCGTGAATTGTTGCCGCTTTGCTTTTTCTGGGACGATATCCGCTATTGTTGCTATATTTCGAGGCTGGCGATCTGTCTTCCTTTTTACCTTGAATCCACAAGCTCCCACTTGGCGTTTTTTTTCCACGTATCGATTCTTATCCCTCTATTATGATCGCCATTTATTAAAGCTGGGACAGTCACCTGATTAAGATAAAAACCAACAACACAAATTCTTATTAAACCAGTATCCTCGATTCGATAATCTATTATGGCAAGCATATCCGGATCAGGCATATTTCCCGTGTAGAATTTAGCATATTTACCATCCGATTGAAATTTTTGTTGGTATTGCTGGAGAATGTCGGATAAGGGAGTCAATTTTTTATACCGAGGAACAAGATATTTGATATCACTTTTTGTAACGGTTGCGATGCTTAGTATGAATGGCAGGTCAAATCTAGCCGACGGCTTCGTCGCTAAGAAGAAAATCGTGGCAGCGCAGATAGCTAAGGCTAAGACGACCGCTACATTTACAAGTTTCATTCGGTCCAAGTTATTGTAAAATAATCTGTCTGAGTTACTTCAATGAAGCTAAAATTTCCCGCCTCTAAAATAAGCGAGCCATCCAAACTACTACCAGCGGTTTCGCGGGTGCTTAGGTAAACAAGTTGCAGAGGAAAGTTGAACTCCGGGGAGGCATTGATGACACCCAAATTGTATTCCTGATACCAACCTCCCTCGTAGAGAACGCGGCCAATGTGAGGTAGGTCAAAATCCCACTTAGGCGAAGCTCCGCTGAGCGGTAATTGGGAGACGAACTCCAAGAATATTAGAAAAGAGACCGTATGGCAAAAAAACCTTGCCATCTTCAAGGAGGTGAAAATAGAGCGCCACACGATCAGTTTGAAGTTGAGGGTAGTTGTTGTTGCGGCAGGGAAATTGTTGTGGCAGGGCTTGAAGCTTCATTTTTATCGCGACAAAAATGAAGCTTGAATTTATCTATGCCTCTTGGGGTATGAGGTCAAGTGATATAAATTAAATTCCACCATCTATAATCATAACTAAAGTCATGCTAAGCAGAGTGATGTGTCATTTTGATGACTTTTCAAATGGGATGGTTAACTGGAGCGCTCGGATGAATGGGGAAAGCTAACCCGCCTTTGTTGCAGAGCGTGTGTTAGTAAGACCGACATTCGCAAAGCGAATCAAACCCATGGGGCACTGACTCGCGGAGGCTCGGGGAGTGAACCTGCACCCGGAGTCGTTTTACCGTGAATTATTGATGCTTTGCTCTTTTGGACATGGCGTTTGCTATGGTTGCCAAGCAAGATCAACTATCCAAATCTGCCTGTCCTCGTTCTCAGACCCTATTTATCTAGAGATTCATGCAGTTTCCGAAAGCAGCCCACCGTTTCCAATTCCTTGATACTCGGCACGCCATCACCCCAATTTTTCAGAATTGGCTCCCCAAAAGTAAGTGTATATTCTTGGGTGGGCAGATGTTGAAATGTGATATTGAATGGAATATAAATCTTTCTTGGATACTTTCCCCGTTCATAAATTCCATCGATAGAGCTATTGGCAAATGCTTTTAGTTCCAGAACGGCAAAATGTGGAATGCCACCTTGTGCTCGTGAGCCCCAGTCATAAGGAATTAGTTTCTCGGCCGATTTAGACAGAGGAGTTTCATCTACACTTGAAGCACTAGCAGTATCGTTCCCCACGGCAAGGATTCGTAAACTTTCGTAAGGGTAGATAATGAGGACGTGATATGAATCAATTGTCCAGCATGCTCGAAACTCTGAATCACTTCCCCGCAATCGACATTTCTCTGCCCATAGTACCTTATAAAGATCAACGAGCCAATATTCGCCATTAAGTCTGTCCTCTGTATCAACTTTTAGACTCAAGGTATAGTGACCATTGGGAGAAACGAGCGTTGAATAGATCGCGCCGTGAGACCCAGTAATAAATACAAGAAAATAGAGCAGAACAGAAATTTGCCATCCAAATCTATTCATTGAATGCACTAGTCCCTCCAGCACCACTTACAAAGAATTTGTCAGGATCGCTCGATGCGGTGCTTGAAAAGCAGAGAAGTAGAGAGAAAATCATCAGAAACCGCCCACGCAAGCCGTTGGCAAGAAGCCAAATGGAATATCCCAGATTAATCGCCTCTTGGATTTCCCTAGGGAGGTTTTTGTGCCCTTGTGCAAGTAAGGTAATTTGTTTTTTTTGGTAGTGGTACAGTTTGAATCCGAATCGGTTTAATGATGGGAACTGCAATACGCGAGTATTTCAACGGCAATAATGCTTGGCAGAAAAAACCAAGCGAGCACTTTTGCCAAAGGAGTCATGCCTTTAATCTAGCAGCGCAATCACTTCTTCCAAGCTCCAAACGTGATCGGCAACACCAGCTTCCATGGCCGGGGTAACGCGCAAGCTGCCATGGATACGGCAAAAATTGTAGTGCATGAAGTGAAGTGCAACTGAGTGTTCCAAGTTCTCGACCTTCTTTGAAAAGGCATTTGTCAGGCGCGTGAACCTGCGCATACCCATGCGCATCGTCAGGTTGTTCCGCTCGCAAATGCTCGTGGAAACGTGCGCGTAAACAGGCTTGCCGATGACCTTGGCCTTACGCGCTCCCATGCACTGAGCGGGACTGTAACGAGCCTCTGGCGAGTTGTTGAAAGACTTGCCATAAATCTTCACCAGTTGCGCGTAGTCGATGTCTCCGCCGAAAGCATCCTCAACGGCTTGGAGATAGGGCCGATGGCCGTCTGTGGTCAACTGGACGCGACTGGCAAGCCGTCCAGAGAGATCGTGCATGAAGTGGGACGCCGACGAAATCTCCACCGGAAGCACCGCCTGAATTAGGTTTATGGACGCATGCTTTGCCAAACTCGGCATGGCTTATCCATCCCAGCGCAAACACGACTGCAAACGCGCCCACGATGGCAAGAGCAACGAGGGCTTTTTTCATTTTATTTTTTTATACAGCATCCGACTCGTTTGACAAGACCGTTAGTCACTGGCAACGGCATCCCGCTAAATCAAGGATGCCATGAGGTATCGCGTTATACTGGCGGCCTTGATGGGAATAAGCTGGTAATTCACAACAAAGCCACGACGAGCTGTTGACATCTAGAGACGAGTGAGGAGGGCTTATATCCAATCGGCGGGATGTAAGCCGTGCAAGTACCCCCCCCCTGCGATCCAGCCTCCATTCGCTGGTATAATAAAGTAACAGTAACGTCACTTCTGACGTTTCTTCATGGCCGGGTCATCACGTCGATGATTCCGACCTTTTGTTTCTAAACCCCAAATCGAAAGGAGGCCGTATGGCCGTCATCATCGAAGCAAACTATTCAAAAAAGCTGGGACTGCCCGCCTACAGCAGCCACAGCTACAGCATTACCATCCGCAGTGAAGTGGCCGACCTCAGCCAGGTCGAACGCGAGTCAGCCAAGTTGTACGCGATCCTGCAAGGAAGCGTTGACAGGGAGATTCAGGAAGTCGGTTTCATCCCGGATGGAAATGGACACGGCTCATCATCAGCCAGGTCCACCAGCCCTGCCAGCCAACCCAACGGCGACCAGTGGGCCTGTTCTGATCGCCAGAAGGAGTTGATCCTTCGCGTGGTCGAGGAAAACAAGCTGGACAAGCAGGAGGTCGAGGCTCTTGCGAAAGACATGTTCAACACGCCGGTGAAGGCCCTGAACAAGTTGCAAGCTTCGGGCCTGATCGAAGAGCTGTTGACCAAATACGCCACCAAGAAGACCAACGGCAACGGTCGTCGCCAGTACCAGCGCGGAGGTGCAAGAAAATGATCGCTGTAGCCCCAACCAATGGCACTCAGTTCAAATCTGTTGCCGAGTTGTTGGTCGAAGAAGTGTCAGCTTCACGTCTCAAGAGGTGGTCTACGTGCAAGCTCCAGTTTTTCTTCCACTACGTTCAGCAGATAAAGAAGCCATCAACGCCAGCACTGGTGGTTGGAAAGGTCGTTCATGCGGTCTTGCAAGAGTTCAATCATGCAAGATGGCGTGGCGACTACACCTTCAGGGAAAAGTTGAGCGAGGTGTTCCAGGCAAAGTGGACAGAAGAGCAAGAGGGTCAGGAAATTGAGTGGAATGACGATCAGGAGAAACAAAAGCAGACCTCGCTGGGTTTGCTGGAGCTATATCTCGATCAGACACCAATCAAATCAGATGAGAAACCTGTAGCTGTTGAGGTCATGTTGGAAGCCGACCTTGGCAAGCACGGGTTACCCAGGCTGATTGGTGTTCTTGATCTTGTTCGTCCCAATGCGGTGATTGTTGATTTTAAAACGAGTTCGCAATCACCGAATGCAGACAATGTTGGTCACCTGAATGAAATCCAGCTTACCAGCTACGCGATTCTGTTCAGGGAGAACACGGGTGATAAAGAGACAGGCCAAGAACTCCACCACCTGGTCAAAACCAAGACGCCAAAGTTGATCGTCACTCAACTACCGCCGATCACCAGCAATCAGGAGACACGACTCTTTAAACAAATCGAGTCGTATGTCCACGGTGTTGAACATGAGGATTACGTCCCTTCACCAGGAATGTCATGTCTCTCATGCCAATACCTCAACGAGTGCCGTGCCTGGCACTAAAACCAAAAAACAAAGAAAGGAGACAGTTATGCCAGTATTAGAACAGAAACGTCGATGCAATCTCATCCTCCATTGTGGAGCACAAGCTGTGGAAAGGATTCAAGTTGCTCGTGTGAACACACCAAAACCAACCCAAACTTGGCAACCAATCCCTCATGTTACCCTAATTGAAACTGTGGAGGATTCTCTGCGATCAACTGGGTTGAAGATTGGGAATCAGGTTCATTCCCTGACACAGGATGGAGCCAGATACTTCGGCCTTTGTGAAGTTCACAATGGTCACGATGCAGATGACTACGCCATGGTCGTTGGGATTCGCAACAGTCACGATAAGAGTTTTCCTGTCGGCCTCCTGGCTGGCACAGAAATTCTTATTTGCGACAACTTGGCGTTCTCAGGTGAGGTTCGTCTGACGAGAAAACATACCTCAAACCTGCTACGTGATCTGCCCATCATGGTATCGCATGGTGTGGGCAAGTTGTATGACCTGTTCGGCCACCAAAGCCAAAGGATCGAGGTGTACAAGAACACAAAGATTCGTGACAAGGCTGCTCATGATCTGGTTATCCGTGCTGTGGACATCGGGGCAGCAACAAACAGGATGATCCCTTCAATCCTGAAGGAGTGGAGAGAGCCAAGACATCCTGAGTTCGCAGATCGTACAGCCTGGAGCTTGTTTAATGGGTTCACGGAGGTCCTGAAAGGGAACCTTTCTGAATTGCCGAAGAGAACTCAAGCACTCCATGCGTTGTTCGATACAACCGTGGGATTACCTCAAGCAGCCCTCAACTAAAACCAACTGGTGGGCATGGGGTAACGCTCACGCCCGCCTTTAACATTTGAAGGAGAAAGATGAATCCAAGAATTGCAAAGATTATCATCGCTGTGGCTCGTGGAATTGCATGGGTGATCGAACAGATCATCAAAAAGAAATAGTCGTCAAAGTCGTCTGCTGGTGAGTGGGATGCCACGTTGCTGGGGACGCGAAGAAGAGGAACATAGGTTCCTTTTCTTTTAGCTGCTCGACTTCTAAGAGGCGTCGATGCAAATCTTATTTAATTGAACCTGAGAATTGACCGATATTTTCGAGATGTGTCACCCATAAAAACTCAAGATGTGCTGCCTCGTCTTGATCTATTGCGCAGGGTTTGACAGACTGTATCTGTGGGTCAGCCTAGCATTTAGAGATGGCGGGCCCCCGGTAAGTCCATTAAACCGGATTGAGCGTATGTGATGAGAAAGATTTCTTCTCCTGAAATATCCATCGGATGGCAAGTGGTCATCTTGGGGGCGTTTTTGCTGCTTTATATTTTTCAAGCGGTCTCGGCCAGCACCCAGGAATCGAATACATTCGACGAGGCCTTGCATCTGACCACCGGCTATTTGTATTGGACTCACTCGGATACCCAACTCTGGCCCGATAACGGGATTTTTGCTCAAGCCTGGGCCAGTTTGCCTCTACTTGCAGATCATCTCAAGGTCAGCCAGGTACCCCCGAATCCCTCAAGAGAAATGGGGGGATGGGAACAGGGGTATGATTTTTTTTATTTAATGGGGAATGACCCGGCTACGATGCTTTTTCAGGGCCGCCTTCTGATCTCGCTGCTGGGAGCCGCCTTGGGGATGCTGGTCTTTTTCTGGTCCAAGGAATTATTCGGGACGGGCGCGGGCTTTATCTCGCTGCTTCTCTTTATTTTCTGCCCCACGATGTTGGCGCATGGTGCCTTGGTTACCACTGATATGGCGGCAACGCTTGGATTTTTTTCCGCTACCTTTACTTTTTGGAAGCTCACGCATGTGGTGTCCGGTCGAAATTTGCTCTTCTGCATGGTCTGTTTGGGGTGTTTGATCCTGAGCAAAATGTCCTCTCCTCTAATTTTTCCGATTTTTTTGTTGATTCTTCTAGTCCGACTTTTTTCAAGCCGCCCTATCGAGATGCATTTCTTAACGAAGAGAAAGTTTGAAAGACCGTGGGGAAAAGTGGGGATGGGAGGGCTTTTGCTCCTGGCGCTTATGCTTGCCGGGATCGGAATTTTATGGTTCGCGTATAATTTCAAATCTATCGATCACCGTGAAGAAGCTGCCCTGCTTCAGGTTTTGTATTCACCCGACTTTTCGCTCTGGAGTAGCACAGGAATGAGAGCGTCCATCCTAGAGAACCTCACCGAAATCAATTTATTGCCGCCTTGCTACATGGAAGGACTGATC
>Ga0364914_10442_pt1 | contig 12111 bp, 7 predicted proteins | sample ExccelJu500001D3_3_FD_206954 | JGI IMG/M metagenome (GOLD analysis project Ga0364914, IMG submission 206954) | Enriched cells from Trout Bog Lake Hypolimnion, Wisconsin, USA - BchlTB.June25.5000.01.D3 | ecosystem: Environmental > Aquatic > Freshwater > Lake > Hypolimnion/Profundal zone | place... | reverse complement strand
GGACTGATTCTGTTTCATACTTCGTGAGACCTGTTTTTTGAGCGATTGCGTTAACCAGGTCGGCTTTAGTTGTTGTTGTTGTTCCCATGGCAATGTAGAGTTTTGCTGTTATCAATGAATCCATAAAAAACTCAACCTCTCATATTAAAACAGAGGAGCACTCCTTATAAACATCATGCAATTGTGACCCATACCTTATTCATGGTATAATTTAGTCTTCTTTTTCATAATCTTAACATTTCAGTAAAACGATAGTTCAATATTTTTCGTGAAGTTACCTTGTTTTTAAACATTTTTTTCATCTTAACATCAACTCTTTGTCCACCGATGTTATGCAAGTCATGTAATTCAAATCTCACTCTTTCATTCTTCGTGAATGGTAAACATAAGTTGCCGTGGAAGATATTATGTGTATATTACGTAATTATTACTATACTTATAGGTGTGCATCTGATTAGCTGATTGGTGAACCTCGTTGTTTTGTGGTAACCGGGTCGCAGTAACTGATTATTTTACAGCCTTCTGCCTTAACAATTAAATGAGAAACATATGTTTCGTTTTCTGCATGCTGCTGATATCCATCTCGACAGTCCTTTAAAAGGACTTGAAGAGTACCAGGATGCTCCACTTGAACAGATAAGGCAGGCTGTTCGTCGTGCCTTTGATAATCTGGTACAGTTAGCTATTGATGAAAAAGTAGCTTTTGTTCTGCTTGCCGGCGACTTCTACGACGGCGACTGGAAGGATTATAATACTGGCATTTATTTTGTTAATCGGATGGGTAAACTGGGTGCTGCAGGTATTCCGGTTTTTATGGTTTCGGGAAATCATGATGCAGCGAGCCAGATAACACGTTCACTGAAACTTCCTGATAACGTCACTCTTTTCCCTCATCGGCATGTTGGTACCCATAGTATTGATCGATACGGGGTTGCATTGCATGGGCAGAGCTTTTCTGCTCGTTCGGTGACGGATGATCTGGTACGGAACTTTCCTCAGGGTGATCCTGCGCTCTTTACAATCGGCCTTGTTCATACCAGTCTTAACGGACGTAGCGGTCATGAATTCTATGCTCCCTGTACGCTTGATGCCTTGCGCTCAAAAGGTTATGACTATTGGGCGTTAGGGCATGTTCATCAACGAGAGGAGGTCAGCCGTGATCCTTGGGTTGTGTTTCCCGGTAATATTCAGGGCCGACATATCCGCGAAACAGGTTCCAAAGGCTGCACGCTGGTGTCTGTTGAAGATGGACGTGTTATATCGGTCGAACACAGGGAGCTGGATGTTCTTCGCTGGGTGCTCTCTCGGGTTGATACGGCCGGATGCGAGAGCATTGACGCTTTGCTCGACCTTGTCAGGGAAAACTTTCAGGATGAGAGAGCCCGTGCAGATGGACGGCCGCTGGCAGTCAGGCTTGTATTGGAAGGGGTCACGCCACTGCATGGTCAGCTTCATGAAAAGGCTCAGCAGTTTAATGAAGAGTTGCGGGCTGTTGCAGCCAGCCTTGGTGATGTGTGGATCGAAAAAACAGTTATAAAGACACTGAAACCGCAGGTACTCCCAACAATGTATTCAGGTGATTCGCCTGTCGAATCGTTGATGAAATCGATTGAAACCCCGCAATTCGAAAAAGATACTCTTATAGATTTTATCCCGGAATTCGAGAAACTTCGCAGCAAACTTCCGCCCGAACTTCTCAGCGATGGTGATCCATTCAGGCCGGGAGAAGAAGAGCTTGCAGCCATTCGCGAGGAAGTGAAAGAGCTTTTGATAGGCAAAATACAGCAGCGGGGGCAATATGAAAATTAAAAGCCTTTCCCTGGTTGCCTTTGGCCCTTTTTCCGGTCAGGTTCTCGATTTTTCGTCAAGCCTGCCTGGGTTGCATATTGTTTATGGCCCGAATGAAGCCGGTAAAAGCAGTGCCATGAGAGCACTTCAGGCACTGTTATTCGGGTTTCCGGCCCGTAGCGGCGATAACTTTATTCACCAGAACCCTCAACTTCTTGTTGGAGGATGTCTGCAGGGAAGTAGTAGAGATGAGTTGACTTTTTTTCGACGGAAAAGAAATAAGAACGACCTTTTTGACAGCGATGACAATTCCATAGATCCACTGGTACTGACTCCCTTTCTGCATGGACTTGATAAGATCATGTTTACAGCTCTTTACGGCATTGATCATGAAACGCTTGTATCGGGTGGGCAAGGGATTCTTGATCAGAAGGGAGAGGTTGGAAAAGCCCTTTTTGCAGCGGGTGCAGGTCTTGCTTCTTTGAAGCCCCTTTTAGATGATCTTGACAATGAAAGCGACAGCCTTTTCAGGCCTCAGGGGTCGAGCAAAGCAATCAATGAAGCTTTGGCTCATTATAAGGAGCTGCACCAGCAATTCAGACAGGCAACGCTTTCAAGTCGGGATTGGGATGATCATAACCACGCTCTCTATGAGGCTGTAAGAAAAAAAGACGAACTCCAATCGTCCCGGCAAAAACTGGAAACAGAAAAACGCCGGCTTGAGAGATTAATGCAGGCCCTGCCGGATCTGTGGGAACGCAAAAGTCTACTCAAAAAGTTGGCTGAGCTGGGATCGGTGCGAACTTTGCCGCCTGACTTCAGCGAACGTCGCACTATCCTCGAACAAAAGGAGAGAGAGTCACGCATACAGCATGAACAGCTACAGGTAAGACGTCTTATGCGGCTGGAAAAAATAAAAGGGCTGTCTCTTAACAGGTCAGTCCTGGATGAGGCGGACATAATCGAGGAACTTCATCAGCGCCTTGGAGAGTACCTGAAAGCGGGAAATGACCGTCCACTGCGTGATGGGCAGCGTATGGCGTCCCGTTCAGAAGCGGGGAATCTTCTCAGGCAGATTAAGCCTGGATTATCACTTGATGATGTAGAAAGCTTGCGTCCCGGCTTGGCAAAGCGACGGGCTGTGCATGAGCTTGACACCAGATATGCGGCTCTTATGCAGTTAATCAGAGGAGCAAGGGTTCAGGAAGAGGAAGCTCAAAAGGCGTTACATGATGCCGAGAGTGAGTTGCATATGGTTTTGCCGGTTACTGAGACCGGTCGGCTTTCACTTGTGGTTTCAGCCGCAGACAGAGCCGGTGATCCTGACAGGGAAATAATGAGTCTCAGGCTGGATCGTGAAAGGGCTGAAAGTGAATGCTGTGCTGCACTGAATCGTCTGGGGCTCTGGAAAGGGCCATTGGAACTCGCAGGGTATCTTGCAATTCCTTTGCCGGAAACAGTGAGTCGATTTGATGAGGAGTTTAGGTTCCTCAGCGATAAACTGCGTCAGCTGGACATTGAAAAAGAAGCTCTTTCAAAGGAGTATACAGCAGTGAAGGAGCAGTTGCATCATCTTCAGGTTACTGCTGACGTACCGGCTGAAGAGGAATTAAGAAGGAACAGGAATCGGCGAGACCATGGCTGGATGCTTCTGCGCCGTCAATGGCTGCAGCGGGAGGATGTTGCTGAGGAGAGCCTGAAGTATGATTCCGAACACCCCCTGCCTGAGGCTTATGAACGTATGGTTTCGGTAACTGACCAGATTGCCGACCGGCTTTACCGTGATGCTGATCGGGTTCAGCAGCATGCGTCATTAAAAAACAGGGCTGAAACTATTGAAAGAAGGCTTGCTGAAATTTGCGAATCTGATGCAGTTGCCAAAAGTGCAGTCGCTGAGGTGAGTCGCCGCTGGCATAATGTCTGGGATCACTTTGCTGTTACACCATTATCACCCTTGGAAATGCGGGCATGGATCGGTGCCTTTGAAAATCTGCGCCTTCAGGTCGGAGCCCTGGAAAAGCATGTAAAAGACGAATCGATTAAGGTCTCTCGACGCAAGGAGTTGAGAAAAGAGCTTTTAAAAGAAATTGATGGAACCGGGAAAGGAAAGGACTTTCCTGGAGAGGAACTGAACGATGTTCTTGTCTACGCTCGTGAACTGCTTGACATCCATGAAAAAGCTCATAAACGACGCGAATTGTTACAGGCCAGAATACGCGATTTGAAGAGAACTTTGGAGCATGCGAAGGAAAACATTACAAGAGCAGAAAGAGAGATTGCCGAGTGGCGTTCGGATTGGGAAGATGCAGTCAAGCCGTTGGGACTCACCAGCAGGGTTCTTCCCAAAGAGACAATAGAATTTATTGACACTCTTCAGCGGTGCTTTGACAAACTCAAGGAAACAGATGAGTTCAGAAAAAGGATAGAGGGGATTGATAGGGATATTCGATGCTTTGAAGAGGATGTTGAGGTTCTGGTGAAAAAAATTGCTCCGGATCTTGCTGCCACCGATACGCGGTCAGCAGTCAACGAACTTAAAAGCCGGCTTGGCAGGGCAAGAGAGGAAAAAACTATTTTAGAGCAGGATACCGAAGAACTTGAGGCTTTGGACAATGCCATTCTTAACAGTCAGTCAGAGCTGCAGATCTGTATGGATGAGATGGCGGCCATGTTTCAACAGGCCTGTTGTGATACCAGAGAGGGGTTGATTGAAGCGGAGCAGCGGGCCAGTCACTTTACCATGCTGACTGATAACCTCCTTGATGTCGAAAAACGTCTGAACCGCATAGCTGAAGGTGTGCCGCTTGGTGATGTTGAAGTGCAGGCTGAAACAATAAATTCTGATGAACTTCCCGGTCAGATTGAGAGATTGAGCTACGAGATCACGACTGTGCTTGATCCTGAAATACAGCAATGTTCAGAGATAATTGGAAGTAAGAGGCATGAGCTTGAACGTATGGATGGGAGTGCAACAGCTGCTGATATTGCAGAAGCCCTGCAGAACTCTCTGACAAAAATTCGCCGGTTGACAGAGCGATATATCCGCATAAAAATTGCCGCAAAGATCCTCCATGATGAGACAGAGCGATACAGAGTGGAAAACCAGGATCCAGTGCTGAAAATTGCCGGCAGGTACTTTATGGAACTGACACTGGCTTCATTTACCGGATTACGTACTGATATTGATGACCATGGACGTCTGGTACTTGAAGCTATCCGTGCGAATGGGAACTGCCTCCAGGTTGAAGCGATGAGTTCAGGGACACGTGATCAGCTCTATCTTGCATTGCGTCTTGCAACACTTGCATGGAGAATTGCGGCGAGTGAACCAATGCCCTTTATTGTGGACGATATTCTGATTAATTTCGACGATCAACGTTCTTCTGCAACGCTTGAAGTATTGAGTGAGCTGGCTGAAAAAACCCAGGTTATCCTGTTTACTCACCACAAAAAGATCGTTGAAACAGCAAAGGAGTTGCAATATCCCGAAAAAGTTTTTATTCATCAGCTTGGGGCTGGCATTGAAAACGTGAACTGAAAAAGGAGTGACAACTTTGGGATATGTTGAAAAAAACCTGATGCAGGGGGAGAAGCTTTATGTTGAGGGAAGGCTTCACTGGACAATTTTTTCAAAGGCAATTCTGTTCTTTGCTATTGCAGCCGGTTTGCTGATTTACTCTTTGAAAACATCGATGGCAGGTGAGGCGCAGGTCTCGCTGCTCGTGCGGAATGCCGGCTTTCTGGTACTGATTCCTGCCTTCTGGTATCTTGCTGATGCCTCTATCAAACGTCAGTCAACGGAGCTGGCGGTAACTTCCAAAAGGGTGATAGCAAAATTCGGATTCATCAAACGGAGCACTATCGAGCTGAATCACAGCAAGGTTGAAAGTTTTCATGTTGATCAAAGCGTCCTTGGACGGATTTTCGGGTTTGGCACCCTGCACATTAACGGCACGGGTGGCGGGATAACTCCTATTCCCAATATTTCCGATCCGCTTGGATTCCGGCGTAAAGCAATGGAAGCGATTGATGCCTCGCAAAAAAACAGTTGAAGAGAAATAATGAAACGGTAAAAATGATGGTGGATGGCGCTTAATCTTTTTTACATCTCCTTTTTTTCTGCGTCAAGATTCGCCTGCCTGGCTAACTCCTCCAAGGGCAAATCGGGTAACCCGTGTCGACGCCACTCTGTGTAGTCAAATCGATCACGAGATACTGCCATCAGGAAACGCTCCGTTTCCACTAACCCTAAAGCGCTAATAAGGGCATGCATTCCGGCAACTCGAATTTCAGTTTCAGTTTTCATACCATTTCTCTATATAAGCTAAAGCGTCCTGCGGCAACATTGCCACGACACCAGCAGCAGCTCGCAAGCGTTTAATCAGTCGATCATCTGTTGTAACAAAGAGTTCCGCTCCTCCCGCAATTGCACATGCCACATGCAGCGCATCGTACTTACCTACTCCGATTGAAATAAGGTTTCTGGCTCGTTCAAGCACTGATGTATCAATCATTATCATAGTTGATGCAATATTACGCCAATTCAATATAGCCATTCGATGCTCTTCAAATGGGTTCTTTGAACACTCGAAATCAAGAATCGAAGACCAAATTAGCTCGCATTCTATATTCTTGATCTTATGCTGAATGACGACTTTTGCCTCAGTTTCAATCCTGATGCGTGATTGTATCTGGTCATCATAAGGACGATTGAAGCAGCACATATCAAGATAGATTCTCATTTTCCCCTAAATCTCAGCAGCATCTTTTATGAATAAAACAAGTTTTCTAACTTGAATGCGGTTTGAATCTTGCGAATTTTACTTAAAAATACAACTACCATACCGACTTCCAAGTTCTTAAGTTGATATGTTCGCCGCTAGAGAAAGATATTGCTGGCTGGAACTCACCTCATTTCAAGCAACAATACTGACGTCTGAATAAGCCAATGCGGGATGTGTACTTGTCCCAATTATGGCAATCTGCACAGCTGCCGCTCCACCCACTCCGTCAGCATCGTAGTAAAGCGCTCCTGTCGTGGTGTTGTATACGATTCGGTCATCGGCGTCATGAGCAGTCACTACTCCAGCCCCGGACCAGAACTGTCCGGCACTCAATGGTCCAACGATACTGCCAAGGCCAGCATAAACAGCTTTGCTGAACAGAAGCTTATCCACACCCAACTCAAAATCTGTCACAGTATCTTTATTCGTACTGGCATTCGCTGCCACATTAAACAAAAAATAATCACTGCCTGATCCTCCCGTCAGAGTGTCATTACCGTTCCCGCCGATTAACGTGTCATTTCCTGCACCTCCGTTCAATGTATCATTACCGGCTCCACCATCCAGAGAATCGTTATAGCCTGTGCCGGTCAGCGAGTTCGCCCCAGCATTTCCAATGATCCAAAGAGCATTCGTTACTGCCGAAGCATTCACATTAAGGGCTGTTGTTCCCGTCGTTACCGCCGCTGTTGCTGTACCTGTGCCGATAACCACTTTCTCAATACCCGTGTCACCAGCATACAAGGTCAGGGTGCTTGCTGTGGTTGAGGCAAATCGCACCTCATCTGTACCGCTCAGGCCACTATCAGCGAACTCAGCAGCAGGGTGATCGGTAGCCAAGCCGACAAAGTAAATATCAGAACCCTCTCCACCGTTCAAAATGTCAGTCCCTGCTTTGCCATCAAGGATATTAGTGCCGCTGTTGCCGATAAGAGTATTCGCCAACGCATTGCCAGTGCCATTTATGTCTGCTGTTCCAATCAATGTCAGGTTCTCTATATTTGCTCCTAAGATATAAGTAATGCTTGAGAACACCGTATCAGTACCCGCAGACGCAAGTTCCGTAACTATGTCACCGGCACTGTCCACATAATAGGTGTCATTGCCTGCTCCGCCCTGCATCGTATCAGTACCGGCTCCTCCATCAAGAATATTGTTGCCGCTGTTGCCGATAAGCGTATTCGCCAAGGTGTTACCTGTTCCATTAATGTCGGCTGTTCCTGTCAATGTCAGGTTTTCAACATTAGCTGTTAACGTGTAGGTAATACTCGATTGTACGGTATCAGTACCTGCCGATGCTGCTTCCGTTACCACATCACCGGCACTATCCACCACATAGGTGTCGTTTCCTGCTCCTCCCTGCATTGTATCATTACCAGCAACACCGTTGAGGATATTGTTACCGCTGTTGCCGATGATAAGATTGTCCAAAGCATTACCGGTTCCATTAATGGCCGCTGTTCCCGTCAGCGTCAGGTTCTCCACATTGGCAGTTAACGTGTAAGTAATACTCGATTGCACCGTATCAATACCTTCGTTCGCAAGTTCCGTCACAACGTCGCCGGTACTATCCACCACATAGGTGTCGTTACCGGCTCCACCCTGCATCGTATCATTACCGGTACCACCGTTGAGGATATTGTTGCCGCTGTTACCGATAAGGATATTCGCCAGCGTGTTACCGGTTCCATTCATGTCGGCTGTTCCCGTCAACGTCAGGTTTTCAACATTAGCTCCTAAGGTGTAGGTAATGCTGGAGAGCACTGTATCAGTACCTGCTGATGCTGATTCTGTAACGACATCACCGGCACTGTCCACCACATAAGTGTCATTGCCCGCACCTCCAACCATAGTGTCATTACCCGCTCCGCCATCCAACGTGTCGTTCCCTGCTAAACCAGTGAGGGTATTGTTGCCACTGTTACCGATGATAATGTTGTCCATGGTATTACCGGTTCCGTTGATGGCGGCTGTTCCTGTCAGGGTCAGGTTTTCAACATTTGCACCCAAAGTATAGGTAATGCTGGAAAGCACGGTATCTGTTCCTTCAGATGCCAGTTCCGTCACGACATCACCGGTACTGTCCACCACATAGGTGTCATTGCCCGCACCTCCCTGCATTGAATCATTTCCTGTTCCGCCGTCAAGCAAATCGTTACCGCCAAGGCCGTAAATCATGTCATTACCGCCCAAACCATATAAAGAATCATTACCTGCCGTACCAGTAAGTGTATCATTGCCTGCTGTACCAATGTTCGGGTCAGGTATAGTCGTAAAATCATAGGTCGAAGTACCGGCATAGTTGTTGCCTGCTGTATCTTGAATCGAGCCTGCGGCAAACGTCACAAAGTAGTGAGTGCTGTAGCTTAAATCAGTTGATGGGTTGAGCCTCAATGTGTTTCCCGATACCGTAAGGTTCGTACTCGTTGCTGCATCATAGCTTGCCACAAGAGGTCCTGCGGCTGAGCCGCTGTGGATTTCAACTGAGCCTGTGCCTTTCTGAATCGGCTCGCTGAAGGTCAGCACAATGTCACTGCCGATAGCAACGCCCGTCGCTGCATCTGCCGGACTGAAAATGGTGACTGCAGGCGGGGTCGAGTCGACAACAGTGACCGTGGCCTGGATGGCTGTTGTCGATTCAGCCCCACTGTTGTCCTTAGCCACGACGGTAAATGCATTTAGCATGCCGGTAATATCGGCAGCAGGTGTCCAGTAGGCCTGATGCGTTGCATCAATGGTGTTGTTCGTCACAGCATCATAGGCTGTGGCAGTAGCCTCATCAAGACCAATCTTGAGAGTACCGGTGCTGAGCGCCTTGATGACGAAAGCATCTACCGTGCCATCGACGTCCGCCGCATTCCCATGCGATTTCAGCTCTGCAAGAGTTATTGCTACAGGGGTGTTTTGACTGGTCGTGTCAACCGGAGCATTGAACACGGTCAGAGTTGGAGCATCGTTAACGGGTGTAATTTGTACAATGGAGCTGCCGGTGGCACTCAATGCTCCTCCTGTTCCTTGGTCACCTGTATTACCATCGGAAAAGGTCCAGTTGATCTGTACTGAGGCTGGCGGATTGTCGGAACTATTGCTGTACGCTATCTGCTGGATGAGAGAATTAACAATTGCATTCGTTGCATTGCTATTAAAGGTAATGAGTAAGGTACCTGCTGAATTAGTGATGACTTGACCCCTGATGTTGCCATTTTCTAAAAGGTCACTACCCTCTGTAAGTGCTCCAAGCGACCCTGAGGTTATGGCTGAAAAGTGATCTTCACTATTGGCTCCAGTATTGCGCTGCAGCAAGAGAGACGCCCCAGCATAGTTGCCGCTCGCAGAGAGTTCCGCATCGTTAATCTGAACGTCGTTGTCAAGTATAACAGGTGCGCCATTTTCGATTGTTTGGGTAATATTGCCAAATGAAGTATCAGGGCTTCCGTCAGGATTGTACCGAGCAAGACCAACGTTGAAGATCGAATGAGAGACCGAACCCGCCACAATGATTTTGCCGTCTGCCTCCACGATTACGCTTGTTGCTTCATCAGTAGCACCAAATTCCGAAGTGACTATTCCAAGACCATCTCCAAAGGTTGTATCAAGACTGCCATTAACGTTATATCGAGCTAAAGCAAAGTCCCTGCTAATAGAGTTCTGGGTGTACCCTGCAACAAGAATCTTTCCATCGGGCTGCAAAGTAACGCTGTTAGCTTTAGCATCAAAACCTCCAAAATCCGTAGTCACCTTGCCATTTCCATCAAAACTCGTATCAAGGCTCCCGTTGGAATTATAACGCGCTAAAGCAAAATGATGGTTACTGTACCCTGCCAGAATAATTTTACCATCAGACTGTAATACCATACTATAGGCAGCATCAAAACCATCAAAGTCTGTGGTGACCTGACCTGTATGCTGAGACGGATCATCAGTGGAGATGTCACCAAAAGTAGTATCAAGGTGCCCATTGGAATCGTAACGAACCAAACCAAAGTCAGCCGATCTGGATCCCATTGCAGCAAGAATCTTACCATCAGCTTGCTGGGTAATGCAATGGAAAGCTCCTAGAAAGTCACACCAAGCCTTTCCATCAACTGCAAACGATGTGTCGAGACTACCGTCAACATTCTAGCGGGCCAGAACTGAGTATGTATTTCCCTCGTACAGATAGGCATTTCCTCCTGCAAGAATTTTACCGTCAGATTGCAAGAAAAGGCTTTCGATTTCGGTACCAAAATCCGAAATAACTTTACCATCTCCTGAAAATGTAGTATCAAGACTTCCATCAGGATTGTAACGAGCAAGAGCGAATGCGCCAGATCCGCCTACAAGGATCTTGCCGTCTTTCTGCACTATAATGCTATGAGCTTCATCCCAACGTAGAGAGGTAAAGTCAGTAATAACCCTGCCAGACCCGCCACCAAACGTTGTATCAAGTCTGCCGTTGGTATCAAAGCGCGCTAAGCAAAAGTCTTCAACTTGAGCGTTTACATTGCCACCCGCAACCAGAATCTTCCCATCTGGTTGCAAGGCGGCACTATAACAATCACTATATGTTGAGTCAACAAGTTTCCCATCATTAAGAAACAGAAAGGAGGGCGCCTGATTGACAAGTTCTGTCGGGTCACCAAATACATAGTTATAATTTATGGTTGCATCTTTTACAATAACTTGATTTGCTTCAATTGGGCCGGTAGATACCTCCAGTGTCCAGTCTCCACCGGCAAATGCTCCACCCGTCAGGTTATCCGATGCAGCTACATCAGCGTTTATCAAATGCGATAATGTATCAATGAATTGGTGCCCCGTTGCACCCGCACCAACACTGCACCCATAAAGCAATAAATCGCCATTGTCGGTTAAAGAGTGCCCGATTGATTCCAGATGAGACTGGTATTCGGAAAGATTATTTTCGGTAAGAAGTGTACTGCCGATTGTTATGGATCCAGCAGAACCGTGGGAAATTATCTGTATTGAGTCATAGTCACTTTTCCCTGTCAGTACCGATTCTATCTGCAGCACCCCATCAGCACTTGCATTAAGAATATAGTATTCAGTTCCAGTGTCAAATTGCGAAACCAACAAGTCAATATCATTAACCCTACTGTCGATGAATACTATTGTTTTAGCCATGATAGAGGTTCTCCTGATTGAGTGGATAATTCAATTAGTTAACAGCCCGATTGGGTATTAAAAATATATGGCATATTTTTGTAATGGTAATTTTTAACTTTTATTTAATTATTTCATTTCTCCTCACTTTTAATTGTGCATCCGTATTTACGGGATATGTATATATATTTCCGTAATAATAAGTTAGTGTTATTACGGAAAATCGATACTTTCACATTACAAATAATACTATCTATCCTGATGGTTATCAAAAAAATATTTTTGTTGATTCCAATATATATTTCATCCCTAACCGATCTTTCTTGCCAACAGTTTATACTTGTGATCCAAAAAAAGCAGTACAGTTGAAGGCGACCACAAGGGGCGACCGTAAGTTGCAATGCTCTATGAGTGCAAATAGATAAGAGGTAGCGAA
>Ga0364914_10357_pt2 | contig 12214 bp, 8 predicted proteins | sample ExccelJu500001D3_3_FD_206954 | JGI IMG/M metagenome (GOLD analysis project Ga0364914, IMG submission 206954) | Enriched cells from Trout Bog Lake Hypolimnion, Wisconsin, USA - BchlTB.June25.5000.01.D3 | ecosystem: Environmental > Aquatic > Freshwater > Lake > Hypolimnion/Profundal zone | place... | reverse complement strand
CCCTGATGACGCGTTCGTGGAAAGGGGTGCCCGGCACAGGACCATAAATCAGGAATTGTGAAAGGGAGGGTTTGGCCTTCATGAGGCCGTCGAGTTCCCTGGCAACGACTTCCTGGTTCTGGTAATCGAAGCCAACGATCATTGAGGCGAGAACGGTGATGCCGTGGTCGCGCAGGTCGGTGAGAATTTCATCCACGGGGCGTCCCTGCTGTTTTGCGTAGCCCGAACGGGTGCCTTCGTAGCCAATCCAAAAACCGTCAATGCCCATTTCCAGGATCTCTTCAACCTTGTACTGGCTGACGGCCTTGATGCTGGCAAAAGCGAAGATCGAAAGCGTTTTCCCGCTGTTAATGACGCAGTCGCGGAATTCCATGGCTCGCGTTTTGTTCAGCAGAAAATCTTCATCGATGATGAGAAAGACGAGGTTGGGGTCTGTTTCCAGATATCGCTCGACGACGTTGAAGATGTCTTTGCCAGTGGGCAAAAGACGGATGTGTTTGCGCGAGAAGAAGTGCGAAGTGCAGCAAAAATCACATCCGTTTGGGCAGCCAAGCCCGGCGAAGATTTTTCCGGTGCCGGACACTCTCCAACCGAAAACCTTGAGCCAGCTCACGATGAGAGGATGCTTGTAGGGCATTGAAATCGGAGCATCGCCAAGCAGGCGGCGAAAATAGGCAACGCCTTCCTCGCGGCAGATATAGTCCGCGTAAGGTTTAAGAACTTCATCTTTGAGAATGGTGCCGTAGCCGCCGAGAACAATTTTGGAGCTGGGCGCGTATTGGCGAATCAAAGCAACGGCTTCCTTCATTTTGTGCATGACAGCCATGACGAAAGAAATTCCGACATAGTCGTAGCCCTTCTTAAGTTCGCGGATCAGCTCGCTCTTGGAGGGGTATTGTAAAACAACCGTATGCGCCTCAAGATTTTCAGCAATGTAATCGAGAGAGAAGACAACATTGACGGTGCGGGGGCTGAAAATGCCCTGCGCACGGGTAACTTGCCGGTAGAGGAGTTCGTAACCAACGGAGGGACCATCTCCGTATTCCGGTCCCAAGGGACGACAAACGCTTGTTAAAAGGACTTTCTTGCTCATTAAGTGCCACCTAAGTTTGGCTGCGGTGGGATCGCTGCTCTGCGGCTCACACTGAGGCGCTGGGGGATGTCTGCCACTTGCCAAGTGGACAGAGATTACGTTAAAACCAAAGGCACGTCAATGCCATGGTCGTTGGCGATCAATCTCCACGGTAGCCTATGACTGGGAATTGACGGAGCAATTCCCTCCATGAAGAATTTGTCGCAGGACTTAATTGGTTAATGGATCTCTGTATTACTGATACGCTCGATGTGCAATGTTTCCCCCATGGCGCGTTCGAGACGGGCGCGGGCGACAGAATAGTCGCGCAGCGCCTGCACTTGGGTGGTACGGGCTTCGGTCAGGGATGTCTGCGCACCCAGCACGTCAAGTTGGGTGCCGGTGCCTGCGTCCATGCGAACTTCCGCAAGGCGCAGCGCTTCTTCGGCTTGCTCCTGCACTTTTTTCTGGGATTCAAGAACTTCTTTGGACTGGATAAAATCGGAGTAGGACGTGCGCACTTCAAGCTCAATCCGGCGACCGGCATCGTCCAGGTCCAGCCTGGCCTTTTCATAACGGGCTTCAGCTTCCATCACTTTGCCCCGGGTGAAGGCCCCGTCGAAAAGATTCCACGATACTTGCGCCCCGGCCTGCCAGCCGTTGAGGTCCCTGGCGAGATCATTTTCAAAACCGGGGCTGCGCCATCCGTAGCCCGCAAAGATTTGCGCGCTGGGCTTATAACCGGCCCTGGCATTGACGATATCTTCGCGCCGCAGACTTCTGGCCTTGTTGAGCGCGGATAGTTCAGTCCGGTTTTGCATGGCGCGGCCAATGGCCACGGGCAGCGAGATTTCACAGGGATCGGCGGCAAGAACGTCGCTCAGGCGCAGTGGAATATCTTCCCAAACGGTTTTAGGCAGGTTCCAGCCAAGAAGGTTGGACAGGTTGTTTTTTGCCACGCGATAGGCATTGCGTGCTCGAATCAAGCGGGGCTGAGCATTGGCCCGTTCCACTTCGGCGCGCAAAACATTGAAACGAGGAAGGGTTCCGGCGTCGAAGCGGCGCCGGGTATCGCCAAGTTCTTGAGTGAGCAATTTGACAGAGGCCTCCTGCACCTCTATTTGCTGGGCGCCCAGGAGAACGTCGTCGTAAGCAACGCGAACATTAAGGAGCGTGTCGGCGACAACGGTTTCGTAGTTCAATTCCGCTGCTTCGCGGGTGAGTTTGACGGCGCGCAGGGCAGACGTCACGCGGCCTCCTTCGTAAATGGACTGCTGAACGCGAATCTGGCTTTGCCAATTTTGATTTGGAAGCTGGATTGCATTCATTGGGATGGGGATTTGTTCCACTGATCCCGCATCCTGGGCGTTGTAATTTCCCGAAGCTGTCACTTTAGGCAGAACGATCGATCGGGTTTGAATGCTCACGCCGTAGTTGGCCTTCAAATCCGCTTTGGCCTGGAGAATTGCGCTATTCTGCCTGAGGGCGATATCCACCGCATCGACCCGCGATAGCGGCTGGGATAACACGTGGGTGGAAACCGGCTGATTCATTTGCGCAATCGACGATAAGGAGGTTGCACAGAGGATCAGGGTCATCAAAGGCCGCGCATATCCGAAATTATTGTTCATATCTATTTCGAGCTTGAGTCTATTGTTAACTTGTCCAGTCGGCATAACGCTTCCAGCAGCATGACCCCGGAAAGATTGGCGCTGAGTTCCGACGACGTCTTCCCCCACCCCACCGGCGACACTGGGCCGCCGTGCAATTCTTGATCGGCCAACGCCTGAGCCAGGGGCCGTCCGTTGGATTCCAATACAACGCGAATTCGTTCAGAGAGGCGAGGCGAGGCAAACGCAAGCGTGGCCAAGTGCCGAGCCAAGATCCCCTTGAACAGGCCTCCATCCCCGCCGCCTTTTTCATGGCAGAGGCATGTTTCCGTGTCAAAAAAAACATCCAATGCAGCGCCTGCCGTTCTCTCGGCTTCGTCGAGATACTTCTTATCGCCTGTCGCCCGTTGTAATTCAAGACAAGCGCCAATGAAGATTCCCTGATTATAGGTAAAGAGCCACGCTTTATCGATTCCTCCGCTGCCCTTGCGGTTGATTCCATCCCAAATAAGACCCGTGGCTGGATCCCGCAGCGTCCTGGCCAGCCAGTCGTGAATGCGAATGGCTTGAGCGAGAGAGTCGGAATGCGCATCGAATTGATGAAGTAGCGCCCCCGCCAGAATCGCGGGTCCATTGGCGGGAGCATTTTTGTACTTCCGCTGAGACTTGCGCCAGGGAATGCCTCCGCCGCAATCATCGTTCCAGGCTCCATCGATCTCATTCCAGAGCAGTTGCGCGGCAGACCGGTAAGATCTGTCGCCGGTAGCCAGCTCAGCATCAATCAGGGCGCAGGCCATCCAGCCTTCATCGTCAAAAAAATCATTCGTCCAGCGACCGCCGTTATGTTTGATAATACCGGCACACAGCGCAGCCATGTCGCCAGGCGACCAAACCGTGCTCTTCCTCCGAACCGCGTCGCCCATGAGATCCAACGCATGAGCCTGCCACCAATAGTTTAAGGGCTTGCCCGAATCGCTGGAATAAACCGCGTGACTGCGGAACACGCGCTGGCCGGGTTGCCAGAATTGACGTTTGAGCGCCGCCTGGCCCCGTTCCGCAGCCAGACGCCAATCGTCACCCGCCGCGACTCTCATATTTGGAAGGGCGATTATAGCAAGGACGACAGGAATCAAGCCGCCACGGAAAACCGCCGGTAAAAACCGTCGTCGCGGCGGAAGGATTTCTGTTATGGCGGCTGCCCGTCTCATCATTTATCTTGTTTTAGCCGAAACTCATGGCAGCAGATAGCAAAAGTTTGAATTTGCGTGTAATCTGCGGCGTCTTGGATTGTGATAATGCGAATCATATTACTGGTCCTTTACTGTGTTGGATTCAACTCTGTGTTGTATTCAGCGCCCGAAGCCAAGCTGCCTATTCCGGCGGCTGCCGACATTCTTAAGACATTAAATAGAGCACACCCCCGCCTGCTGGCGTCGCAAAGCGACTTCGACCGATTGCAACAAGACATCAAGACCAACGCTCTGATGGGTCGATGGTATGGCAGTGTGCAGAACGAGGCTGAAAAGCTTCTGCAGGAACCCGCCTCCCGCTACGAAATTCCCGATGGCAAGCGCCTCCTGGCAACGAGCCGGCGCGTTCTTGGCCGGGTTTATACGCTGGGATTTTCCTACCAGATGACCAAGGACCGTCGTTTCTCGGACCGCGCATGGAAAGAACTGGATGCGGCAGGCCACTTCAAGGATTGGAATCCATCGCATTTTCTTGATACCGCCGAAATGACCCATGCCTTCGCCATTGGTTACGATTGGCTCTATGACGCCTGGACGCCTGAACAGCGCGCGTTCCTGCGGGACAATATCGTCACCAAGGGACTGAACCTCGGGATTGAAATTGAGCGCAAGAAAAGCTGGTGGGCTGCCGTGGATCACAATTGGAACCAGGTATGCAACGGTGGACTTGGAATGGGAGCCTTGGCTGTGGCGAACGAAGAACCAGCGCTGGCGGGAGAGTTTTTGAGCGCCGCCTTGAAGTCCATTCAAATCCCGATGCCGGGCTTCGCGCCCGACGGCGGGTGGATGGAGGGACCCGGATACTGGGCGTATGCAACGGCCTACAACGTCGTGTTCCTGGCCGCACTGGATTCGGCGCTGGGCACCGATTTCAATCTATCCAGCATCCAGGGATTTTCCGAAGCCGGCACTTTTCCCATTTACCTGAATGGCCCATCGGGCCAGTCTTTTGATTTCGCCGACTGCGGGTCGGGTTCCATTCACGGCCCGCAACTGTTCTGGATGGCGAAAAAATTCAACCGTCCCGAATTCGCCGCTCTCGAAGAGTCCCTGGTCGAAGGTCCCCGATCCGAGCTTGGCGCCAAGGATTTGATCTGGTTCAAGACCTCCGGCGGAACCAATACACTGCGCGCTCTCCCGCTGGACAAATATTATCGCAACATCGAAGTGGCAACCATGCGAAGCGAATGGAACAACCCACAGGCGCTGTTTGTCGGAGTCAAGGCAGGCAGGAATGGGGTGAACCATGGGCATTTGGACCTGGGTTCGTTTGTATTTGACGCCACAGGCAAGCGCTGGGCGCTGGATCTCGGGTCCGACAACTACAATATGCCGGACTATTTCGGCAAGCTGCGCTGGACCTACTACCGCCTGCGGGCCGAGGGCCACAACACACTCGTTCTAAACCCTGACGCCACGCCAGATCAGAATGTCAAAGCCGATTCGAAGATTGTCCGTTTTCAATCCAAGCCGGAACGCTCTTTCGCTGTTACCGATCTGACGCCGGCATACAGCCGCAACGCGCAAAAAGTCTGGCGCGGCATTGCATTGGTCAACCGGAAGGAGCTTTTAATCCAAGACGAAGTCCGGTCGGAAAAACCGGCAGATCTCTGGTGGTTCATGCATACATCCGCCCAGATCAAGCTGAACGGCGCATCAGCCGTTTTGAAATCGGGAGACCAATACTTAACCGCGCGAATACTCTCTCCCGCCGGAGCCGTATTCACCCAGATGGCGGCAGCGCCATTGCCCAATTCTCCAAACCCAAAAGAACAGAACGCGAATAAAGGCATCACCAAATTGACCGTGCATCTCCCTGACGTAAAAGATCTGCGTCTCACCATCCTGCTGACACCTGGAACAGGAAATGCCCGGCCCGGCGCGATTGTGCCACTGGAAAAGTGGTAGAGGCCGCGGCCGGATTCCCGAGACTGGTCATGTATTCAAAATCGTGGTTTAATTTCTCATGCGCGATTCACAAAAACAGTATTTTGAACATACGATGCATTCGATCCCGTTGCTAACCACTCTGGCAGCCCTGGTATTCCTCCCACTAGTCGAGCAAGCATCACCATCCGCCAATTACGACATACTAATCGCCGGCGCGGGCACAGGCGGTTGGAGCGCGGCCGTGCAGGCGGCGCGGATGGGCTGTTCGGTGTTGCTTATTGAGGAGACCGACTGGATTGGCGGCCAGATGAATGCGGCGGGAGTGACATCGATGGACGAAGGCACAAGAGAAATTCGCGAACAGGGAATTTACCACGAGTTCTATCAGCGCGCTGTGGAGACTTATCGGAAACTGGGAAAATCCGTGGGCACCTGTTACTTCAACAGCAACTCCTGCGCGGTCGAACCAAGGGTCGGCCAAAGGATATTGTACGATTTTATCAATGAGGCAAACCAGAAAGGCTCAGGTCACATCGAGATTTCTCTTCGGTCGCGCATCGTGAAAGTGTTTCGTGATGGCAAACTGGTTCGCGGCGCAGAAATCGAGACATTCCGTCAGGGCGGCCCGGTCACCAACCACCTTGATTGCGCCATTCTTGTGGATGCCACCGAATACGGCGACATCCTCCCGATGGCCGGCGTAAGCTACCGCGTTGGAAAATGTACGAGCGACAATATTGATCCAAAAGTGCGAATGCAGGACAACACATGGACATCAGTGGTGAAGGAATACCCCAAAGGCATTCCCGCCGAATTGCAGATAACCTCGCCGCCACCGGGTTATACTGCAGCAAAAGAGAAGAAGCATTTTTCCCGTATTCAAATGGTTGGTGACAGAAAAGACGTCTACGCCGACCCTACCAGTTGGTTGGCGGTGTCGTGGTATCGCGGCATGCCGGACTCATCGCGCAAGGACACGCCTCCGTTCCCAATTCCAACCCGCACTCATTTGAACATCGCGCAGAATGACACTTGGACCACGGTAGGCGATTGCGAAGACCCGATACAACGTTGGGCCAAGGGAGTTGAAATGCGATTGCTGACGCTCCAACTTCTATATTACCTCCAGCAGGAGTTGAAGCTTCCGTGGTCGGTGGCGGACGATGAAGGCTATGATTCTCCCTATAACCGCGATCAAATAGCACGCGTTGTAGCGGAAACTCCCTCCTTGAAACCCTTTGAGCGCGTTCTGCAGCTCTTCCCACCGATTCCTTACACCCGGGAAAGTCGGCGTATGATCGGTCGCCACACCGTCGTCAGCGACGAGATCAGTCGCAAAAAGGGACCGAAGGCTTTTGCTGACGCGATCTCGGTCAACGATTACGCTGAAGACTTGCATGGCTCGACTCGCCCGGAGTGCATAGAACTCAATCTTGAAGCCGCTCCTGCCATTACGAAGGTGAAACCTCCGCACAATGAACGGGTAGGGCCATTCCAGCTGCCCTTCGAGGCCTTCATTCCTGAATCGGTTGATGGCTTTCTTGCCGCCGAAAAGAACATCTCCCAATCGCGTTTGGTCAATGGAGCGACCCGACTGCAGCCGAGTACCATGTTGAATGGCCAGGCTGTCGGGTCAATCGCGGCGCTCGCGATTAAGAAGAAAGTCCAGCCGCGGGCGCTTGATCCCCTTCTCGTGCAAAACGCGATGTTAGACGCCGGCGTTAAACTGGTCATTCAACCACTCAAAACACCGCGTGGCACTCCGGAGTGGAAAAACCAGCAGCTCGCGCATTTGCGCGGCACAGAGACGGCCGTGACTCCTGCCCCACAAGATAAGCCCAATCCGTGAAGTAGTTTCCCCGACCGGCATGGACCCGACCTGGTCATTGGTGGAAAAGTCTGCCAATGTCAACAGTTGGACCAATTACGACAACTTGCTCGATTCCCCCCGGTACGGCGAATGAAGCCTCTGTTGATTTTCGATTTCGGCAAACGCCCTCTACCGGCGGCTACAATTCGGTCCATCGCTGTTTGGCCATTCGACAGTTCGGAACATGGCCCCCACACCGAGCTGGGCGACCTTGCGCTGGCTCGACTGCTACCATCGAATGTAGCAGCCTCCGTCGCCCGATGACACCTTGCTGGCCGCCACCGACCCAAGCACCCCAAGCCGTTTTAATACGGCCTTTCGGTACGCTTTCTTTACGGGCGTCGGAATGGAGGCAGTCGCCTTGTTTTGCAGCCGCTCTTGCGCATTGTTCTTCATAATCATAGCGTCAAAAGTTTGCCAGGCTTATGGTTTGTATATCCTGAAAAGCTGGAGCTTGCTGCCAGCGCTCAGTGTCACCGCATATTGACCGCTCACTGGCACTGCCACAGTCACCCACCCCGATTGCGACGTCACACTCTCGCGGCCTTGCACCTCATATCCGTCGCCCAATGTGCCAGACCAGGACAACACAATATTGTTCCCACCGCGAGTCACCGTCACCATTGGCGCTTCGAGGGTGCTTTCGGAATCCATATTTCCCACGGTGGGAACATCTGCCCCCAAGGTCGCCTGATCCTTGGAAAGCACGTCGGATATTGTGACAAAAGCGCTGGCGCCGGGGCGTCCGTAGCCTTCCAGGACAACGACATTGTCACTGCCGGGATTCATTGCCGCGCTCACATCCACCACCACCACTTCATTATCCAACAGATTATCCACCATGAATGTCTGCCCGTTGACGATGACGTGCATGTATTTGAGACCGGGATTTCCATTGCATATCTGCACAAAACTCTCCACCGACATGATCCCTGTAAACACCTGGCGCACACCGCCAGATGGCCCCACCTGCAAGGTGGTAAACACAGGATCAAATGATACGCCGTTGGCCCCGCATTCGTCCGTCACCAGCGCGTTGACCGTGGCGGAATTACCTGGAATAATCTTGGTGGCAACAAGCACCAGATTGGTTGTCCCTTCTGGCAGGGCCATGGCGTTTGTCATGGTTACTTGTCCGACTGTCGTCCCGGCCCCCAACCCGATGCCGTAGGCGATCGCGGTCACAGTGCAGTTGGTCATCCGGAGGCCTTGGACGCTCTTCATGCCGTAGGCATTGGTATAGGAGAGTTGAATATTACCAGCGACCACAGCCCAGCCGTTGGTCGTTTCGCCCGTAGCGCCACAGCCGCGGGGTGTAAAAATCACGCTGATTGAATTTGCAACATTGGTCACGCTAAAGCTACCGCCTCCCAGAAAATTCTGGAATTGGCTGCTGTCCACCGTGATCTGGCTCGGATTGGTAAAATTAAGGATGCTCACAGCCGAAGTGGCGACACACCAGGAATAACTGTTGCGACTCAAGAAGCCGGCAGCCAGACCCGGAGCGCCGCTGGCCTGAGAGACCAGGCGGATTGTGTAAGGATGAGCCGGGGTCGCTGCCACAGACACGCTGTAGTTGGGGAAATTGAGCCAATTCCAACCTGGAGTGCCACCCGGAGTGCCGGAGGCATTGTCAAGATCAACCTCGTAGCTGCCATCGGCAGACAGGGGCGGGGCATAGTTTGTGTCAATCAAAAACGCTTTAATGCCATTGTTGCAGTTCAGCGCAAAGAGATAATTGCCACCGAACGCCGTGGCCCCTACGCCCGCGGCAAGGGTGCCGATGGCATTTTCTGTCGCAAACAGTTCCTGGTCCCTCAATACCGGTCCATTGGTCAGGTTCGACACGTCATAGAGACGCACGTTGTCGTTTACTTCGCTCGAAATCCCCGCCAACCACCTCCTGGCACCATCCGTTGAGATGCTTCGCAGCGTGGTTCCCACCACGTTGTTAGGATACACAGTAACCACCGCCCCCGTCGCGGGATTGGAACCAAGGTCAAATTGGACGAGGTATAATTGCTGGTTCATCGTCTTGGCCCAGAAGGTGTTGGAACTGGCAAACGCAATGCCCGTTTGAGCAAACCCGGCGGGAACACCGCTTACCTTAATAACCGTGTTCGTAAAATTCACACCGTTTGTGGTGCTCAGCAAGACTACATTGGTCCCCAAGTCCGAGGCTATGAGTATCTGGGTATTGGTCCCTGCGCCTCGCACAGCCATGTTATCGCCCCAACGCGTCGACGACGACGCACTTGGATCTGGAGCGCCCGAATATGCTCTCTGGGGAACGTTGGTGCCACTGTCATCGGGCCAACGGTAAAGCGAATAGGGGTTGGTATCAAAGGTGAGATTCCCGACGTAAACGGCGCCATCGCCCCCCACGCCAACCATATTTATCAACAACACGCCACCGCCAATGCCGTTCGTGTTAAGAAAACCTTTTTCAGCGCCGGTTTGCGCATCGAGCACCACAATATTTGTAGCGGCACGAGAAACCAGGAGCAGATTTGTGGTCTGCGAGTTGTAGGCCAGCCCACGTTCGAAGTTACCGGTACTACTGCTGCTCAAATAAGAACGAGAGCCGGCAGGCAAATTCCAAATGTTGGTCATTTGCGGGGTATTGTCGAGTGGCAGAACCGTAAGTGTTGCATTGGAACTCCGGTCTGAACCGGCGGCGTTGCTCACCGACAGGCTGTAAGCACCCGCCATTGCTGCCGTTATATTGGACAACACAAGCGTGGAATTGGTTGCGCCAGTGATGGCAGTCGTTCCGTTGAAAAACCACTGGGCATAGAGTGGCAACAGAGGATCGGCCGTATATTGAGCAGTTATCGAAGTGCTGGTGGCCGCGGCATAAGAAGTCTGGTTGGCGGGCTGCACCGTAATTTTCGCAGGATAGTAGGCTGGAGACCCGGGCACCACCTCAACGGAATTGAGAAAACCCCGGAGTTCATTCGTCGTGGTGCCTGCGGCAGCCAGGTAAAGCGAATCGTTGGTGCCTATGGTCACCACCAACAGGGTGCAATTGTTCCCGTTAACAAACGAGGCCGTATTTATTGGAGATGCAGAGTTCGACTCGTCCGCCCAAGTCGTGGAATTGGTTGAAAATGTCGAGGCTATCGGCCCATTCGTGCAGAAAAAGCGTACCGGCAAAGTTGACGCGACGTTGCTGTTGCGACCCGAGACATAGACAGTGTAGGTGCCTGGCGCCAACCCATCGACTCTCAAACCGACCATGTAGTTGTTAGGGGTTGAGCCATAAATACCATCCCTGGCTGGACAGGTGCCCCCGTAAATGCCGGTGTTTATCGTTGTACCCAAGGCATTAACAGTGTAGCTTTCATCATTGAAATCAACCGTTCCATTGTAATTGGTGCCGCGCCCCAGGTTGATCGAAACCCCGGAAGCAAGCGTGCCATCGCTATATGCCAGCGCACCGCTATCGGCTGTCACAGTATTCCATGTGACTTCAGCCAGGGGCACCGCCCCGACGGCATGCGCCACGCTGTTGGTGGCGTCAGCATAGACGCATGGGGTCGGGCCTAAATCAAGCAACAACGACTTGTGAGTCGGCGCCACCGGAACGTAGTTGGTATCGATCAGGAAGGCTTTGATGCCGTTATTCGAATCCAAAGCGAAAAGATAGTTGCCGCCAAAGGCTGTGGCCGCAGGGCCGCCCATGCTTGCGGCATTGGGATTTGCCGTCGCAAAAAGTTCCCGGTCCCTCAGCACCGGGCCCTTGACCAAGCTCGATATGTCGTAGAGACGCACGGAATCCGGCACGGTGTCGCTCGAAACCCCCGCCAGCCACGCCTGCTGACTGTCCACACTGATTCCCTTGAGCAGATTGGGCTCGGTGTACTTTTGAAGAACCACCCCTGCCTTGCTGGTCAAGTCATACTGAATCAGATACAACGCAGAAGGTGTTGGTTCCCGGACCAAACGCAAGACCCAATTGGGCGAAGGATGTGGGAACCCCGTTCACCGCAATCACCGTGTTCGTGAAATTGGTCCCGTCGGCGCTCCGCAACAAGGCCACGTTGGTCCCGCCTGAGGAAGCCGGCGCCATAAGAATTTGCGTATTAGCGCCCGCACCGCGCACGGAAAGGGTGTCGCCCCAGCGTGCATTAGTTTGCCCCCCCCCCGCGCCCGCGCCCGGATCGCCATAGAACGCAACCGTCGGCAGGGTGTTGGTGTTGTCATTGCCCCAGCGATAGACACGAAAAAGAGTGCCAGCATTTAGGCCGAGACTGGATGAGTAAATGGCCCCATCGTCAGCCACGGCAATTGGATTCAGGGAAAAGTTTTGCCCATTCACGACGCCAGTCGTGTTGAGAAAACCTTTATCACTGCCGGTTTTCGCATCCAGCACCACAACGACAGCGCTCTGAGCACCGGGAGCACGAGAAACCAAGAGCAGATTTGTAGTGACCGGATTAAATGCCAAAACCCGTTCATTGGCGACGGTGCTGCTCCCAATGGTTAAGTAAGACCGATCGCCGGGAAGCAAATTCCAGAT
>Ga0364914_10420_pt2 | contig 12672 bp, 9 predicted proteins | sample ExccelJu500001D3_3_FD_206954 | JGI IMG/M metagenome (GOLD analysis project Ga0364914, IMG submission 206954) | Enriched cells from Trout Bog Lake Hypolimnion, Wisconsin, USA - BchlTB.June25.5000.01.D3 | ecosystem: Environmental > Aquatic > Freshwater > Lake > Hypolimnion/Profundal zone | place... | reverse complement strand
GCCCTGGACTCGAAGCAGAAGGACGAGTGCTGGCTCTACATGACCAAAGGGCTGATGAGAACCCTGAAAGGCGTCAAGGTCGAGGAGATTTACGACGATATGAAACTCAAGGGATTCTCCCAGATGCCGGTCTACGATGGCGATAGATATGTCGGCCTCATGACGGAAAGGAGGATCCTGCAGTTGCGAAAACCCTATGAGACACTTCTAGTCGAGGATGCCATGGAAGACGCCCCCCTGGTTCCCAAGACGACCAGTTACGACGCGGTGGTCATGCTGATCCAGCAATTCCCAGCGGTGCTCGTCGAGAACGGGCCGGGGAAGATCATGGGGATTATCACGAGTGCGGACCTTGTGGGGCATGAAAAGAAAAAGAATGAATACAAATCAAGTTGATATTCGCCAAATCATTATCGCAATCGTGGATTCGAAACTAATTACTGCCCAAATACAGGAATGTTGGGACTCATTTTATTTGATGTGACAAACGCTTCTTGAAATGGAGGCAATATTGATGAAGAACATTACTAACCCAATGAGTTCCTACTGCAAATGGTTTCAAGCCTACATTGTCCTGACACCAGAAAGTATTCCCAATGTAATCCAATTTTGAAGAAGATCTAGTCAAGCACGCAGTTAAATCCCAAGCCAAGGGATAGATTGTGTGATCCCTTTTGACATTTTTCACGATAATCGTGATATAACCTCCATCCACCACATGGTCGGCGACATGAGAATAGATTTTTTCAAGTGTTGAAATGAATAAGTCGTAATCTTCTATATTGCCAACGTCTTGCTCATCATCAGAATAAACGAGACGCAGGTTCTTATCTCGTCTTGTTTGTTGATTCTCGCTCCCGGGATTGTGAAGCATAGACCAGTAGGGTGGACTTGTAATAACATAATTGAACTTCATATTCCCAACCTCTGGGTATTGGGAAATCTTAGTTGCATCGCCACGGACGACTATTGGCACATATTTCGGAGGCCAATCATCAAGCCGAGGCTTAAAATTATTAGCAACTCGTTTCTTGGCTATGTCTACAAACTCTTGATTTATATCCATACCGTAGCCTTTTCGACCGGTTTGGAGGGCGGCAACGATTGTCGAACCAGTTCCTACCATAGGATCGAAAACCGTCTCTCCCGGTTTGGTGAAGGTTTCAATAAAGGATGCGATTAAGGGCTCTGGAAATTTTGCTGGATGCAGAATTTCATTCTTTTTTCTGGGAGGCGTCTTAGGAAGGTCCCACAGAGCTATTTTAATGTCGGTTGAGGCGATACCTATTCCGAGATCCAGTAGATGGCCAGTCTCTCGACTGTCCTTTTCTTTCTGCATATAATGACAATAGAAGAGACGGCTATCTTCACAGAGCGCGATCTTCTCGTCTCTCAATTTTAGGCTGCCTCTAGATGATGAAGCGACATACCATGGAATTGGATTGCCTGTTGATCTTCCTGCCTCATTCTGACATACGATACCGCTATATCTGCCTTCGATTAACAGATTAGCCATTGCATCGAATAATGGTCTCGCTTGTTCCTTCAAGAAGAATGTCGTGTTAATATCAGTTAAAATTTCTCGTATGTCAATAACAATGAAATCATAGGTGTGGCCAGATTCAATTCGACTTTGAAGGCAAACAATCACGTCATCGATACTTTTAACAACAAAATGATCAACGATCCTTGGTGCCGTTATCGACTTCTCATCAAAGGAATCGAAACCGATTATCAAAGTTGATGACGCTCTACCGTCTGGCCAGACGGCTTTGGTAAAGAAATGTATATTTTCTTCCATCATAACCTGGTCGCCAGAATAGCGAAAAAAGCTCTTCTGAAACTTCATCCAGGTTGAATAGTCAAGATCATTCATTCTATTCGGAGGACCTCTTCTAGGCTGTGCTTCGTTCGAGCCAACTTCTCCCGAATCCGATCTCCTAGATTCTCTGGCCATCAACTCATCCATGTCGTCATTTCCCTAATTCAGACATAGGATTAAGGTCTTGTGGAAGGACATAGAGGTTGGTCTCCCTTATTCCACTGGGGCGGGCATTATTTGGATATACATAACAACAAGCACCACCTCCATAGCCAGTTGTTTTCATCCATCCTGCATTAATCCTTTTTGGAGTGCCTCCAACATCCTTTGAAAATCCAGCACTCTCCAGATCGGCCAAGTCCCGTTCCGTGATCTGAGACCAGGGCTGATTCGCATACATATTAACACGATCGTTTGGCCAAATCCAAGCGGGATATTTTCGACACGCTTTTAGAAATTCGACTTTGGTTAGCCAACCTACAAAATAGATTTGATAACTCCTAGGAAGTATCAAATTGCAGAATTCTGATTTTGTAAGGGAAATATTTCCCTCCGGAATAACATTCAGGTTACGTCTTGCGGAGCTCAACACTGGTGAACTAAGTTCGTTTCTAGAAATATCAATGATTATTTTCCCAAAAAAACCGTCAAAATCCTCTCGTTCAATAATGAATGAATCCACCACGGAAAATGGACCAACTTCTAATGCCATTGAATTCGGCTTCAAAAGTGTTTTTACTGTACGGACCTCATTATTCCACTCACCACGAACACTAAGACGGAGATCGTCGCTTGGTATTATTGTGCCAGAGGAGTCATACCTAATTCGAAGATAGATGCCCTTACTTGCCTCTTCTCTTTTTAGGCAAAGCATAGACGAAGTCAAGAATGGCTTTAGAGGCCCATATGGAAAGCTCGCGATGACATATCCATCCCGATCAGATGAAATATCCTTTCTAAAATCAATGCTACTACCAAACCCAAAACAATAAGCTTCCTTCTCTTGTTTTACCTGAGTTTTAGGAACTAACATAGGGAAGAAAGTGGCCCAATCTGGCCCCGGATAACCTGAGTATTTAACCAATAATTTTGAATTCAGAGCCTCTCTCACATCATTTTGGTAGTTGGAGTAATAATTAAACGACTTAACATCAAGATTTGATTCCGAACCGTTTATTTCGACTTTAAAGTCAAATAAGTCATCGTCTCTATGAGATTTTCTTTGAGTGATCGCTTTAACACCATTATTTCCCAAAGCCCGACTCAAGAGTTCTTGACATAATATTCCTTTTGAGATATTTAACGCCCTTCTATTCTGGCTTGCCGCTGTATCATCAAGACTCATGCGATTGAACGTCCAGGGTAAGGAAACTGATGCATAATATGCTCCAATTTCCAAATCTTTCTTGGTCGGTTTTAGAATCCAAATATCATCTGCTTTTGATACCATTTGCTCTCACCAAACAAATTCTATACATGTCGCAACAATCACAAGAAGAAGCAATTGGATTCGCTGGATAATCTCCTTTTACTATATTCGTCACAGCAATGTTAAGAGCTTTTATCAGCTCGTCTAATGCCTCTGGACTTAGATTAACGCCAACTGAGACAATTTTCCCAGTTTCTGATGATGCCCCTACATCAATCATTTGTGCATCTCTAACTGATGATCCTGTTTTCATGATTGCATAGGTATACACCTGCAACTGTTTCTCATACCTCGGTCTATATTTTTCATGAATATTGGATTTCCAGTCGATAATTGTCTGAGTTCCATCTCCATTATTGCGTAGATAATCGATCGTTCCAGACAAGATACCGTGATCAAATATCACTTCAATAGGTACTTCAGTTTCCACATTGGAATCGATTACTCCGAGCGAATCTAACTTTTTTACTCGTTCGAAAGCGATCTTTTGAAACTTGATCTCCATTTCCTTCGACATATAGGGTAGAATTACGTGCCTAGTTACCTCATCTTTAAGTTCTTTTTCAGACCACGATTTGGCACTCTCACTTCGCCTCTGTATAATTTCGTGTAAACCCTTACCAAATCCTAGTTCATCTCCAATGGAGGGCTGAATTCCGGCAACCCTACGAAGCCCAAATTGAAATGGGCATTCTAAGTAAAGGAGTAGGTCCGATAATCCAACTCGGAGAGGTGGCTTTTCTTTATCCAAAATGTCTTCGGACGCGACCCTCCATATCGATGGATCGATGTTAGAAAGGTCCTGTTGAATGATCGGTGTATTCAGTGCAAGCTCGTCTAAGAACCTGGACCTCTTCGTATGTCCGTTTTTTGAATAATCTAGAAGGAATAATCGTTCTCTTGCTCGAGTAATTGCAACATAGAATAATCTGCGCTCATCATTAACCGTTGTCCCGTATCTCAGAGCAACTGAATCGTCGAAGGACGTTCCATGTCCTTTATGGGCAATTGGAAATTTCCTTTCTACTAACGAAGGAACAATCACTATCGGCCACTCAAGACCCTTGGCCTGGTGAATCGTAGTGATCAATACTCCATCGATGTTAGTATTGATCGGCATGCTTTCGCCAAAGGTTTCCTGGTTTCGAATTAGGGCAAAGTAGGCTTCCGACATGGTTTGTCTTATCGTTTTTCTTGCCTCTCCACTAAGACGCCTTCTATGAATTTCCTCCACACTTCGAATTATCTGAGAAGCCAGGCCAATGCCAACCATTAAATTGGAGTCTTCTGGTGCGATCCGGATATAACAAGCATCTAAGAAACGGTAGAGTTGGTTCCGAATATCATATGCTTCGTTCTTTCGTTGGTCTATGGCCTCTGACCAAGGTTCTAAAGCCAGCCAAAAATCTTCTTCAGAAATATCGGCTCCTACCCACTTTTGTGCAGCCGCCCAGATCGCAAGTGCTTCTGATTCGATTTTTTGCTCATCTTCGTGGCTTTTTGGAGGTATAGGTTCTTTTCGAAGCCAATTGAATAGCGGAATTAAGAAATCGTTGATGAACTCCCCTCCTCGGTTTAGTATAGGGCATTCAACATCAATCCCTCGAGCAATTAACTCATCTATTATCGGTCTCCCAGATCCATAAACAGATCTTAAAAGAATGGAGATACAATTCAGAGGAACACCGTTTTTCTTGTAAGCCGTTACAATGTCTGCTATGGTGATTGCTTGCTCGGTTACATCATCGACACTAACCCATCCAACAACTTGTGAGGCGTCTCCAATCCTCTTGGGAGCCATAGCCTTTCTCGAATCCTGAACTGATACAGTGTTGGCAATAGCATTAGCTAATTCAACGATTGGGGGGCGTGATCGATAATTGGATTTTAAGTGATGTACTGATGCATCCTTAAACTCGGAAGGAAAGTTGACGATTCTCCCAACGTCGCTTCCACGCCATTGGTAGATGCATTGCATGTCATCGCCCACGACGGAAATATTCGTCGCAGGTTGAACCATGGCCTTGATTAGTTCAACTTGGGCAGGATTTACATCTTGATATTCATCTATATAAAGGTGCTTTAATTCACTGATCGGTCCTTCTTGTCCAAGATGGTAAACAGTAGACCTGATCATCTCTCCATAGGTCATGAGGCGATTCTTTTTTGTAATTTCTATAAAAGCAACTATACTTGGTTTTATCTTTGATGGAACATCGTCAAAGTCCAAATGTTCATTATAAAATAGATTTAGATCGCTTAAAAATTTTGTTACCCCATAGGGATAGCTGAGGCCATATGATTTTTCTAATTCTAGGGTGTCATAGAGTCTGCTGATGAGAACATCCGTGTGTAACTCGTCTAGTGGAGTGGAATTATAAAATTCGGGTTTTTCCAATAAATACTGAAAACACCATCCGTGGATTGTACCCACATACATATTAGATAGGTCGAGATCGGGAAGGTTTTTCTTGACCAACGTGTGAATTCTCACCAATAGTTCATCGGCAGCTTTTTCAGTAAAAGTGAATGCAATAATATCAGACGGTTTAGTGCCTGAAACCAGGTCTGACGCTATCATATGTACCAAGGTGTTCGTTTTTCCTGATCCTGCTGAAGCTAATGTGCACGATTTTTGTGCTCTCTCTATCAATGGGCGAACTTGTTCATCTGATAATGATTTTAGAATCCAATCTGCAACTGATGAATGGTTTGATTCCGTTGTAAATTCCCCTGTCCCCAAGATGGGAAAAGTAATTGTCCAATATAAAGAGATGATAGTACAATATTAGCCATTGTGATATTAGACATCTAATTCTCCAGGTCATTCGCAAGTTTCCCAAAACCGTCGGCGTAGTCTCCAAATCCATCCCGTTGATCTCCACCCTGAGCTGTGGCATCCCCTCGTACAAGATGGCCACGAACTACCGCCTCACCTTAAGGATTTGAGGCAGATAGGCTAGCAAATTTATCTAGCAATTCTAAAAACTAAAACAGCCAAGGAACCCACGATGAAATTCATCGCCCTCCCGGTAGCATCGGGTCGTACTTCCTGTGCTCCTTGATCCTATCGAGGAACCTCGAGTTCCAAGGGTCCCGCTCGAACAGGACGTCCTTGCCACATGCCACGCAACGGCCGGGGATGTGTTGGCCTGCTCCCTCAGTGATCACGACGTTCTCCGCCCCGCACTCCGGGCAGGCGAGCTCGTCCCATTGCCTAGACACCTTAGATTGCATGATGGAAGGACACCGACCCTGGTGAAAGGGATTGCCCCGAGGGATGAGTGAAAGTGTCGATATGATAATCTATACGTAACAAGGATAATTGATCAATCGTTTCAGGATATAGCGGCCGTTAGGAAATCATACGCGCTTAGGACGGTTATAAGATATGCCTGGCAAGACCATAATCATCAAAAAGGCTGAGCCATTCGAAGGCCCGATCCGGGTCACGGTGACTGAATGCCCTACCTGTGGGCGTCGGCTGATGAACGGTATGACGAAGTGCCCGGGTTGCGGGGCCCTCATTCATAGATTGAGTTAGCTATTTACTTTGATTCTTGCCGCATCCATTATTCTTGAATTTGCATTGTTTGCTTTGACTGGAATTGGAACACCTTTAAGGCCAGTCGCATCATGGCTTATTACCAACCAATTGCCAGGTCTGAAAGAGAACGTTGGACTTAATTGATCTTCCCCGATTCCAAATGCTTCTGCAACCTTCTCCCTATCGTATTTTCTTGGCAATTTGCTAACGAAATAGGTGTGAAGATTAGCCATAACTTGTGTATCAAGTAAAGAAGCTCGTTGAGTAGCAATACCGATTCCTAATCCAAACTTTCTTCCCCTCCTAGCGAAAGTAATACACATTTCTTTCATTTCTTCGGTTATTAGATCCTTGGTATCATTGGAGATGAAAAGGTCAGCTTCATCCAAAAGCAACAACGTGGTCGGATCCAATACCCCACCTATTCTTCTTGACTCATAGAGTCCGTTTCCAAGCACTGTGGCAAAATTCTTTAAATCTGCATCCTTTTTTCCGGTTACAATTATTATCTGGCTTTTATTCACTTCATTTAATGATTCCTGTAGGTCTTTAATTGTTATTAACGCATTGTTCGGCAATTTTTCCAGTTTCTTCTGTAGATTCTTCAAATTCTTTTCGACTCGGTTAAAAACGGCATTTGCTTTATCCTTTTGATCGTCTGGCAACTTAATTAAGGGCTTCCTCACAAGATCGAATGTATTCAGAACCTCTAATGCTTTTTTTGTAGATTCAACGTTTATTGGCTTGTCATCCATTGCGTTGCACCATGTGTCGGTCGCATCTCTTATTGCATCCTTCGTCGCCGGGCCGGATCTGGCTTCTGTTTGGAAGGATATTTCTTCCCTAATCCAGCTGGACATATCTTTCGCAGGTAGCGTAATTTTTGTCCTTTTCATGGCCTTGTTGAGGGCATCTTTTATGAATGACGGGACGTTTTTGTCGTTTTTAAGATCGCTTGGAAGTTTCATTTGCTTGTAGAGAAGTTCCCTATCTGCATCATCTAGAATAGTATCATTATCTTTGAGTTTGCGAATGATGGATTCAGATAAGGAATCAAAACCCACATGGATGTATCTGAACCGTTCTGGGTTCTTTTCGATCTGATCAATGAAGAGACCGAGATATTCGTCGTTAGGATCAATGATAATGACGTTCGGGGCATCCTTGGGGGTAGATCCATCATCATTTATCATTAAGGAAGAAATCAGAGATGAAATGAGATTGGACTTTCCCGCGTTGGTAAAGCCAAATATGCCGAAATGCGTTGTTAGTAACGCTTTCTTGTCTAATATTACCTTAAGATCGGTAAAGGTTCTATGCCATAATGGAGTGCCAATATTCCGATCCAAGTTCATATTTATGATGTTCTCAACCATGTCTCGACTCAATGGCCTCATCTCAGCCCCTACCATCGGTAATGAGTCATCTTCTGTGACGATAGGTAATATCTTTGCAAGATCTTCATGCGAGAATTGCCATCCTGTCGGGACACCGATACATCGGATGGTCGTTGTAGCAAATTGAGGGTTTTCCTGTTGTGTTTCCCAATCTTCTTTGATTGAACGCATCGATTCGAAAATATGGCCAGGGTAGGCACCATCATTCTGGGCGGCAAAATGGAATGGCAATGCCTGTGTTAATGATAGTACGCTATACTGTTTCAGCATATCCTGCGAAGATCTGAAATTCTCAACACCAATCAAATCCCCGACCATTAAACTGTTCAAACCTGCTCGAGTATACTGACATATCATTTCAAATTCATATCGTCCCATGTCGTCGGGAGTAATCTTGATCAAAGCGCTCCTCCCGCCACATAACTTGTCGTCATCAAAAGGATCCTGGACCATATTAACCGCCTCTCAACTGTCTTAGAGTTTTATGAAGGGGATTTGAACGATTCAACTGTTCTGAAGACATTAACATCGGTTCCACCATTTTTAAAACACTCTTTGCCCCCCCGATCAGCGTAGTGAAGGGGATCTGGGTAACCAATCACCTCGGGGAACACGTTTCTGGTTAGGACTGAAAGTAGATACAAGACCTGTTCCTGCTCTTTGTTCCTCTTAGTCGCATCAGAGAACCAGAATGGTTCTACAGTGCCAAGGTCACGATCTCCATGAATTACGGTAACGCGCTCTGGGATTGAACCTGGATGGACCAGACGGTCGACAAAAATGACATGTCCCATTGAAGGCTCCATTTCCCCTTTCCTTTCCATATGGAATTGAACCAGACTTCTCATCAATATGTTTGGCTGAACGAGAATATCGCCTCGAACCCCCTGGATTGAGCTGTTATTAGATGTTCCATCTTTTACCAATCTCAAGGTCATAAAAACTCCGTCGAATTCGGTCGATGACCAGGGTCCTCTCAACGCTTCGTCTATGTAGGGCAGACGCTCGAACGTCATTCTATCGGTGTTTGGAATTTTCTTCGGTTCAAAATCAAGTTTGTTGACCTTGCGTAGAACACCTAGATAATTTCGAGTAAAATATGTCGACGCGCTATCCTTGACCACACCAATCAACATTACATTATTTCGCCAACAGTTCTCGAAAATCATTCTCAAACCTATGGCCATCAGGAAAGTTATCTCTTCATTGCCAAAGAATCGCTTTCTTAAATTGCCATCGATGTCCAGATGCTCATAAAGAAGAATTGTTGGATCTTTGTCTCGGAATAAACGGTTGCAAAAATGTTCGAATAGCCTTCGAATCTTGTCAGGAGAATGTAAATAATCCTTATTCAGGGTCATTGTTGTACCGTCAAACTTTACGAGAGCGGTTTCAGGATTCCCTTCTTTCCATTTCCTTCCAAACTTATCTGTAGCCCATAATAGCCTGATCTGCGTAGAAACCACTTCTTCTGAAAGGCCAGCATCCATTGCGAATGCTTTGAGTTCAACTCTATGGTCGGGCGAACTGTAAATTCGGGCAATACATCTTTCCCATAAGCGGTGAGATTTCCTCGAAGGAACATCCAATTTCTCATTCCATGGTTTCGAATAACCAACCAAGAGGTCGGGATACCACACCTTCTCCCCACCTATCTCAATACCTGCAAAATGAACATCATGCACATTGGGTGTGGCATTCGCTAGAACTGATGAAAAGGAATTATCCCAAATTAGCATATGTGGGTGATCGATACCTGAGGATCCCCTATAAAGTAGGAAAACCTCAGCAAGCAACATCAGAGATGTGTCCAGGCCCGAGAGGTTAAAACGTTGGCTATCATTTACCATAAATCGATCTTCAGGGTCGATTATTGTAAGATCTTCAGAACTAAGGGGTAGATAGGCGACTATGCTAGAATCATCCTCAGGGGCGGATTCATCATAAGCCAGCTTTGGAGGATTTTCCTGAAGCCCAAGAGTCCCTTTGACAACATAAGCTCCCCCATAGAATATCGCGAGGTCCGCGGTCTCTATTTTTCTACAAGCCCCATCAATAGCCCAGAACTTCAGAGTACTAGTCTTATGGCGCTGCTGCAATGACCTATGAAGTTCCCTTCTAAACACTTCGTTCTTGAACCGCTCTGAATAGTTAATAACATGATTTTTTAGGAATCCATTATAAAATTCGTCTAATGCCTCGGTTGTCTCTCCGAGGGATTCCTCTATCCTTCCCCTAGTTTGATCCAATGCACGGTCATACTGAGAAAACACATCGGATATTGTTGACCTTCCATCCATGTTTCTGTTACCGAATTAAGTTTGCTATGAGAAATAGTAATCGATACTTTTCTCGAACAGCAAAGCATTCGAATCTTCCCGCCTATGATGATGCACTAAAGATTAAGGACCTGAATGTGCAATACACTTCGATGAGTGTTGGATTCTTCACGCCGTTTTTCGTGGCTGACCGACAGGCATCATTACGCATTCTGTCTGGTTTGAACATCCCAGATGGAAAACAAATTGGTATCATGACCCACGCAAATACCTTTAGACCATTCAAATCAGACCTGGCGAAGTTTCCTTGCTTCGATCTCAATAACTGTGGAGTGGTCGATGGGGCTTGCCCTTACAAGGGTGACATCAAGGATTGCGTGAAGGGTACTCGTCTGAGGAATTCTGTCATCAAGATCTGCGACTCAGGTGTATTTCAGAGGAAAGGGTGCGAGATCCCTTCGTATAGGCAATTGTTCCAAGAATACGAGGATATGGGCGCCAATTTCGGAATCATCATGGATGTTCTCAAAGACAAGGATATGACACTGGCAACCGCCAAAGAAGCAATAGAGTTGTATAAACAAGGTTCATGGACATTCGACCTGATCGGTGTAGCTCAGGGCAATTCGACAGAAGAATATCTCGAATGTTACGATAAACTCAAGAATATGGGGTATCGACATATCGCTATCGGAGGAATGTTGAAACGGCGGGAGAATTCGGCTCGTTACGTTTCCGTGCGCGATGAATCACTCTTGAGAGATATTCTGTCTGCAATACGCAATATCGACAAAGATGGGTGGATCTTCGCATTGGGGTGCTATGCCCCAGGGCGTCATCGGATATTCTTGGAGCATGGTGTCTCCGGAGCTGATTACAAAGGCTGGATATTTCAATACAAGGGAGAATCACCGAAGAGGGGCCATAAAGCTTCCCAGAAGAAACGTTTTAAAGCGGTCAGGAAGTTCGTAGAGAACAAGGTCCTCATTTGGTCACAAGTTCACAGGGCCGGACCTCGTCTTTTGATCGTACCTTGCGCCAAGAAGAAAGTCAAGACCAATAACAGAATACCGGCTTATCGTCTCTATGATGGACCTGTATACAATGTTCTAAGGAAGTACCAGTCAAACTTTTCCAATGATGATGGGCTGGACATTTATATCCTGTCGGCGAAGTATGGTCTCATCAAACCGACCAGAAGGATTTCCTGTTATGATCAAAGGATGGATCTAAACAGAGCCGATGAGATACAGGCAGACTGCAATAAGAAATTGTCAGAGATCATCTCCAAGAAGGCCTATTCTGATATCATAGTCGATCTGGGTAAAGAATACTATCCAGCTTTGTCGCTCACTCTCGACAAAATGAAGAACGCCAACTCAGGCCCTCAACTACACAAGATCGAAGGGAAGAGCGGCGAGAGACTCCATCAAGTGAAGGAATGGGTCCTTTCTTAGATTGACATGAACTTGATGGTTGAAGACCAAGGATTGCTCAAGAATATCGATCATGTTATCGGAAATCTCACCTTTTCAGGCTTCATGCCATCGGTCACGACATCATATACTGTCTCTCCAGATCGTTCGCCAGCTTCCTCAATACCGTAGGCGTTGTCTCTAGATCCATCCCGTTGATCTCCACCCTTGGCTGCGGCATCCCCTCGTACCAAACGGCCACGAATTGCCGCCTCACCTTAGGGGCTTGGGGTTGGGCTGTCTGCTGGGGCATCTGTGAGCTGGGCTGATCCGGTTGCTGTTCCGTCTGGCTGTTTGTCATTTTTAACACCATCCTATGAGAGTTAGGGGCCTTCATGCCCCCAATAGAGCGATCAGATCCTTAATCTCCTGAATCTTGGACTTTATGGTCTGTACTTCGGCCTGTTTTGCGTCCACCATGGCCTGGAGAGCATCCCTCTGATCGTTGAGGGTCATCACGCTGATGATGTTGACTACTATCTGGGTGCCGTCCTTGATCCCCAGGGTGTAGGGGCTCCCGGTCAGCTCATCCGAGCTCTGGGTTATGCTGGTTATCACTAATCTGTCCTTTAGATCCTCTATTTTTGTCATGTCGATCTACCTCACACTACGCTGGTTATGATTCCCCCGGTGATCGTTACCGTCCGGGTGCCGAAGGTATAGGTCCCGCTCACGCCGGGCAATCCCCTGCAGGAGTATATCGAGCCGGCCAGAGGCAGGGAG
>Ga0364914_10447_pt1 | contig 12762 bp, 12 predicted proteins | sample ExccelJu500001D3_3_FD_206954 | JGI IMG/M metagenome (GOLD analysis project Ga0364914, IMG submission 206954) | Enriched cells from Trout Bog Lake Hypolimnion, Wisconsin, USA - BchlTB.June25.5000.01.D3 | ecosystem: Environmental > Aquatic > Freshwater > Lake > Hypolimnion/Profundal zone | place... | reverse complement strand
TGAAGATACACCCTGGAAGTTACCCATTCCAACGCCTACGCTAAAAGTCTTACCTGGAGCAACAGGAGGCATCATAGCAATCGCTGTAGCACCAGAAATACCTTTTAACGCGGTCTGGTTATTCGAGCCAACTTGATTTGAGAGGTTATTAACCTGATTTTGAACACCAGTTAACTGCTTCTGAACAGGGGCAATGGCAGCATTAGTGTAGTTACTAGACGCAATCGCAGCATTAGCTTGAGCAGATGCTACTTGTCCTACGTTTGCCGCATCGGTTAGAGCTACGCCAGTCGCAACATTGGTAATTTTGTTGTTGCCCGCATCAATAACTTGACCGGCTGCAACAGTGAGACCTTTATTAGCAACTAAATTGCCGTCAACCTGAACATTTACAACTGGTGTTGGTGACTGAACACCAGCGCTCGTAATTGTTGGTCCGCCCAGATGAAGATCGACACCGCCTGGAGCCTGCGCATCGGTGGTTATTCTGTCAAACCCACCGTTCGAAGTGGAGCCAGAAACAATTTGGATCGCATTTTGCCCGATTGAAACAACACTGTTCGAACCTACGATAGCGCCAGACACATTCAGATTGCCTGAAATCATTGCTGTTGAATGAGCCGCATCGTATTGAACCGAATTATTAGCCACTTTCGTTGTTATATCGAGCTGAACCTGACTAGCTCCGCCACCTGTACCTGACCCACCAGTCCCAGATGCAATCGAGGCGGTATTGGCTGCATTATTAGCCTCAATCACAGCCATGCCGGCAGTTGTCGTTGAGCTGAAATTAGCAAGAGCAGTATTAGTGTTTCCGATAACGGCTGCATTAACAATTGTTCCTGCTAATGCAGTGCTTGCAACGCTCGACACGGTGCCGATAGCAGCAGTATTAGCCGCGATCATTCCTGAGTTCGTTGCAACCTGACTGTTTGTTGAAGCTAAACCGCTAACTACACTAGCATTACCAGCCGCAGCAGTAGTTGCATTAGAAGCTACCTGAGCATTGGTAGTTGCTAAGCCTGTTGTTAAGCCAGTTATTACTGCACCGTTCGCTGCAATATTGTCAGCATTCGCACCAATTGCAGCAGTGTTGCCTGCGATTTGCATTGCAGACCCTGCGATAGCGGTTGCATTGACTTTAGTTGCGGTAAGAGCTGTATTAGCAGTTGATGTTGTAGTAGCTAGTGAACCAGTCAAAGCAGTAATATTTCCGGAATTAACAACAGTAGCCGTAAGCGCTGAATCGGCTTTAGCGTTTGTAGACGCCAATGCATCACTAATGGCGCCAGTAGTGCTAACACTTAAAAGGGCATTGGCAGTAATTGCAGCCGCATTTGTCTGGGTTGCACCAAAAGCAGCATTAGCAGTATTGGTAGTGGTTACGAGAGCGCCATTAGTAGCCGCAAGACCTGAATTTACAGTGGAAATCGCGGCACTGTTAGCTGCAATGCTGCCAGAATTAGCTGCGATACCGGCGCTATTGTTAGCTACCTGAATATTGGTGGCATTTAGACCGCTTACTACACCAGCGGTTCCCGCAGCCGCGGTAGTAGCGTTAGCGGCTACAGTTCCAGTTAGTAATGCAAGACCGGTTGACGCAGTAGTTGCGTTAGTGGCTACCGCTACATTGGTAGAAGCTAGTGCTGCTGTTAAATCCGATACAACGCCGTTAGTACTAGCGATTGCGACTCCATTAGCGGTGACTCCTGCTGCATTAGCTTGTGAAGCCGTTAGAGCTTTATTAGCAACACTTGAGACGCTGGCTAAGGTTGAGTTGGTTGCAGCCAAACCTGTGCTGAGGCCCGAAATCGCTGCTGAATTTGCCGCTGTAGTTGTATTCAGCGCTGCAATGCTTGCTGTGTTGGCTGCTACAGCTTCAGCATTTGCAACTGCTTGACCGGCAGATCCAGAAACGATTGCTGCCGCATTTGCTACCGTTCCAGCAAGAGCTGAGTTTGCGGTCACAATAGTTGTAGCAAGTGAAGCATTTGTAGCACCTATTGATGAAGTATTTGCAGTGGCGCTGGCCAAGGCAGCATTAGCTACGCCGGCTACCACCCCAATTGATGCTGTGTTAGCTGAAATATTGCCAGTATTAGTCGTAATAGCGCTATTAGCAGCCGTTAGTGCTGATGAAGTTGTAGCAGCATTAGCATTTACTGTTCCGTTAGTAGCAGCAATTGCGGCTACATTGGTAGCGATAGCAGATGTATTGGCGTCCACCCGTGTATTTGTAGCGGAAAGACTTGAAGTCAAGCCAGCAACACCTGCTACTGCGGTAGTCGCAGCAGTAACTGTCGATGCCAATCCAGTCGTTAAGCTCGCGATATTTCCTGCGTTTGCTGAAATCCCAGCGCTGTTAGCTGCGACTTGCGAATTCGTAGCAGCAAGACCAGTTGTTAAACTGGAAACAGTTGTAGTCAATGCGGCTAAACCAGAAGCTCCGCCAGTAGCAGAGTTTGCTGTTGATAAAGCGGTGTTTGCGGTTGTTGCGACCGCAGCAGTAGCCGCAGAAGCAGTCGCCGCATTCGCTGAGACGGTACTTGATAGTGCATTTAACTGTGACATATTTACGGCGTCAGTTGCATTTACGCCAGCTGCCACGTTAATAATCGTTCTTTGTGTTACTGAATTGCCAACTGAGAATTGGTTCATTCCGGTTGCCGTTGAACCCATGCCGATAGCTACCGATTGTGAACCCGTAGCCGAAGAGCTATCTCCAATTGCAATAGAGTTAAGAGCCGAAACTGAAGAGCCATTACCAATCGCAATTCCTGAGATCGCAGATACATTTGAATAAGAACCGATTGCAACAGAATTTCCCGATCCTGCCCACGCATAAGCCCCTTCTGCAAATGAATTTGATCCTGCTGCGGTAGCTGCAAAGCCAATCGCAACCGCATTCGTAGTTGTTGCAGATGAGCCCATACCTAAAGCAGTAGAGTAGCTGCCAGATGCAATTGAACCATTACCGCCGGCAAAGCTTTGTGTGCCGGATGCATTTGCATTTTGGCCAAGAGCAGTTGCACCTAGAGCGGTTGCTTTTGCAGCATCTCCGATTGCAATACTTTGATCATATGTAGCTTTTGCTGAGCGACCTAAGGCAATGTCACCGGCACCTGTTGTTGAAGCGAGACCTCCGATCGCAATTCCGTTCAATGAAGCCGAGCCTACGGATGCAGATGTGCCAATCGCAACTCCGTTAATTGCTCCTGAAGAGACATTTGCCTGGCTACCCAGTCCAATTCCCGAAATTCCGTACACAGTTGAAAAGTTGCCGATCGACACAGCATTAGCTGAGCTTGCAACTGCTTGGGATAATGCAACCGAATTACTTCCGGATGCGACCGAACCTCCGAGCCCGATCGCCCCAGAACCACCAACAACAGAACCACCCATTCCGATTGCAGAGCTTCCGTTAACAATAGATGCGGCATCACCGAATGACCCTGTACCAACTGCTTTATTTACATATGCTTTTGCTGAAGCCAAAGTTGCCGCTGTAATTCTTGTATCAAAACCATTTATTGCCGTTGTATTCGCTGCTGTATTTGCAATATCTGCCGCAATCGCTGCTGAATTTGCAGTAATAGCAGTATTGATTGGGGCAAGTTTTGTATTCATTTGACCAACGTTAACTGCATCCGTATTGTTTACGCCAGATGCTACATTCGTCAAAGTTCGCTCGTTTCCAGCTGATCCGAAGCTGACTGAGTTAGCTTGTGTGGCGGTCGAATTTGCACCAATGGCAACGGAATTCAACCCGGTAACTGAAGATCCTGAGCCTAATGCAACCGACCCATCAGAACTAGCCACTGCGTTTGTACCTTCTGCGATTGATGAGGTCCCTAGCGAACGTGAACCCGAACCAATTGCAGTAGAAGTAACGCCAGAGTTAGCTCCCACCGTCAAGCCAGCATTAGCGGAAGCAATTTGACTAAACAGGGTTTCCATTTGAGAAACATTTACCGCGTCATTCAAATTAACGCCAGCGGCAAGATTAGAAATTGTGCGCTGAACCGCAGCACTACCAACAGATACAGTATTAGTGGTTGAGGCAATTGAGCCGGCTCCAAGCGCTATAGAATTAGCGGCGGTAGCGGTTACTGATGCGCCAGTTCCAATTGCTATGCCGTCAACTGCCGGCGCAGCAACCGATGAAGTCGTACCAATTGCAATGCCCCCCGCTGCTGCAGAATTGGAAATTGCGCCGATAGCGACTGCATTAACGCCGCTTGAAGTGGATGCGCTACCAGCAGCAATTGCGCCAGCACCACTTGCATTTGATAGACTGCCGATAGCTGTTGCTGCTACACCACCAGCGCTAGCATCGCCGATTGCTACTGCTTGCGCGCCAACCGCAGATGATCCGCCGATAGCTACCGCACCAACGCCCGTGGCAGATGAAATGCCGAGAGCAATAGAGCCAGATCCAGTTGCAGATGAAGTGCTATCTGCGACTTGAGCTACAGCGGATGTAGCGATACCCATAACAAGTGCTACTGCAACGATACTGAATTTGTTACGTTTTAGATTATTTGTTTGCATTTTAATTGGCTTCCGGTATGTGGTTAATTTGCTTCTTGTAGTTATATGCAACGTGAACCTTTAATTGATTTAGATAACCCCCCACTCTGGCTCTGAAGTTTTGCCTCCATTTATTTGCGGAGTTTCAGGCTCGATCTCTATTTCATCATCTTGCTCAGACTCGATGATTTCGCCACCGTCGATTAACTCCTGCATCGCTTCCTTCTTGCGGAAGATTTGAGCCTTAATCGCTTCGATAGCTTTAGCCTGCGTTAGATTGCTTTGGCGCAATTCCAATCTAACAATCTGTTGACCCAAAATATTAATTGCCAGATTGCGCTTGTAATCGTCACCAACTTGACGAACGATGTCGAACCGTGAATCTGCCACTGGAAGCTCGGCTACTTGAAATTGAAGTTCATCAGCAAACGAATGGCCTTCCGAGTCTTTCTTGAGCCAAGACATGTAGTCGACTTTTGCTGCGGGATAAGTTCTTGTATCGCCGGAAAGCTTTAGGTAGCCAGTTAATGGCGGCAACATTCCGAACTCAGTACCCATGATGATCGGCTTATCTTGTTGCGCTTTACTGATTCCGATTGAGTCGCGAGCTTCTGTTACTGATAGCTGTTGGGATGTCGATACAACTTCTTGTAGCTGCATTCCAAAACGACCCGACGCTTTGTCTTGAGCATCTTTGCCGTTAATTTTGAGCTGTAGGTAGTTACCAAAAAGGCTTAAGGTTGCTGCTGCCCTACTCTCACCCATTACGTTTGCGAGCTGGGATTCGTTTTGCATACCAACCACAACTGCTACCCCAAATTTGGCCAATGCGGAGAGCATTTTGTCTACCTTGCAATCACCCAGTAGCTGGTACTCATCTAAAAGGAATAGATATTTAGGCTCGTGAGTCTTGATTCCAGCTTTAGAAATGGTTGCAGTTAAGGCCATTACAAGCATCCGCTTGACTGGTGATAACTCAGAATCGTCACCCAGAATGTAAAGGTTACCCTCTGGCTGGGCTAGGAAATCTCGCAATGTCCAAGTGCCAGGCTGGATACTTAAAATGCCATTTAGATAGATACCGGCACTAGCTTTAATGGAGTCGGTCATGCCTTTTGCGTTATCTGAGACTAAGAATGCCGCGTTAGTTCCTTTGACGAACTCAACCATTTCCTCATGCGTGGCTGAAAAGAAAGCTCTAGCTAGCTCGGAAGAATCAGATACCCCACGTTTTGCTAAAGAAATAATTAAGGCGCTAAGAAGTGATCTGGCAGCATCATCAAAGAATGCATTTGCTCCAGCGTTAGCGGTTACCGGAATAGCAGCCTGCGCTAATTCGCGTGCATCGTTTTCAGTCAATAACTCTAGGAAAATTGACCACGGGATACTTCCCACCATCGCTGGATTGAAGAAACAGTCGATCCCTGGGCGGAAATTAGCCTCGTAGAATTCTGCTTGTGGGTCATGAATAAATAGGCGGACATTCTTACTTGAAGCTTGTTTAATCAAATCGTGCATGACTAACGACTTGCCTGAGCGCTGCTGACCTGAGATACCTGTGCCGTATTTGAATGCATTATTAGGGAACGCTACGTCACAAATTGTCCAGTCTCCACCGCCATCTTCTCGTACTTGTTTATCAAGTTCTGCGGCGGTAACAACGTCCAAAGCTCCCTTCAATCGTTTATTCGTTATTGTCTTTTGACCGAGAGCGAAGAAGAGTTTGTGCGCTCTAGAGGTAATAGGCCAGAACAGCCCCAGTGCAAGAAATAAGATTGCGTTGATAGTCCATACTGGGTTGATCCAGTAGTTTTCGGATACAAAGCTGCTGATAGCTTCTGAGTATTCGTCGCTTGTAAGTTTGGTCTGGGTGACACCGTTAGCATCAATGGTTTCGATGCGATGTGACTTCCCCGCCCCGTCCTTTACCCGCCAAGTGATCGGCGTATCTGAGCTGACATAGTGGTTCGAGACCACAGAGAATGTCATGGGGGATACAAGAATTAACCAAATTAAGGTTAAGAGAAATAAAGGAGTTAATCCCGCAGCGCCAGCATACATCCAGCCACGGGCGATGAATTTACCCTTAGTCCTCATTGTCTCCAATGCGGTGCCAGCGATCATGTTTGCATTCTTAATATCAAGCATGAGTGGCTCCAGTTACTTCAATTAGGTCACCTACTTCGTCTGCTACTAAGATGTAGTTTTCAAGGTTTGGGAAGAAATCAATAAAACGAGGCATAAGGTCGCCATTGGAATTTTTCCACTCTCCGGACGGCTGCTTAATGAAGTCTGCGAACAAAATATCATTTCCAACGCTTGATTTAATAACGTCAACAATAGAGAAGTCCTCAATTGACTTGGTATAAAAAAACCTGAAAATGATCAGATGATTGCGACCTGGCTCGCGCAAAGTGAGGCGCTGCTCCTGATAAACGCCATTCTGCAATGCCTCTAGACATGAGGTAAAGGAGTCTTCTAGTGACGAGTGGTTCAAGTTTGTGAACATGATTTAAGCTCTGCTTTCTAATAGTTTTTGTGCAATGTTTGTTCCAGACTCAATGATCTCTTTTGTCTTTTCTGGTGAAGGATTTGATTCGGCAGCGAGATCTCGATAGGCCACCATGTAGTAAAGAGTTCCTAAAACGGTATCAGTAATGAGCTTTAATTGTTTGTCGACTTTGTCGGATTCATCATCAAAATGCTCTACTAGTGCATTTTGATGATCAAGGCCAGAGATAACAAATTCACGAATTAATGCGCTAGGAGCAATTCCTCGCGCAACAGATAACTCGTTCAGCTCCTTGGTAATCCAGTCGTCTAATCGAATACTGATATTTGGTTTTGCCACGTCTTGCTCCTTAAAATTGATAAATATGTTGCTTACCTATCTATAGGGAGGGTGACGCTAAATGTTCAATTTAAACGGTAAAACTTACATTTTTATCGTTTTGCGTAATACGAAGTAATACGAACTAGACCATTGATTTCATTGGGGATTAAAAATCCGTATTACAAACGTATTACGAAATTGAGAAAAACTTTATCACGCGTATTACGCTGTATTACGACATGAGAGGCTTTTAGCCGTTGGGTTTGACGCTTCACGCGAGATATCCAAGGCTGCGAAGCAGACGTGCGTAATGTCTGTCTTAAATAATAACGATTGAACACTCTTAACTAATACGCAGAACTTAGTAAAGATGTTACCCGCCCACAAAAACGCATTTGATTTCTTGTAAGCGGGTTTCTACTCGTATTAATTTACATGTTTCAATAAATTTTCGATTACGTTACCAATTAAAACTAAAGTAACTAGCACCCAGTCCATCTCAGTACCGTTTACACGCAATTTCAATTCCGCCAAAAATATCTCTAGCAGTTGGATTTGCAATATTCATTTTTATGTCCATGCCTTCACGCAATAGCGCCGATAAATTAATTCCATTTAAGCCCGGCTCGCTTTTAAGCTGCTGCCAAGTTTCAGATTGCTCAGGGCGGATATGCCTTTGGTCTGCCTCAACAATTGCACGGGTAATCTGCTGAGCCGCATAAGCGCATGGTGAATTTTCAGGGAGCTGGTACCGCGACTGGGCTGCGCCAACCCCTGAGATAAAGAGTGTGGATAGCACTAAAGCATTTAGTAGCTTTTTCATAATTACTCCCCGCGTTTTTGCGAAGTTGAGGAGCCGCGATCGCTTGAACCAGCAATGCTAAGTTTCTCGCCCTTGATGCCTGCCTCACTGAACCAAGGTCTGCCGTTCTGAGAAACGTCGACAGCACCGTAATTATTCTTTATGACTAGCCCGCCCGGGAAAGTAGCGGTCCATTCATTAAAGCCAGTAACAACTTTAGTATTCTGTGGAATCGTATACATACCATCGGCTGCGGCACAACTCACCCAATTTCCATCGACGCCAAAACAAGTGGGTGTGGTAGTTTTAGAGTCAACTCCAGCCATTTGGGAGTTCATCACAATATCATTTATTTGCTTGAATTTAGACCCAATACTTTTATCTAAAGTGGCATCGATTTGCTTCGTCAAGTACGTAACCGCAGACCCTCTATTCATCCTCTGTCTACGTATTGCTTGAAATGAATTCTCTGCAATATCTGCTAATGATAGATAGAGTACTCTTTGCATTAACGCTAAATTATTGAAAGTGCTTAATGCAGCAGTTGACGTATTGGTTACTTCGGTTCCCGACATCAAAGCATATAAAAATGTAGGAGATGGCGACTGAGATGGGCTCCCTGCGCTCGCTCCAAAAGAAGCTCCGCCCATAAGCTCACTAAATCTAGAACCACCGCTTGCCTTAAACCATTTTTTGATTGGTTGCCCGTTGCCGATCATTATTGAGCCAGGGGCGCCAATGGAATATTCAATTATTTGACCGGTAGGCGTTACAAGTGCTGGCATATTTTTGCTCATGACGCTTGTATCTGCCGCCCATCTTGCCATTTTGGCTTGATAGTAATCACCATGCAAATAGTAATCACTCTTCCTAAACGCTTCAAGTGTCAACTGATACATTCCAATGTCGGCACTGGCCGCTTGACGTTCACTGCCCGTAGCGTTGTATGTCTGAGCATGCGCTCCTGTTGTAATTAAGCAGGCGGCGATCATTGCGATGATCAATAACTTTTTCATTATGTAGCTCCATTTGACTGGCAGGGTGCCATTTCATTGCCAACCATAAAGCCTTCGGCTGCCATGTTTTGACTTTTGTTTGTATAACAGTGAGCTTTATCAATAAATTTAGTTAAGCTATCCATTCCATCGTGGTATGTAGCACAACCGTTCATTGCCAGAATTGGCATTAGTAATCCTAATGTTAGTAGTAACTTTTTCATTGCTTAGCTCCGTCCAACAATCCATTAGTCTTAGCCCAAGCTGTTTTCTCAGCTACCTCGACATTAATAGCGTTCGCAGTAAATTTAAAAATATCGCAGTCTTTGCTCGGCGTGCATTCTTTTGCTAACTTTGAAAAAGTGGCTCTGCATGCTTGCATCTCCTTTTTGCTCGCAACCTGATCATTTGATGCGCAAAGTTGCGTAAGGTCATGTAAGAGCTTCTCATTCGATGCTTGAGCAATTCCAGATGCTAACGTCATTGCAAGCACCGCCAAACCTAGTAATGTTTTTGTTTTCACGTTAAATCCTCTTTTGTAGTTAGTTAAATGCTTCTTGTAGTTGATATGCTCTGTAACGCTAAGTGCTTCTGAATCTTTTCAGTGGCAGATAACAACGTTTTAATGGACATTGGGTATACATTTCTCTGATACAGCTTGAACAACGAGGTGAAATCCATTTGAATAATTTTTGCTAGTTGGCGCTCTTTTGATCCAGTAACAATGTCGAGTTTTGAATACCAAGAATCCATGAGTGAGCGCATATCAGTGCTCAGTAACTTTTTAAAAACTGGGGAATATCGAATTTCCAGCTTCTTAAATTCTGCGTAAAGATCGCTCACGTGGTCTACCTCGACCTTGCGGTCGACAGCTGAGAATCCAATGCGGACGTCAGTACCCTTAACGTTCCCCTGGAGATATGCCGATAAGCTCGTTCGGGAAATCTCGAATCCTTGCAGCGCTAAAAGTTCCACCAAATTATTTGAAGTTAAGCGATAAGTCTCTTTAAACGTACGGATCTGAAGAATGCGGCTGTCGAATGAGGAAACCCCATGCTGCGCGGCATCGATCCGGTCGGCACGCTTGCGTAACTCAAGCTCCTGAGATAAAGCCATGGTAGAAGCATCAATAATTGCGCAGGGTTTATCCCTTTCGATTTCTAGAAAAATCTCTGGAAACCATGTTTTTAGTCTCGCGTATCTAGCCGCACGTTTAGCGGGGCTAGAAGATGGCAATTTTTTGAGCGCGGTGATGTGGTTTTTTGTTTTTTTCATATTGGTTTTCTGTGTTCAAAAAATTGCCACCTCAATGAAGAGGTGGCTAAGTTGTTATCGTCCGAACATGCCCCCTTTTTTCTCTTCGACTTTTGGTGGGACGACTGGTGCTACTGCTGGCGCTACATAAACTGGTTCTGTGGGCTTAACTGGCTCTGGTGTGGCTGGCGCCCTAACTTCAGATAAAGGGATTGCTGGCAATGCACTGCAACCGTTTGTCTTTGCGATTTCAGCAAATGCTTTGCGGAGCACTGAGTCACTTAGAGCTAGGATTCCAAATTCTTGGGCCAACTTTGAAAACTTCATCTTCAAAGTTGTAATGTCCGCCTCTACTGCTTCGCTTACTGCACGTTTGAGTGCTGCAACTTTGTCTGCGAACGCCTTCTGTTTAGCTAGAGCTACCGCCAATTTCATTTCAGGAGTACTCCGAAGTTTTACTGTTTTCATATTTTGGTTCCTTTGTGTATTTAATATGTAGGGTGACGCTATTTCTTGATTACGATGGGTTCGTTTGTATCTGCTGTTGCGTCGTTTACCTGCTTGTTTAAAGCGTTAACAAGCGGAGCTCGTGCAGCAGCATTAGCTTCTTGAACCTTTATTCGTTCTTCTTCTGTCATAGCGGCAAGGGCTTTTAATCGCTTAGCCTCGAGTTCAAGCTCTGACACCTTCTGAGTTGACGCACCCCGCGAACTGGCCCACTCGACTTCGAATTGAGCCTCACTAGCCTGGTTATTAGAGCGATTAGCGTTCTTTGTACTAGAAAAATCAGCATAGAATTGGAGGACGAGAAACAAGGCTGCTGCCCCGCTCAACAACATGCCTACCAGCTTCATTTCCAGAAAAATAAAACATAATCCCCCACCAATTAAGAGCGGTATCGCTAGCCAATAAAAGTTCACTTGGATTCTCCAGTCTCGGCCAGAACAACTGAAACTGCGTTTGCGCTGCTTTGAGTCGCTGAGATCGTGCTCCCGTAGATGAAGTTGCCCACACGAGCGTTTACGTCATTGATAAATGATTGAATATGAGCGACGGGAGATTCGATAAAGCTTGTTTTTGAGACCCCAAACTTTTCGTCGATTTCACTTTGAATCTGAATTGCTGCATCTTCATAAATTTTCTTGAGCGCTGCTACGTCTAAATTGCTAGAATCAATCGCCAAGATTTTGGTTGCTTGGTTGTAATCAACCAGCAGGCCTGTGCCGACCAGCCTTTTAAAGCCCGCGATTACATCCTCCGACGGGTCAATCATTAAAGACTGACGACGTTCAGTATTGATCGCAATTAGTGAATATTCATCGCATCCCGTACCGATAAATTGCGTATCACCCGTTCTAAACGTCGTCTGGCACTGCTGCTTTAAGCCCCACTCGATCGAATCAGCGAGTGACGTTGCATGAGCGGAGGGAATTAGAGCGGTCGCTGTGATAGCACCGACAGCTACGATTGAAACGTATAGTGCGAGCTTTTTGATAATTGTTTGCATTGTGATCTTTCTTATTAATTTGTTAAATAGTTGAGGAGCGGTACTGGGGATGGTGCTGCTGGAGAAGCTGCGGCTCTATCTCGGGCGATAGTTGCGATCTCGGGTAGATAGAGAGCTAAGCCGTCAACTTTTGGTTGCTGAGGAATGAACGCAGAAAGGGCCAGGGCCAAGACTGAACCGATTAGTATTGATGTGAATACTGCTAGAACTGTGTTTTCGATAATTTTCATTTTTGAATCTTTCTTGTTTGAGTTAAATGCTTCTTATGGTTATGCGCACACCTGCGCTATTAGTGTTTAATATCGGCTGAAATTTTTGCTGTCTCAGATGAGCTTGAAGATTCTTTAGAGTTCAAGTCGAGCCGCTGGTTAAGCGATGTAGATAGGCTGGATGACATAGAAATGTCGTAGCTTTTTCCAGATAGAGCTGCGCCACCGAACCAGGTAAGGCCGTTGCGAGCCACTTGAAAGCCGTTGGGGCCGGCGCTTACAACGCTATCGCCAATTTTGTATTCGATGGGAGCTGAACTACCAGCGAGATTTTGAGTAAGCTGAGATCCCTTTGCTGTAGCCAGAGCTTTTGCATAAATAGCTTCGAGAGTTTCTGCTGAGATTTTGCCAAGTTCCAAGATTATTTTTGACTTTGCGGCGTCTGGGTTTTGCATAGCTTGTGAGCCGATCTTCGATACGATTTCAGTGGAAATTTGGTTAGCGAAATCCGACATCGCTGCACTACGAATCATGAATGTGCGGTCATCGACGAATGACGGCCAGGCAAGCGCGGGCTCATAAGATGCTGAAATTGCTAAAGCCGTGGCCACGTATGCCCGATTAGCAATTGA
>Ga0364914_10434_pt1 | contig 13052 bp, 7 predicted proteins | sample ExccelJu500001D3_3_FD_206954 | JGI IMG/M metagenome (GOLD analysis project Ga0364914, IMG submission 206954) | Enriched cells from Trout Bog Lake Hypolimnion, Wisconsin, USA - BchlTB.June25.5000.01.D3 | ecosystem: Environmental > Aquatic > Freshwater > Lake > Hypolimnion/Profundal zone | place... | reverse complement strand
TTAGAATAACTAAGTATTTTAGTATAATAAAGAAAGCAAATTATTATAATAAATAAAACTTCATCAATTTATTTTGGTGGGGCTTTGTTTTTATCTATTTTTTACAAATATGTGAAAGAAAAAACATTTATTGATGCTACTTAATTAAATTTTATTACTTTTGTATTCTATTAACACAAATAATAAGATGACATAAACTTTATATAAAAGCATAATAAAAGATAGCGTTGCTTAAAATATTTCTCTAATAGAAAACCGCCAAATTTTCAGGAACAGAGAAATAGTTGAAGTGAACGCACCCGTTTAGGGTGTGTTCCTTTTGCTTTTTCAGTTGTTCCGGGTGCTTGGCGGTACCTCTATTAGCTGAATATAAAAGTAGAGGTTCACGCCCTTTTTTATTGGAATAAACAAAATTAATTTATACACAAAGCTTGATAGAACCTCAGAACTTAAAAACAAATAAATTGGGAAAACAGGAAAAAACAAATCATGCTGCTGGCTAACAAACCTGCAATAGCAGCCACAGGACTTTAAGATATTGATAGTGCAAAGATATAAATCAAAGTTTTTATTAATTAAAATTTAAATCAAAATGAAAAAAAAATTTCAATTTCTTTTACTAAGCATTGTCTTAGTATTTTTTGGAATTAATGGATTTGGACAAAGCACAAACCTACCAACTTTGCCTAGTAAATCAATACAAGCATGGATTTATCCGGGAAATCCTGCTTGTAATTCAAGTAATGAATTTAAAGATGGTAGAATAATTGATGTTTTAAGATCGGAATATTTAACTTTAACTATTAATGGTTCAGTTGTTCAAAAAACTGTAGCTGATTATGGTTGTAATGCATATTCAACAGATACTGCGGCAGATGTTAAAAATCATTCATCTTATCAATTTATAACAGTTTCTGGTGCTGGCTCAAGTTTAGATAGTTTACTTAACCATGTAAGCGATAATAATTGGATTATAACAAATTTTATCAACCCCATTAAAAATTTAGTAGATACTACCATAAATACAACAACTGGTTTTACAGGGATTGATCTTGATTTGGAAAACCCAGGTGGGTGGAATGCACATAATTATTGGACACATTATAAATCTTTAATCACAACTTTGGGGGATACATTACATAATTATAACAAACTACTCAATATTACATTACCTAGTGGATTAAATAATGATCTGTCATTTTTTAATAATAATGCTAGTGTTGATTATGTAACTATTATGTGCTATGATTACATGTTGGACACAACTATTGATGGTACTAATTGGGGTCTTGCAGGTTTACCTATTGCACCTACAAATTGGGTTGAACAGGAAATTAATAATACAATAAGTAAAATGCCTAACAGTATAAATAAAATTATAATAGGTATGCCATCTTATGGATACCATGGTACAACAGGCACTTATAATATAACTGGTAATGAATCAAAAGATATAATTTCCAATTATCAGGGATACAATACAGCTAATAGAGATACTTCATCTTATGAAATGACATGGCAAAATAATAATACTTCTTATTTTTATCAGGATGCAATTGGAATGTCTGAGAAAGTTGAATTTATAAGATATAAAGGGATAAAACATGTTTCTGTCTGGAGTTTAGGTGGTAATGACTGGTTTAATAAATTTCAAGATACAAGTTACAGGCAAGTTCGTAGCGTGTTGGATTCAACTCTTTGGAAAAATGCATTAAAAGCGTTAAGTTATTCAACTACTCACGATACTACATGTGCATATCCAAGTTCAACAAATGCAGGTAATCAAATTATTTTTGCAGATACTATTAATTACACTAATGCATTGTTTAAAGGAATGGAAGTAGCAATAATAGGTCATGCTGAAAATGATACTAATCAATGTAGTACCATCTCTGTAGATTATTCAAATGACGGTATAAATTGGTATTCACCAGAATCAGCTACGGATACCGTTAAGATATATTCTAATCATGATGTTATTAAAATAATTGGTAGCGAAACTGATAATTGGGGTTTTACTTCAGCACCTTTTGTGGCATATCAAATAAGGATTAAATATTTAAGTGGTGCTGTTCCTCATATCAATGGAGTTTTTGTGAAAATGTATTTTGGCAATCCCGGTCAACAAGGTTCAATAACTGACACTTTTCAGGTGAAAGCAAGTCCTGATGATGCAAGATGTAAAAATACAAATGGAAGTCTTCCTAATTATACAGTTACTAGTCAATATTTAGGTACATATTCTAGCAATGATGCTAATAATTTGGGCATGTTAAATGGATTAAGGTTTAAAAATATTACAATATCACAAGGTGCAACAATAGATTATGCAACGTTTGAATTATTTTATGCTTTTGATTCTATATATAATAATATTACATATAATAGAGTTTTACCTGATATAGTAAATACTACAATATTCTGTGAAGACACAAGTAATTCCCAAGCATTTAATTTACAGCCTCTTTTTAACAGAAAAAAAACAACTGATTCAGTAAATTATACATATCAAATACTTAGCCCTACTAATAATACTGGATTTGGAGTACTTGGGAAACCTGATATAAGTAACATTATTCAAGACATAATAAACAGAGCTGATTGGAATCAAGGGGATTCTTTATCATTATTGATTGAGCCTAATAATGTACCAAATGGTAGTTATATTGGATTTTCAACTTATGATCGTGATACAACAAGAGGTGCTAAATTAATTATTAAATATCATTATCCCGTAAATTTATATTGTGAGTATTACAATACACCTCAACATATTACATCGGATACAATATGGAATGACGATCCGTCCAATCCTAAAATAGTGCTTAATGATGTGATAGTTAATCCTGGTGTTACATTAACTATAACAGGAACTGTGGAGTTTACGCAACAAGCCAAGTTAATAGTGCAACAGGGTGGTGTATTAATAATAGATGGTGGTACTCTTACTAATTTATGTGATAATAAAACCTGGAGAGGGATAGAAGTATGGGGAACAAAAGGTAAAGGACAAAACTCTATCTTAAATTCACCATATCAGGGGATGGTTCAGTTGATAAATGGAGCAGAAATTGATAATGCTGAGGATGCAATAAGATTATGGCAACCTAATTACTCTACTACAACAGGTGGGTTTGTAATTGCAAATAATGCTACATTTTATAACAACCGACGCTCTATTGACTTTGAACCTTATCAAAACAAAATAATCAGCCCTTCTAATGATACCACCAACATAGGTAATTTTAGTCAATTTGTTAATTGTACTTTTGATGTAGATGATGATTATTTATCAGATAACGATTTTTATTGCCATGCATATTTATGGAACGTTAATGGCATATTTTTTCAGGGATGTACATTTATGAACGAACAAAGCAACAGGCAATATGACTTAACTAACAATAAAGGAATTTATTCGATGGATGCCGGATTTACTGTAAATGGCTATTGCTCTGATAATGTATTGTACGGACAAAGTTGCCCGTATGAATCATTGTCACAATGCTATTTCAGTGGTTTTAATTATGCTGTTCATGCTTTAAATTCTGCTACTTCTAATGTTGCAATAGTTGATGAATCAGTTTTTGAACATAATGTAATAGGTGTACAATATCAGGTATTAAATAATTCGTGGGTAAATAGGTCGAAGTTCTCAATAGGTGATAGCACTATAACTAATACACCAACTTATCATGAAGGAATTGTAACTATTGGTTCAACAGGTTATCGTATTGAAGAAGATACCCTACAACTATCTTCATATCCTGCTTCAAATAATAATGGTATAAGGATTAATAATAGCCTTACTGCTAATAACCAGGTTTACAAAAACACTACTATAGGGCTAACGAGAGGTGAACAAGCTGAAGGTGTAAATAAAAACTCCACTTACAATTTTAAAGGTTTGCAACTATTGTGCAATACACATATCCAAAATACTAAAGCTATTAATATAGCATCTTTAACAGGAACTCCGGGAGTTCAAGGCATTCGTTATTATCAGGGAGATTCTATAACTTTAGCTTCGGCAGGAAATATATTTTCGCAGAATGACAGTGATATTGTAAATGGAACACACTCACCGATAATGTATTATTGTACAAACGGGCTAACACAACCCCTGCGTTTTACTCCTATTTTGGTAGATACTATACATGTAAATAATGAAAACAAATGTCTTTCTAATTTCAACAATGGGTATAGTTTTCCTCTATCTATTGAATCAGTACAAACATTTGCAACACATTATGGGTTATTAGAATCGACCTATCTTAATTTGTTGTATAATTATAACAGTATGATTGATGGAGGTGATGAGAATTTACTTTTAGATAAAATAGAATCTACATGGTCGGGTGATGCATGGAAAATGAGAGCGGATTTATTGGCACAATCACCTTATTTATCAGAGGATGCATTAAAACAAGTTGCCTTAAGTGGTATATTACCTCAAGCTATGTTGTTGGAAGTTTGTCTTGCCAATCCAGAGGCAACCAGAGATGAGAATTTTATTTATTTATTGGGCAACCTTATCCCTAATCCACTGCCTCAATATATGCTTGATTTAATAGTTGAAAACTGGTATGTTAAAACTGCCCGCACCTTACTTGAAGCCAATTTGGCGGATGTAAGTTCGCAAATGTATGTAATCACCAATTTATTGGTATCTAATTATATGCTTGATTCCGTTCAACGAAAGGATATAGCATTAAACTGGTTGCTGAGACGTGGAGATGTATCTGATTATTATTCAGCTGCTGAGTATTATATTGAAAATAGTGATTATGAAACTGGTTATCATTATTTAGAACAAATACCTGAACTTTTTAAATTAACTGATGATGAGCAAGCAGAATATCTAAATTTTAAAGATTATTTTGAATTCAGGAACAGTATAGCATCGAATAACAGAAATATTATGCAGCTAACTGACGATGAAATTAATACTCTTAAGCAAATTGCCGATAATAATACAGGTAGGTCGTCAATTTTATCTCAAAACATTTTGTGTTTCTTTTATCAGATGTGTGTTGATTATTTAACTGATGAAAATGAAGGCAAGCATTTAAGCTTTTCGAAACCAAAGATACCAGCTAGCCAAATAATACAATCAGCTTACAATAAAATAACAGCCAGCCCGAATCCTGCAAGTGTTTATGTAGCATTTAGCTGGACATTGCCATTATTAAAAGGCAATGCCGAATTGCTTATAACAGATGTAAACGGAAAAACTATTGCACAACAAACTATTACAGCAAAAAGAGGGCAATGGATATGGGATACACGTGCTATTAAAAACAGCATCTATTTATACGAAGTTAGATCAGATAATCAACGCTTAGGCAATGGCAAAATTGTAATTAATAATTAATTTTTAAATAAAAAGTAGCATGATTTATGTTTCATGCTACTTTTTAAGTAATTTTGTAAAAAATTAAATACTATGAAACAATTATCTTTTGGGTTGAAGTATATTTTTATATTTATTTTTATATTATTATTTAATTTAAAAGTTCAATCACAGGCATTTTCTCTGGATACTACTTTTAATTTGAATTATAATTTTTATGCTTCTGGAAGTTCAGCAACTATATATGGATTAAATTATGAACCCGATGGGAAATTAATGGTTTATGGCTATTTTTTTGATAATAGTACTATTGCTGACATACTTAGGTTTTACGAAGATGGCAGTATTGATAATAGTTGGCAATACCCATGGGGTGATGGTGTAGAGTTTTTAGAACGAATAAATAATGAATATATCGTACTGTCGCTAAATGCTCTTAATAAATTCCCTTATAATGGACATATAGCAGATACTGCATGGGAACATAATGTTGATAAACCTAATTGTGCATTTTATTTTTCTCCCTATATTTTTCTGGATGGGAGTATGTTGGTGGGTAATGATGGAGTATGTGATTTGATAGGTTTTTTAACAAAATTCATGCCCAATGGTAATGTAGATACCAATTTTAGGCATACTACTAATAGTGCAGTTTTTGGTATCACAAAATATTCATCTGATAAATTACTATTATATGGAGGTGGAACTAACGGTTTTACGAAATACGATACCATTCCAATAATCAGAATGTGCAGAATAGATACATTGGGTAATCTGGATACTACTTTTAAATCAATTATTACTTATGGAAATCCGATTCCTTATTATATACAGAACGATGGAAAAATTATTGTTGTTGGTGGATTTTATATAAACAACAATAATCAATTTCTTTCTTTAATAAGGCTTAATCCTAATGGTTCATTAGATAGCACATTTAATAATTCTAATTCAGTAGCTTATCCAGATGGTGTTAATTGTGTGTGTCCAACTACAGATGGTGGCTACTTAATAGGTGGTTCGTTTAGTCAATATCAAGGGTATTTAAGAAACAATATCTTGAAAACAGATATAAATGGTTTTATAGATACTACTTATTTTAATAGTGAAGGTATAGATAGTACTTTTCATAAAAATCTACCAGGGGATTTTCCTTATATATGTTGTATACAACAAGGTTCTAATGATACCTATTATGTAATGGGATATTTTACCTATTATAATGGTGTACATGTAAATCCTATAATACGCTTAAAAGGCATATCAGCAGGCATAAATGAGATAAAACAGGAAAAAGGGGCGGTAAAGGTTTATCCTAACCCTACAAAAGAAAATCTTACAATAGAAACAAATATTAATAAAGAACAAAAACTAGAGATACTAAACTTAATGGGACAAACTGTATATACATCTATTATTAATAAGAAAGCAACAATAAATACATCTGCTTTTGCTAATGGTGTTTATATTATAAAGCTTTATACAGATAAAGAAACGGTAGTGAGGAAGTTTGTAAAAGAATAGTCGCGTCTCGACTTTGCTCGACGACCGAATAATTAAGAATTATGGGATTCGTAATTATTAAAAAACCTTCATCATTTGCTTGATGAAGGTTTTTTTGTTAGATTTCATTTAATAAAAATAATTTTAAAGATTCTTACTTTTATTTCATCATAAATTAGTAATTTTGGGCTTTATAATAGAAAAGTTCTTTTGTATTAGTTGTATTTGCAAAACAAAGAGAATACCAGTTAAACTCTTCTATTTTATAAAATTGTTCGGATAGTTATCAAATACTTAATAATAATTTATGGAAACGCAAAAGAATAATCCCTTACATAATATAACTTTAGAGCAAATAATGAATTATCTGGTAGATAATTATGGTTGGGAGTATTTGGCTTCGCAGGTTAATGCTAATTGCTTTAAGAATGATCCAAGTATAAAGTCGAGCCTTACGTTTTTGCGTCGAAATCAATGGGCTCGCACAAGGATAGAAAATACTTATGTGTATTTGATTAACAAGAAGAAGAAATGATTTTATTTATAATGAAATGAATTTAAGAATAGTTCTTATGTATAAAACAAAAGGGAAGATATGTTCTTCCCTTTCGTGTATTATATAAGTAGTTTATTCTTCATCCAACTCATTAAACGAAGAATATTTTCTCCATTTATCTATTACACTTTGCATATCCTCTGGTAATTCTGAATCGAAGAATATATATTTACCAGTAGTAGGATGAATAAACCCCAGAGACTTAGCATGTAAAGCATGACGTGGAAGTAGCTTGAAACAGTTATCAATATATTGCTTGTATTTGGAGAAAGTAGTGCCTTTTAGGATAATATCACCACCATAAGTTTCGTCATTAAACACAGGATGACTTATGAATTTAAGATGTGTCCTTATCTGATGAGTCCTACCGGTTTCGAGCTGACATTCAATCAAAGATACATAACCGAACTTTTCAATAACTTTATAATGTGTAATGGCTTCTTTGCCTGCATCTCCATCGGGAAACACCGTCATCATTCTACGATTCATAGGATTGCGACCAATGTTACCCTCAATAGTACCTTCTTCTTCTTTAAAGTCGCCCCACACAAGTGCTATATACTTACGTTGGATGGTGTGTTCAAAGAATTGTCGGGCAAGATGTTGTTGTGTGAGTTCATTCTTTGCAATCAATAAAATACCTGAAGTATTTTTATCAATTCTATGGCAAAGATAAGGTAGTACACCTTCTCTTTTATCTGTCTGTTGAAGATGATAAGTAAGTGCATTCAAAAGAGTTCCGGTATAGTTAGCATAACCTGGATGCACAACCATATCCGGAGTTTTATTAACCAATAAAAGATCATCATCTTCGTAAATAATATTTATTGGAATGTCCTGTGCAATTATCTCAAGTTCACGAGGAGGCACCGCCATCACTATACTGATAACATCTTCGGGATGCACTCTGTAATTGGGCTTAACAGGCTTATCGTTTACACGGATATTACCTGCATGAGCAGCATTCTGTATCTTGTTTCTGGAAGCACCCTCAATGCGGGTCATCAGAAACTTATCAATACGAAGCAAGCCCTGACCTTTATCAGCAATAATGCGATAATGTTCATAAAGATCTTGTTCTTCCTCGATTAAATCAGGAGTTTCAATCATAAAAATTTATTAATGGGAAATTATTTTAACGAGTAATAATTAGTTTAGAAGTCTTATGTTGATTTGTTTTCTTATCTGTTAAACTAATCATATACACTCCATTTGATAATGAAGATACATCAATTGATTTATGATAATCCGATTGATAAGCTAACTTACCAAACATATCATATATATATATTGTATAATCACCAACTGACTTATTAAGCTCAGGTGTAAGATCAATATTTAAAGATGCATAGTTTAATGGGTTTGGATATATCTGATACCTATAATCAGACTTGGTAATATCATTAACTGATAAAGTTTTCATGCCAAATACAGGTCTTAACATTAAAGATCCTGATTGAAAAGAGTTCGTCCAGTTACCTGAGGTATTATAAAAGATATTAGCATGTGAATCTGTATTCCTGTCGAATCCCAAATTAAGATTATCATCAGTAGTTTGTGTCCATCCTACATAAATAGTTCCACTTACGGGTATCGGACGATCAAGATAGTAAGTACTAAATTGATTTAACCCATTCTGGAAGGAAGGATAGATCTGCTCCCCAAAATAAAGAGTGTCTCCCGGTATTCCTCCATTATTTTTCCAAACAGTAAGATAGAAAGCTTGAAGATTTGCACTGTCAAGTACTGAATTAAAGTACATTTGTACTGCAACTAAGGTGTCAGGATTGTTAAGAGCAAAACTTACAGCAAGCATTGAACCTGCCGGAGTTAAACCATAGCCATTCTCAGCTGTGCCATCATCATAAGCATAATAGTTTTCGAAGCGTTGAATGAAATAATTGGTATCATTTTGAGTACGTTTGTCAGGCGAATTAAAAGGGTCAAGTGATTCTTTAAAGATATGACGTATCTCAAAATCAGTTTGATTATTTGCATTAACTGTTGGGAAGCTATAACTTACCGGTGGCTCTGAATGTACTGCAGACTGCTGGTATCCACTAAGCCAAAACGAAGGAATGTTTTCCTCTCCCCTATCTTCAGTATGAACCAGATTGCCCGAAGCATCTCTTATTTCATATCTATAGTAAGAAGGATGAATTGTATCGTCGATATTGCTCAAAACCATATAAAGAGAGTCTTTCAAATCTGTTGATTTAAACTGTTCGGCAGGCATCGCCTGATAATTCTTGAGAAAAGACGGTGCCGCTTCTACAAAAGTTAGATCATTAAGTACGGTATCATTCATCGATCTGTTAACTCCAAGGTAAACATAATCAATATTCCATTCATCACAATTACTTGCCCAACTTGGATTAGATAAAGTTCCTAAACTACAAAAATTCCTAAACCTAAACTGAAAACCATTGGAATAATAACTTGCAGAATCTGTAATCGGAATCAATACATATTTAAAATAAAGACTATCGGTAAGATAAATTGAATCCAATGGCATCCCTTGCGTACTCCACACTTCGTTCCACTGTTGCAGAGAAGGACTGTAAAATTCAAGAAGCAATGAATCTTCAGGATCAGGGGCATTGCCAATCCTCGTCCACATTGGGCCTCTTCCTCCTCCCGGTTGAAAATAGAAGCTAAGGTAAAGCGAATCGCTCGGACGTATTGCTTTATATATAGGTTGGAAGATACTATCCAAACGTATAGGCTGAGAAGTTAAAGTATCAGCTGGAAATGCAAAAGTTGTTGACCAAGAATACATAAATCCATTGGGATCTAAAGCGTCAAAGGTTGCAACTCCTAAAGTTGGAGGAAAAAGTGCGAACTGTTGGTTAATAAAAACATAATCATCAGCCCACAAATTAGAATCAGGGTAGCCCGTATAGTTAGAGAAGTCATCAACAAAAGGCAATTTAAGTGCCGCTTGTAATGATTTATTTGTTCTTTTATGTTGTGTATGTTTTTTGTTTACTAATACAGGGTTCACTTTAAGTGTAGTGATAATCTCCTGTGAATAAACACTACTGATTACAAACAATAGGATTATAAATAAAACGCTTTTTTTCATTGCAATTAATAATTAATGTAATAACAGATATGTTGCATAGCTTAATTGTTATTAGCTGTTGAATCAAATTTATAGTTCCTTATTAGTTCATCAAAGTCAACCTTTTTATCCGAACGATACCACAGATCAATCGTCTGCCCCATCCTTACATATTGATTAGGACCATTTGCCGGTTTTTGTTTGTAAACTCTAACATGAACAGTATCTTTTGCATCTTCAAATACTTCAGAACCTACATTTAAAGCGGATGCTCTTAGTATTTTAATGGCTTCACTTTGTTTCTTACCTAATAAAAAAGGAACAGGAATTTTATCGCTTCCCATACCCTGACCTACAACAAGATCAATCTTTGAGCCTTTTTGTATAGGTTTGCCGGGTTCTATCTCTATTCCTTTGTATTTTTGTTTGATAACAGCATTTTTGGCAATATCAGGAATAAATTCTAAAGAACCAACCTGCAATCCATAAGTTTCGAGCAATGATAAAGTCTGACGCATGGTCAGATCAATACAATTAGGCATCTTTACTCTTTCGGGAGTGGAAGATACAACTGTTAAATATACTTTTCGGTTTCGCTTAACTTTAGCATTTGGAAAAGGATCTTGCGAAATAATGCTTCCCTTCTCTTTTTTAGCATCATAAACTGAATCTACAACAATAAATTCAAAGTCATTGTAATCTTTTTGCTCCACAAGTTCTTCGGGCTTATTGCCTCTTACATCTGGCACCGTTACCGACTGTCCGTGATGTGTATATAGGTTTAGCGACTGAATAATCAGAAAAACAATAACTATCGTCAAACATACAGCTATTAATAGTTGTTTTAGAAACGCACGATTTTTTAGAAATTCCTTTAAGCTCATTTTTATAAAAATACTTAACAGAGTATTATTAAAACCCTGTAATTTATAAACTACTTTTACTTTGTTTTATTGTACAAAGTTTATTTGGCAAAGGTACGAATAAAAAAGTTAACAGCCGAAACTAAATATTATTTAGATGGATTTGTGTGCTATAATTTATTAATAATGTTCTTTTAGTTAATTATAATTAGATATATAGATGTTTTGTTTTCAATACAATTAATAATTGTAGGATGCTGTTTATGTTGTGGATGTTTTATTTATAATGCACTAATATATGATATATGATTTAGGCTTTCATGCAGACGAATAATGCTTTCATGCAGACGAATAATGTTTTCTTGCAGAAAAATAATGCTTTCTTGCAAACGAATAATGCTTTCTTGCAAACGAATAATGCTTTCTTGCAGACGAATAATGCCTTCTTGCAGACGAATAATGCCTTCTTACAGACGAATAATGCTTTCATGCAGACGAATAATGCCTTCTTGCAAATGAATAATGCCTTCTTGCAAATTATTTACTGATATATGATTAAATATCATTAATTTAAAGATATAAGTGCTTATTTATAGACTTCTTTTTTAAGGGTTAAAAATAGAGCTATGCGTAAAAATATTAAAAAAAATATAATTTAAATAACTGTAGTTGAAACTCTTTAAAAATAATTAAAATAAATTTATGAATTTTAACTAAATATATAAAAAATATTTATAAATTTGCAGCCTGTTATTATTTGAACAAATGACAATAATAATTTAAATAAATATTAAATAAAATGGAAGAAACTGTAGTTTCGAAACGTAACATGATAGATACTGTATTAGGCGTGCTTAAAAAACATGAGCTTGTATTTGTCGCAAATACAGGGATGAATGCTGATATAGTTTTGATAAAAGCAAAATTAGTTGTAGCAGATGGGAAAGAAACCTTTGACCGAAGGACTTTAGGTACTACTAAAGGCAAGAATCAAAAGTATGATATTATGGTTAATGGCACCTATAAAATATGTAATTCTGGTTTTGCATACGGAAGTGCAATAAATGATGAAAATATTAAAGAAAGCTTTAATTATTCATTAAGTGATATTAAAAAAGGTAGTGAACGTAATGTTTATGATCGTTGTATGACTATTGCTAGTTCAGCAATACCTTTTGAAACAATATTAGTATCTGATTATAATTTGCCTACCGGGCATCTTGCAGCACAAGCTATTGCTAATAAAGATTTTTTCTTGTTAATGGATGCACCGGGTAAAATTATAGAGGAAGGTAAGAGTACAAAAGAAGAAATGATTACAATTTATGATGTGATTATAAAAATATTAAAGGAGCGTATGGATAAAATGGTGGCTAATTATAAGGATGAGAATTCGGAATTCTTTACTGAATATCATAATGCCAGAAAAATTGGGGGACGTGGGCATACTCCTCCTCCAATACCACCGGTACCACCGAGTGAATAAGATAATTAAGAATTAACAATTAATAAATAAAAGCTCAGTCAAAATTTGATTGGGCTTTGGTTTTTGAAATAATATTTAAAATTTATTTAATCTTTGTCGGAATTTATATATATATTTGTAGTCTTATAAAAGTTTAACAAATATAGGATATAAAGCATAATAAAAAAAGACGTTGCTAGATTAGTTTTAGCAGAGGTTCACGCCCTTTTTTATTTTGTATAAATCAA
>Ga0364914_10433_pt1 | contig 13125 bp, 12 predicted proteins | sample ExccelJu500001D3_3_FD_206954 | JGI IMG/M metagenome (GOLD analysis project Ga0364914, IMG submission 206954) | Enriched cells from Trout Bog Lake Hypolimnion, Wisconsin, USA - BchlTB.June25.5000.01.D3 | ecosystem: Environmental > Aquatic > Freshwater > Lake > Hypolimnion/Profundal zone | place... | reverse complement strand
CGCTGCTGACCTTCCCGTTGATGATGTTTTTATGGGTGGCGGCCGAGCCTGTCGTTCTGCTGACCTGCGGAAAACAATGGCTCGAGATGGTGCCTGTTTTCCGGGTCCTGTGTATAACTGGATTAATGCAATCCGTTTCCTCCGCGGCAGGCTTGGTTTTCAATTGCATGGGCAGGACGGATCTGACCTTCCGCTGGGGGATATATTCTTCTGTGATGACGCTGCTGTCTTTCATCATCGGTTTGCAATGGGGCATCATGGGCGTTGCTTGTGCCTATACCTTGTGCAATATCATTTTCTTGTGGTGGCCGTTATGGCATTTCAGCGGAAGAATCATCAGTCTGCCGTTCATGGTGATCATGCGCAATATAGCCGGGCCTTTCTGCCTCAGCTTCCTGATGGCTCTGCTGTTGCAGGGCGTTTGCAAGTGCTGGCCGCCTGGGTTCCCGCACTGGATCCAGCTCCTCATTCTTTCGGTGGTGGCCCTGCCGGTTTACCTAATCAGCCTGCATATCGTCCGTCTCAAGGCCTATGTTGACCTGCGGGATTTGATGCAGGAATCGGCGGTTGGGCGCCGGATCAATCGCTGGCTGCCCTCCTGTGCCTGATCCTTTGAAAGCATCGGCTATGTCCATGACAGATTTTAGGTTGGGTCGGGGCGTCCCGCCGAGCCGTAGTGCGGCGCAGCTGGAGGCTTTGCCGTACCGTCAATTCCCCAGGCCGATCCAAGGCTGTAGGCCGCATGCTCTCACGCGGCGCATTTTTGCGATGGATTCTCAGCAGAAAGGCAGATCATGAAAATCAATCCGGAGTATATCACCCGTGGCCGGGAACCCTTCTTTGAGATCGCCCGAAAATACGCCAATCTCGCCGGCCAGATTCTCGACGTTGGATGCGGCGATGGGGCTTTTGCCCGGTATTTGGGAAGGGATGACATTTTTTTGGTGGATGGCAATCCTGAGACGATCACCGCGTTGCGACCCCGATATAAAAACTGTTATCTGGCCACATTACCCCAGTTGCCTTTTGGGTCGGTGACCTTTGATCTGATCCATATCAGCCACGTGATCGAACATCTCCCGCCCGCCATGGTTTACGACCTGCTCAAAGAATGTGATCGCTGTTTGAAGGCAGGTGGCTTTTTGGTGGTTAGCGCCCCGCTGCTCAATTCCAACTTTTACGACGATCTGTCGCACCTGAAACCCTACAATCCGTTTACCATCGAAAAATATTTATGCCTTGGGAACCCGCGGTGTGCCACCCGTCCCCTGATCTCGTCCGCGTACCGGGTCGTTGAGCGTGCAACACGTTACAATCAAGTTACCACAGCTCAGTTTTGGTTTGTGATCAATGCCTTTATAACCCGGCTGATCACCGGGTTGGCCCAGTTGGTGCGCAGGCTCTTACGGGCGGTGCGCATATTCAAAATACAGGAAACAGGTTTTACCTTGGTGCTGAAGAAAGGCGTTGTGGAAAACGCGCCTTGATGGTTCACCATGGAAGTCTGAAGCGTGAATGATTGCCCAAGGTATTGCCTGTTCATTCCGACGGGCCTTCACCGTCTCGCCGGATGTTGTGGCGGGGGGGGGGCTTTGGACCGGGAACCTTGGCGCTTCGCGGGCCTTGCGTTGTGTTGGCGCCTCAGGGTTGGAGCTTGGCGTGAGTAGGCTTTAAGCGGAGAGCGCAGGATGCTGTTCAACTCCTTCACGTTTATCATATTTTTTCTGGTTGTGCTATTGGTGATGCGCCTCAACTTTTCCTGGCGTGCGCACAAACTGTTCCTGCTGCTGGCCAGCTATCTGTTCTACTCGGCATGGAATCCGCCTTTTGTTGTTTTGTTGTGGATTTCCACAGTGGCGGATTTTTATCTGGCCCGCTGGATCGGGCAGGCGCCGACGCCGGGGCGCAAGCGGTTTCTGATCAGTTTCAGCATCATCATCAACCTCGGGTTGCTGTGCTACTTCAAGTACGGCGGCTTCATTCTGGATAATTTTGTTCAAGTGACCCAGTGGCTGGGTGTGCCGTTTCATCCGGCCAAACTGGATATTATTCTGCCGGCGGGCATCTCGTTCTACACCTTCCTGACGCTCTCCTACACGTTGGATGTTTACTGGGGGCGCATCAAAGCGTGGAATTCTTTGCTCGATTATGGAGTGTATGTCACCTTTTTCCCGCACCTGATCGCTGGTCCGATCATCCGGGCTGACTATTTTCTTCCCCAATGCGCCACCCCGCGCAAGGCGAACACGCAGCAACTTGGCTGGGGCCTGATGCTGTTCATTGTGGGCCTTTTCAACAAGGTGGTTATTGCAGATGATCTTATGTCGGGTATCGTGGAACAAATCTATGATGGGCGGCAGGCGTTGGGGTTCTTTGAGGCGTGGTCGGGCACGCTGGCGTTTACCGTGCAAATTTTCTGTGATTTTTCGGGCTATTCCACCTGCGCCATCGGCGTTGCCATGATGCTGGGCTTTGCCCTCCCTGATAACTTCCGGTTTCCCTATGCTGCGCTGGGGTTTTCCGACTTTTGGCGGCGCTGGCATATCAGCTTGTCCTCGTGGATGCGCGACTATCATTATATTCCGCTGGGTGGCAACCGGAAGGGCGAGGGACGCGCCTATGTCAACTTGATGCTGACCATGTTGCTGGGGGGCCTTTGGCACGGTGCCTCATGGATGTTTGTGCTGTGGGGCGGGTTGCACGGGTTCTATCTGGCTATGGAGAAATGGATTCGCCGGCAGCCTTGGTCGGAATGGCCGGGTTGGCGTCATCCCTGCGCGCGCGTGGCGTTGGTATTGGTGACATTTTTCTTTGTTTGCATCACCTGGGTTTTTTTTCGCGCCAAGAGCACCGGCCGGGCTGCGGTTTTGTTGGGTGCGATGTTGAATCTCACCGCTGTCTCGGGGAAGTTTTTTCGTCAATTCATGTTTGTAGGTGTTGTTACCGCCATGGTGCTGCTGTTGCATTTCCGCCTGCGCGACACGTCTTTTGAGCAAGGGTGGCGGCGGTTGCCGGCTTGGAGCCAAAGCCTGCTGCTGGCGTTTATGCTGTTTGGGATTGCGCTGACGATGACGGGGGAAGATCGTGCCTTCATCTACTTCCAGTTCTAATGACCGGATCCCGGTCCTGCCCTATTCCCGAATTATCCTGACGGCCTTGGCCATTTGCTGTCTGCTCACGGCGGCGTTGGCTTGGTTCGAACAGGGCAAACAACAAGTACCCTCTGTGGGGGATGGGCCGCTGTATTGGGGGCTCCACCGGGAACGGGTTTATTCCGACGCGGACAGAAAAAAGCTGGTGATCGTCGGCATGTCGCGTTCGCATTGCGGTATCGACCCCCAAATCATGGCCAACATGTTTGACCGCTATGCGGTGGTCATGCTCTCACTTAGTGGCATTGGAACCCATGCGGTCGTGCAGGACTTGGTTGCCGATGACCAGTTTAATGGAATCATTCTTTATGACACGACGGAGTTTTGGATGTTGCCGCAATATAGCCAGGAAGTTGCGCCCTATCTGCGGTATTATCATCAGAACTTCTCGAATGGTGGCATCATCGAAAAACGCATCAATGCCCGGATCAAATTGGAGCTGCAAAAAAGGTTTGTCGTCTTGTCGCCGGGTGGCACCCTATATCGGTTGCTTTGGTCCCACTTGCTCCAAGGGGGGGGCTGGATACGTACGTGCATGCGGCCAGATCGCTTTCGGCAAACTTGGTTTGATGATGACGCCTGGACGAAGGTGCAATATGACTCCCGGGTGCAGGAAGCGCGCAATCTGGCGCTGGATAAACCGGACAATGCCGACGAGTTGGTGCTGGGCCGTTTGCCGGCGGACTTATCCGTTCTGCATAAAAAACTGCAACAGCGCGGCGGCGATCTGATTCTCGTGCGCATGCCTTCCAGCAGGGATGTGTACCGCTATGAAGAAGCCGCGTATCCGAAAACAAAATACTGGGATCCCATGGTGCAGGCCACCGGCATATCGGCGGTGCATTTTATGGACGACCCCGAATTGCGCTCTTTTGTTTGTGCCGATGGCTCACATCTGGATGCGCGCGTCGCGCCGGCGTTCACCCGTAGATTGGCGGTCATTCTTGGCCATATGATTAGAAAGAAACCCAGCCCGGATCACCAGTCAAGAGGCTGAGGCTGGCATGGATAAACGCCACAGGGTTGGCCGGTAAAATAGGAGTTGGGCATGATAAAACAATTGATCAAAGATACGCTACTAAAGCTCGATTGGTGGGCCGAACACACCCAGCCGATGCTTGGGGAATATATGAGGGACATATGTACCTGTCCATGCCGCTATATTGATTTTGCCATCCAATCCGCCGACAAGGCGTTGGATAGTGGCAGCGGCGGGCAACGCTTTCGGCACGCCACCATGCAAGTGGACAAATTCACTGGCGTAACGAAACCGCGCAATAGCCAATGGGTGCCGGCCCAGAAACCGTGGCTTGCCCATGCGTAAAACCATATCCATCATCTTTGGCACCCGGCCGGAGGCCATCAAGTTGGCACCGATCATTCTCAACTTGCAGCGTGATCGGCGGGTGAGATGCCATGTTTGTGTTACCGCCCAACACCGGCACATGCTGGATCAGGTGTTGGATGTCTTCGACATCACGCCCGATATGGATCTCAACCTGATGCGGTTCAATCAAACCTTGGCGGGGTTTACCGCGCGGGCGCTCACGGCGTTGGATGGTTATTTGGCGCAACACCGGCCCGACCTGGTGCTGGTGCAGGGCGACACCACCACCGTGTTTTGCGCCACCTTGGCCGCTTTTTATCACCATATCCCCGTTGGTCATGTGGAGGCTGGGCTGCGCACGTGGGATTTGCAAGCGCCTTGGCCGGAGGAGGCGAATCGGGTGCTGACCTCCCGCCTGGCGTCGCTCCATTTTGCGCCAACGAAATGGAGCCGGGACAATTTGCGCGCGGAGGGCGTCTTCGCGCGGCATATCATGGTGACCGGTAATCCGGTGATTGATGCGCTTTTGCTTGCTTTGAAGAAAGTCCGTCAGCATCCGCCGGCCATCCCCGGATTGCCTGATTTGCTCCAACCCGCGGCCGCCTCGGGTATCGCCGCACCCGCTTTGCCGCGTCCCCGTCTCGTGCTGATCACGGGCCATCGGCGCGAGAGTTTTGGCCATGGCTTTGAAAACATCTGCCACGCCATTGCCAGGCTGGCTCGCACTTTTCCGGATGTCCATTTCATCTATCCTGTTCATCTCAATCCCAGCGTCCGTGAGCCTGTTTTTCGCATCCTCGGCCACGCTACCCGCCAAGCGGCGGCCGGTCGGCGGCCGGTCCTGCATAATGTGCATCTCATCGAGCCGCTTCCGTATCTCCCCTTTGTCGCGCTGATGGCCAAGGCCCATGTGATCCTGACCGATTCCGGCGGCATTCAGGAGGAGGCGCCCAGTCTCGGCAAGCCAGTCTTGGTCATGCGCGAGGTGACGGAACGTCCGGAGGGTGTCAAAGCCGGCGTGGTCCGGCTCGTTGGCACGAGCACGCGGAAAATCGTGAACGGCGTTGCCCGCATGCTCTGCGAACCGTCGGAATATCGACGGATGACGTGCAGTAAGAATCCTTATGGGGATGGGCGCGCCGCGGCACGGATTGCCAAGGCGTGCGTCCGTTTCCTGACGGCATGACGAGGCACCGCAAAGCGCCACTATGATTGCGGAATACGTCACTCTGCCTCCTCTTGATTCATAATTCGCAATCCCCAATTCACCTTTCAAACTTCTCTTTTAACCCTTCTCTCATTTCACATTTTACGTTTTACGTTTAACATCTCACGTTCCACAATGTCCTCCTCCGCTTCCATCACCGTCTTTGCCGGCGAAGGCTTCCTCCGCAGCTATTCCGGCACCAAATACTTGTTGGATGCGTTGCTGGCGCGCGGCATTCATGTGCGCAAGGTTTATGTGCGCGATCGCGAGCCGGTCCGGAATGCCTATGACACGCTGCCGTACCCGGCCAGCGTCTATCGCGGTTGGAATCTGACGTTGCGCGGCTTGCGCCGCTTCAATGTTTACCGCAACAACTTGTATAAGTTTGCCGCCTTGCTTCGTTTCTGGCGCGACAGCCGGCATTCTGATGCGGTTTTGATTACCGAAGGCGTCCACATCTGGGATGCCCGGCTTTTCAAGCGGTTTTATCCTCAAAGACCCTTGCTGCATTTCTGTCAGGAATGCTATCTGCAATATTTTTTTCCCAACCCCTATTGTGTGCAATACGAGGCCATATCGCGTCTGGCGGACCAGCTGATTGATGTGGAACCGAATCGCGCCCGGGTGCGCAGCGAAAAATTGGGCCTGCCGCCGATCAAATGGATTTTGCCCAATACCTTGCCCATGAAAGAACTGCCGCCACGTGCCCCGGCCGGCACCTTGGCCCGTCTGGCTGGCGCCAGCGAGGGCTTTGCGCATCCGGTGTTGTTCTATGCCGGCGCCAGCAATAGCGACAAACCTTTTGAGCGCATGATTGACGCCGCGGCGTGTGCCACGGTGCCGCTGTGCTTGGTGGCTTTTATTGCCGCCCCCTTGCCGCAGGTACAGATGCTCAGGGAATATGCGCGGCAACGCTTGCCGACTGGGCGTTGCTTTATCAGCGGTCCCGTCGCACGCCGCATTTTGCTCGCCAGCATGTGGGAGGCCCAGGCCGGGCTCATTGACTATTCGCTGGCCCACGATAACTCTCCCAATCAACAATATTGTGCGCCCACCAAGCTTTATGAATACATGGCCAATGGCTTGCCCATTCTGGCCTCCAATAATGATGGCCTGCGTCATATTGTGGAAGGGGAAGAGATCGGTATTTGCGTGGCCCAGGAAACCACCGCTGCATGGGGCCGCAGCATGACCGCGCTGTTGGGCGATGTGGTCCACCGCCAAAGCATGAGCGAGCGGACGCAGTCGTTGTTTGCAAGCAGGTATTGTTATGAAAAACTTTGTGAATCAGCGGTTGCTGAAATTGCACAGCTTCTATGCCGGGGGAACATGCTTGAAGCTCGCTAGGAAACGGGTCCCCAAACATGCAAAATAATATTAACACCCAAGAATATTGGGAGCAGCGTTTCTCGTCGGGCGATTGGGAGGCAAACCGGGGGAGATGGCAAACCGCAAGTTTCGCCAGGGGCCAGCTGCCTTATTTGGGAATCCCAAGGAATTTTGCAGGAGTCGTGCTGGACTTTGGCTGTGGGCTGGGTGACGCCATGCCTATTTATAGGGAGTCTTTTCCCAAAGCCCGGCTCATGGGCATCGATATTTCTCCAAGGGCCATTGAGTTGTGTCAGCAGAAATACGGGAACATGGCCACTTTTATGCAAGGGGATTTCCGGGTTGTCCCCCCGGTTGACATTATTATCGCTTCGAATGTTCTTGAGCATCTCAGCCAGGATCGCGAGGTGGTGCGGACGCTGCTGTCCCGTTGTAAAGATTTGTATATTATCGTTCCTTACAAAGAATGGCCTTTGTATCCTGAGCACGTGAATACGTACGACGAAAACTATTTCTCCGGCCTCAGTGACTATGAGTGGAAAGTGTTCCCCTGTGAAGGGTGGTCTTCCTATGGGCGCCATTTATGGTACGAAATCCGCATTAAAAATATAGTTAGATATCTTTTAGGAAGACAGCTTCTCCGGCGTGCCATGCAAATCATGTTTCATTTTCGCGGGTTGCTCAAGTGAAACACGCGCTCTGCAACAGCAGTGCGATCCAGATCCCCGGCGGCCACCGCGCGCCGGATTGCTGAACAGGCTTTGCCGCATGGCTCCAGAAATTTCCATTATTATTCCAACGCATAATATGCGCGAGTTGCTGGAGCAAACCATCGCTTCCCTTCAGGCGCAAACCTGCCGGGATTGGGAGGCGGTCGTAGTGGATGATGGTTCAACGGACGGCACCATGGCCTATCTAAAACGTGCGTCTGCTGACGATGTGCGCATTCGTCCTTTGCGCCGCACCGGCCATCGAGGCGGGGCGCCGGTCGCCCGCAATCAAGGGGTGGCTCAGGCGCAGGGTGAATATGTCCTGTTTCTTGATTCAGACGACCTCTTGGCGCCGGCTTGTCTAGCAGGGCGTCTGCAGACGCTTCAGGCGACCCCTGAATTGGATTTTGTCGTTTTTGCCCACGACTATTTCGAAAAGGTGGTAGGTGATCGCAAGTGCCTTCCGTTTCCACCGGGTCGCAGCTGTTCTGATCTGGAGCGCTTCCTGAAGGTGATTAATCCATGGATTACGAGCGGTCCTTTATGGCGGAGAGCCGCGCTCGATAAGGTTGGACCATGGGACGAAACCCTTCCCAATGGCCAGGATTGGGAATATCATGTGCGCGCCCTCATCAAAGGCTTGGCCTATGTGCGGTATGATCAAGTTGATTGGCATCATCGTGTAGCCGGAGCAAGGCAGACGGTCAGTTCCAAGATGATCTCGTCGGAATCAGTTGCTGCGAACAGGGCTTTATTGGTACGCCTCCCCGCCTTGATGCAGGCACATGACGTTCTCACGCCGCATCTGCGCTCGGTTGTAATCGGATTGTTCTTTGAGAATGCCCTTACTTCCGTCCACCACAAGCATGTCGTTGAAGGCTTTCAGGTTTGGCAGGATGCGGCGCGCTTGCCGGAACTGCATGTTCATCCCGCTCTGCATTTTTTCGGGGCGACTATCCTTCGATGGCAAGGCTTCCGGATAATCCAACGTATCACCGTGGCTTTTATGCACAGGCTGCCGATATACACCTGAAACACCAAGAGAAGAGATCCCTATGATTCTATCAGGCGCTGTACGCAGATTTTTCAGGAAATTTGGTTGTGACGTCATTCGCTTCCGACCAGACACCCATCCCTTGGCTCGCAGGAAAAGATTGATGGAGGTGTACGGGATCGATGTTGTGTTGGATGTGGGCGCCAATGCCGGGCAATTTGCAGCGCAGCTGAGAAAGGACACGGGCTATTCCGGAAGAATCGTTTCCTTTGAGCCGCAGCAATCGGCTTTTGCCGCACTTGAGCGGAATGCGAAAAATGACGCGAGGTGGACGGTATTGAATTACGCCTTGGGGGATGAAATTGCACAAAGGGGTATCCATATCGCAGGGAATTCTTTCAGCAGTTCACTGCTGGAGATGTTGCCGGCGCATCTGGAGGCTGCGCCTGAATCAAAATATGTCGGCCAGGAGTCGGTGGCGATAAAAACATTGGATTCGATTTTTCCGGAATTCTGTACCCCGGACGATCATGTTTATCTTAAAATCGATACGCAAGGGTTTGAATATAACGTAATCCAGGGCGCTGAACGTTCGCTCCCCTCCATTGGCACCCTTCAGTTGGAGCTGTCGCTGGTTCCCCTTTATCAGAACGAAATGGTGTATCTCGAAATGTGTACGTTTTTGCAGACCAAGGGCTATCATTTGGTCGCGGTGGAGGAGGGGCTTTCAAATTCGCAAACCGGTGAATTGTTGCAAATGGATGGCATTTTTCACCGTCCCTGATTCGCAGCCTGACAGGTACACATGGCTTCATTGACCAGTCCTCAATCTCTCGCCATCGGGATCGCCGGTCCCGTCACGTTGGAATTATTGCAGCCCTTGTTGCCGGATTCCATCCGGTTGCCGCACGCCTATAGCTTCCCCTTGCTGGCGACCTTGGTGCTTGAGCTGCACCGCCGCGGCCATTGCCTGAGCGTGTTTGCAGGTAGTAGCGAGGTATCTGCGACCCGCGTTTTTGAGGCCGAACGCCTGCGGGTCTATGTGACGCCCCGGCGGTCGCGCCGCATGGCCTATGATGGTTACGCCATGGAGCGCCGCCATCTGGCTGCTGCCATGCGCGGTTCGGATTGCGATGTCATTCACGCCCACTGGACTTATGAGTTTGCCGCCGCCGTCCAGGTTGCCGGCCGTCCCTGCCTGATCACCGCGCACGATGCGCCGTGGGTCATCTGGGGCTTCTACGCCCGGTCCAAGGCCTCGCTATTTTGGCTGTGCCGGATTTTGTTGGCGCACCGCGTGTTGTCCCGGGCGCGGCATATCACCGCGGTTTCGCCTTATGTGGCCCGGCATCTGCAGCGCTATTTTGTGCACAAGGGTAGGCCAGTGCAGGTGATTCCCAATGGCATTGCCATGGACACTTTTGCGCGTGGCGCCCAACGGCAGTATGGGAACGTTGCGCGGCCCGTGTTGGCTTCCATCATGGAAGGCTGGCAGCGGCGCAAAAACCCTCAGCGCGCCTTGGCTGCCTTTGCCGCTCTCCGGCTACACTTCCCACTGGCGCGTTATCGGCTCTATGGGTCGGATTTTGGGCCCGGCGAAAAGGCGGAGCAATGGGCGCAGGCACAAGGCCTCGCTGAAGGGGTTGAGTTCCGTGGCCGTACCCCCTATTTGCAGCTAATGGACGAGCTGCTCCGTGAAGTGGATCTCTACTTTCATCCTGCCGTGGAAGAAGCCCATCCGATGTCGGTTTGCGAAGCCATGGCACTGGGTTTGCCGGTGTTGGGTGGGGCGCGCAGTGGTGGCGTACCCTTTACGTTGAACAATGGGCAGGCTGGGCGGTTGGTGGATGTCCACTCCGTGGCCGCGATGGCCCAAGGCCTGGCCGATCTGCTGGCCAATCCGGAATCATGTCGCGCGCTTGGCCAGGCCGGTCATGCCTTTGCCCTGCAACATTTTACAATCCAGCGTATGGTTGATGATTATTTGAAGGCCTATCACGCTGTATGGACGGATAGATGATAGAATTTAAAGGGCAATCAAACCAAATCAAAGTAAATCAAACCTCAACTCTGGCTTCTTTTTCACCCCTTTCGTTTCACATTTCACGTCTCCCATTTACCCTCTCCCATCTCCTCTGTCACATTTCCCATCTTCAATTTACCATTCGCAATTCAAAATTATAAATGCCTAGCACCATATCCATCAATGGAGTAACCGTCCTGTTGCCGGTTTACAACGGCATGCCCTATCTCAAGCCGGCGCTTGAGAGCATCTTGAATCAGACGTATGGGAAACTGGATATTCTGGTTATCAATGACGGTTCCACGGATGGAACGGCAGAGTATCTTGCGGGGATCACGGACCCCCGCTTGCGTGTCCTGCACCAGAAAAATATGGGTTTGGTGGCCACCTTGAATCGCGGGTTGCAGGAAGCCCACTACGATTGGGTGGCCCGCATGGATGCGGACGACATCTCCCTACCGGAACGCATTGCCAGACAAGTGGCGTTTGCGGAAGCGAATCCGCAGTATGATGCCGTGGCCTCCTATCATGGCTACATTGGCCGCAATGACAGCCGGTTTACCTACACATTTTTCGGGAAAACGGTGGCGCCGACCGGCAGGGTGAAAATGAGTGATCCGCCGCGCTATGATCCGCGGGAGAATGTGGTTGCGCATCCCACCGTCATGTATAATCGGCACAAGGTCTTGGAATTGGGGGCGTACCGGCATCAGCACTATATCGCCGAGGATTATGATCTTTGGTTGCGGATGAGCGAGGCCGGCGCGCTGGCCTGCCTGCCCGAAGCGTTGGTGCTGATTCGTTACGTAGGCAGCGGGATAACGAGTTCCAACCTCGAAGCGCAATTTGTTGCCGGCAAGTATGCGAACGCCTGTGCTGCGGCGCGGGCGGAGGGCTTGTGCGAACCGGATTTTGCGGCGTTCCGCGCGTCTGTCTGTATCACCCGCCGGGATCGGCGGATGCTCCGCGCGGCCCTTGCGCTGCGCAATATCCGCGCGGGTTTTATGGCGGACCATCCGCTCGCCGTCATCAAATGGTTTTTTTATTTCGCAGTAAATTCGCCCTGTGGCTTGGCAAAAATGGTGTGGCATATGGCCCGGAAAATTTATGGCAACCAGGACCGCTTATGAAGGGGATGCCACTGGTTTTAGCTTGCTCCTCCGGGTTCGCTCCACAAACCAAGGCGACTGCTATACACTTATTCCATAAAGCTCGAAGTTCACGGTGCGCGGTCATATCCAACGCCTGTGGGGACTCGAAGCAAGCAACACATATAGAGTTGGGTTCCGCCAAGAGGGTTGGTTCCGGGCTATGGCTTGATTAAAAAGGCACGCTAATGAATGCTACTTTGCAGCTAATTAAAAAGATCATCCCTCGATCGCTGCGGCCCCTTCTTAAAAGCTTGGCCCCCCAATCAAGTGTCATCCATATGCTACAGTCGGATTGGAAACGAGCTGATCCTCCGGCTTGGCCTCTGCCTGAATGTGCCGGCATGCCTGGGCTTGAGCGGTATGAATATTCCCTGTTCTCACAAAACGGGGAGGACGGTATTTTGAGACATTTATTCTCTGAAATTGGATTCCGCTCCAAATGCTTTCTGGAGTTTGGCTTTGGTGTAACCCAGAATAATAGCCTGCGGCTTGTGCTGAAAGAACACTTTGGCGGGTTGTTTATTGATGGCTCTGAATCGTCGGTACGACAATTCAACGCCGTGGCACTGGCCTGTGGGTTTTCGAACGTGCAGGCGGTCAATAAGTTCCTTAGCCTGGAAAATTTAGAATCCACGATTCTCGAAAGCAAGCTCCCCCGGGAAATTGACTTGCTGTCGATTGATGTGGATGGCAACGACTATTGGTTTTGGGAAGGGCTGCGGTGTTTATCCCCACGTATCGTGATCATGGAATATAATGCCAGTTTAGGGCCGGAGTTGTCTTTGACCGTCCCCTATGATCCCGCTTTCGATCGACACCAAAAACACAAAAGTGGATTTTACTGTGGCGCGTCAATAACCGCGCTGGAGCGATTGGGGAAGAAAAAAGGATATGCCTTGGTGGGCTGTGATTCGAACGGGGTCAACGCCTTTTTCGTACGAGCGGATTGCCTGACATCCCATCTGCCCGTCTTGTCGCCCCGTTCAGCCTATCGGCCGCACAAAAGCAGGGTGGAACGTGGGTATTCACCTGAAGAACAATTTAGGATAATTAAGGACTTGCCATACACTACCATTGAATAGAAGACTTGACTCTGTGCTGCACCCGACCGCCATATCGCGGCGATTCATGGCGGCGGGTAGGTTTGGTCGTTCGACGTGTCGGTCCGGCGCGCTGCCGGAGTTGATGGTGGGCTATGGTGAAAGTCTATTTAAAGCGCAGGTGCTGATGTC
>Ga0364914_10429_pt1 | contig 13203 bp, 13 predicted proteins | sample ExccelJu500001D3_3_FD_206954 | JGI IMG/M metagenome (GOLD analysis project Ga0364914, IMG submission 206954) | Enriched cells from Trout Bog Lake Hypolimnion, Wisconsin, USA - BchlTB.June25.5000.01.D3 | ecosystem: Environmental > Aquatic > Freshwater > Lake > Hypolimnion/Profundal zone | place... | reverse complement strand
GAGCTTCGGAGAAATAAAGATCTCATTGACACCGCCGCCAGAACGCTCACGTGGCCAACATTGGCCCAATGTCGTTCTAGGACTGCTGGAAGCAGGAAATCCACAGGACACTCGCACTGGAGGAATGGCATAACCAGCCTTTGAAAATACAGGCTCTAGATGTCTTATAGCGTCTTCAAGCCAGGCTTCACGTACAGAATGTTGCTTCATATTGCGTATTTCTAGGAGTTATCAAAATGGTGAATTGCGATCATACGCCACCAAAAGTAGAATGGCCTTATGAAAGATCTGGAAAGCCTTAGCGCATCACAAGCAGTACAAGCCCTTGCCAAAAGAGAGATTAAGGCCACAGACCTCTTGCTTGCCTGTCTAGATCGTATTGGCCAGCGAGAAAGCACCGTTAAAGCCTGGGTTAGCCTAGGCAAAGAGAATGCCCTAGCCCGAGCTAGAGAGCTTGATAAAGGTGCCATTAGAGGGCTTTTGCATGGCCTACCAATTGGCGTCAAAGATCTATACGACACCTTTGACCTCCCTACCTCCTATGGCTCACCAATCTATAGCAATCACTACCCTGCAGCCGATGCCGTTTCGGTAGCGCTGATGCGCCAAGCCGGCGCAATCATTCTTGGCAAAACCGTCACTACTGAATTTGCGGCATTTAAGAGTGCTGCCACCTCAAATCCACACAACCCTATACATACTCCTGGTGGCTCTTCAAGCGGATCTGCAGCAGCGGTAGCTGACTTCATGGTGCCGCTTGCTACTGGCAGTCAAACTGCAGGATCTATTATTCGTCCCGCTTCATTCTGTGGCGTGGTCGGCTACAAGCCGAGCTTCGGAAAAATCAGTACCGCCGGTGTCAAAAGCCTATCCCCGATACAAGATACCTTGGGTTGCTTTGGCAGGAGTATTGGTGATGTTGCTTTAGGCGTCGCTGCAATGAGTGGCGATCATGCGCTTGCAAAGATTGAAGATCTTCACAATAAGCCACGTATTGCCATTTGCAAGACTCCAGATTGGGCGCTTGCTCAAAAGGAAACGGCTGCTGCTCTTGCGGTAGCGAGATTTGCCGCAGAAGCGATTGCCAAAGGCAGCGTTGGCGACTTGAAGCTACCGCCAATATTTAATCAATACTCACAAACTCAAGCGCGCATCATGGCAGCAGAAATGTCACGCAGCTTAACGTTCGAGCGTGTTCGCTTTCCGAAGAAAATCAGTCCACAGCTAGCTAAGCAGTTAAACGATGGTGCGGCAATCTCTTATGAGCAATACACAAAAGATCTTTTGCTGCATCAAGAAGCACACGCTGCAATACAACTGATATTTAGCAAAGAGCTGGACCTCATCATTGCGCCTAGTGCGATTGGTGAGGCGCCTGGGTCAAAAGAAACTACTGGAGATCCCATCTTCTGTAGAAGTTGGACTTTACTTGGTCTGCCTTGCATTAATCTGAATATCACTAGCGGCCCTAATGGAATGCCGGTAGGAGTGCAACTGATTGCAGGCCCAGGTAAAGATCATTTCTTATTAAGCGCCGCAAGAGCCTTTGCACGCTCACTGTCCGATCCCGTCACACGGGATCAGGCTTAGCGCATGGAGTATTAGTCGAGAGTGATGTGCGCTGATTTAATTGCCTTATTCCAAAATGGCAATTCTTTCTTGAGCAAAGCATCCGTTGCTGCAGGCGTTAGATAACGCAATTCAACACCGGCAGTATCAGCACGCTCTTTCACTTCTGGTAACGCCAAACTTGCTTTTACAGAATCTGTTAATTTTGTAATGACTGATGCGGGTGTACCTGCTGGAGCATATAAGGCAACCCATGACTCTAGTTGGAAAGTTGGCAATCCTGCCTCGGCAGTAGTTGGAACATTGGGCATGCCAGGGTGACGCGTCTTACCAGTAACAGCTAATGCTTTGAGTTTTCCACTCTGCACATGTTGCATCACTGACGGTGGCGTAGTGATGAATACCTGAACCTGACCAGCAAGCACATCTTGTACTGCAGGGCCTGAGCCCTTGTAAGGAACGTGCACTATCTCAACACCGGTAATTTGTTTGAAGATTTCAGTACCAATATGAGATACCGAGCCATTACCTTGAGATGCATAGTTCAACTTACCGGGATTCGCTTTGGCGTAGGCAATAAATTCTTTGAGATTGTTGACTGGTACCGATGGGTGCACTGCAATCACATTCGTAGAAACAGTCAGCAGTGCAATGGGTGAAAAATCCTTAATGGGATCCCATGGCAATTTATCCATCAATGCAGGGTTGCCAACGTGGTAACCAGAATACGAGATCAACAAGGTATAGCCATCAGGTTTAGCCTTAGCCACGTATTGGTAAGCAGTATTACCACTTGCCCCTGGCTTGTTATCCACAATTACTGGCTGACCAATCACTCTCGTTAAAGGCTCGCTTAATAAACGTGCAGAAGTATCCACCAAACCACCCGGAGGATTTGGCACGACCAATATGATCGGATGCTCTGGAAAGGTTTGTGCATGTGTGATGCTAAAACTTAATGCAATAGCAGCAAGTGCAAAAAACTTTTGAATGGTTTGGTGGATTTTCATATTCATCCTTGTGGGTCCGATTTCTAGAGTCTTTATCTCTGCCCAACTTTAACATCACCAAAGACTGCTTGTGCTTCCCGCGGCAAGCAACGCCAATAGCGCTCATGAGAACTCACCACACCATCTAATGCTGCTGCAGCCTCCCAAGCCCAGCGAGGTTTGTACAAGAAGGCACGTGCTAATGCAATTAAATCTGCATCGCCCTTCTCTAAAATTGCTTCGGCCTGATGAGGGTCGGTAATGAGGCCAACAGTCATCGTTGGTAGACCAGATTTGTCTTTCACGATCTTGGCAAAAGGTACTTGATAGTTTGGTCCAATCGCAATTTTTTGCTTTGGTGAAATACCACCAGAGGAGATGTGAACGAAATCACAGCCAATGGGTTTTAACTGAGCAGCAAACTCTGCTGTTTCTTCTGGCGTCCAACCACCCTCTATCCAATCGCTCGCTGAAATTCGAATACCCAACACACCTTTATAAGCAGCGCGCACTGCTTTGAATAGCTCCAAAGGAAAGCGAATCCGATTTTCAAATGAACCGCCGTACTCATCAGTGCGTTGATTGGCAATGGGCGATAAGAACTGGTGCAATAAATATCCATGAGCCCCGTGCAATTCAATACCATCTACGCCAACCCGGTCAGCTCGTTGGGCAGACTCTACAAACGCTTGAATCAAACTACTCAACTCTGCTTTAGAGAGTTCATGGGGCAAACGCTCTCCATCCAATTGAGGAATAGCAGAAGGCGCTTCCATTTCCCAGCCGCCTTGATCAACAGCTAGTAGTTGACCGCCATTCCAAGGGGTTGCACTGGAGGCTTTGCGTCCAGCATGTGCCAGCTGAATAAATACTGGAGTGGCAGGCGCTAATTTACGGGCTCGAGTGAGTTTGTCTTTCAAGGCAGCCTCGGTGCGGTCATCCCACAATCCAAGACAGGCTGGCGTAATACGGCCCTCAGGGGTTACGCCAGTCGCTTCAATAATGAATAGAGCAGCACCGCTATTGAGCAAATTACCCCAGTGCATTAAATGCCAGTCAGTTGCCTCGCCATTAACGGCGGCGTATTGGCACATCGGCGCAACCACAATACGATTAGCCAGCTTCAACGGCCCATTAGGGGAATTGAGGGTGTAGCTTGAAAATAATAAACTCATGAAATAGCCTCTTAGATGACTTCTAAACACCAAAAACAGTAGAGAAAAGCTGAAATTCGCTTAAAGCGATAGAATACTAAAAACAAGAATATACGAGACAGCAAAGTCGTGCAGATAGCTATTCTGAGCGCCTTGGCTAGACCCCTTTAACCCTGAAAGCTATTGAATAATTATGATGAATGCACCTCAAGCCTTTGAATCTAAAGAAGATATTGGTCACTATGTCGGCGGTAAGGTAGTTAATCCTAAAGATGGTCGTTTTGCTGATGTCTACAATCCAGCAAAAGGTAAGGTAGCTCGGCGCGTTGCACTAGCAAGTCGCAAAGAAGTAGATGAAGTCGTAGCAGTTGCTCAAACTGCATTTCAGACTTGGAGTCAAACATCCCCCTTGCGTCGTGCACGCATTATGTTTAAGTATCTTGAGCTCCTCAACGCCAATCGCGATGAATTAGCCGCCATCATTACAGCTGAACATGGCAAAGTATTTACAGATGCACAAGGCGAAGTTGTTCGCGGTCTTGAGATTGTGGAATTTGCTACTGGCATTCCTGAGTTACTCAAGGGCGACTACACAGAGCAGGTGTCTACCGATATCGATAACTGGGTGATGCGCCAACCTTTGGGGGTCGTTGCAGGCGTCACGCCATTTAACTTCCCGGTCATGGTTCCAATGTGGATGTTCCCAGTAGCGATTGCTTGTGGCAACACCTTCATTCTCAAGCCAAGCCCAACTGATCCATCTGCCTCACTATTCATGGCCAAACTTCTCAAAGAAGCTGGTTTACCTGATGGTGTATTTAACGTCGTGCAAGGTGACAAAGAAGCCGTTGATGCCTTGATCGAAAATCCAGATGTCAAAGCCGTTAGCTTTGTGGGTTCAACCCCTATTGCGAATTACATTTATGAGCGCTGCGCTCACTTTGGCAAACGCTCCCAAGCACTTGGTGGCGCGAAGAACCACATGGTCATCATGCCTGATGCCGATATGGATAAAGCCATCGATGCATTGATTGGTGCTGCCTACGGTTCTGCTGGTGAGCGCTGTATGGCGATCTCAGTTGCAGTCTTGGTTGGTGATGCGGCCGACAAGATCATGCCAAAACTGATAGAACGCACTAAGACTTTGAAGATCAAGAATGGCATGGAGCTCGATGCTGAGATGGGTCCAATTGTGAGTAAAGCTGCACTCGAACGCATCACTGGCTACATCGAAAGTGGTGTTGCTTCTGGCGCTAAGTTGCTGGTAGATGGACGTGGCTTAAAGGTATCCGGTCTTGAAGATGGTTTCTTTATTGGTGGCACCCTGTTTGACAACGTCACCCCAGATATGAAGATCTACCTAGAAGAAATCTTTGGACCAGTACTGTCTTGCTTGCGCGTTGCGAACTTCACTGAGGCCCTAAACCTAGTGAACTCTTGTGAGTTTGGTAATGGTGTCGCTTGCTTTACGAGTGACGGCAATATCGCTCGTGAATTTGCGCGTCGCGTTCAAGTTGGCATGGTTGGTATCAACGTACCTATTCCAGTGCCAATGGCTTGGCATGGTTTTGGTGGTTGGAAGAAATCTCTCTTTGGCGATATGCATGCCTACGGCAAAGAAGGTGTTCGCTTCTACACCAAGCAAAAGAGTGTGATGCAACGCTGGCCTGAAAGTATTGCTAAGGGCGCAGAGTTTGTGATGCCGACATCTAAGTAAGGCACTCGGTCATCAACGAAAATGGGGACGAAAGTCCCCATTTTTTTTGCCTATGCTTAAGACGATGCTTAAGGCTTGGAATTTAAGAACTCAATCACTGCATTATTAAATACCTCAGGCACCTCGACATGCGGAACATGTCCAACGTTATCAATTGGCACAAGCTTGGCATTCGGAATAGATTGAGCAGCCTTACGTCCTAGCTCCGGAAAATTACCGAGGGATTGCACTGCTTCTGGCGGTGCAAAGCGGCGCCCAAATACAGTTCGATCTTTTTGACCAATGACTAGCAAGACCGGCATCTTCAATTGCGGCAAATCATTCACGACAGGCTTTTCGGCAATCATTTGATAGGTTAGGACTGAAGTTCGCGCATAAGCTGGATAGTCAGGGCCTTTTTGGACTCTGACATACACCTCTACAAACTGTTCATAGGCAGGCTGCCAATTCGGAAAGTAGCTTTGTAAGAACTTGCGATAACTTGTTTCCGTCTGAGACATTTCTAGTTTCAACAAATTGTCATTCTGCTGTGGGGGAATGTCTTTACTGTAATCCTCAAGACCCAATGGATTCTCTAGGACGAGCTTCTGAACTGTTTGTGGATATAAACGCGCAAAGCGTACGCCCACCATACCCCCCATCGAATTGGCGATCACGGAAACTTGCTTGATCTTCAAAGAAGTCAGTAAAGCCTGAGTATTGGCTGCGAGATCATCAAAGTGGTATTGCACATCTGGCTTAGAAGATTTACCAAAACCAATCTGATCTGGCGCTATCACGCGATAACCCGCCTGAGTTAATGCTGGGATGGTTAACTTCCAGTAGTCACTAGAAAAATTCTTACCATGAAAAAGCAATACTGCGCCCTTCTGTTTACCTTGTGCAGGCACATCCATATACATCATGCTGGCTGGCTGGCCTTGCAAACTCGTTTTGAATTCTTTCAATGGATAGGGATAATGCCAAGCGCTTAAACGCAAGTCTAACGGTGCAACATTGGAGTACAGACTTGGGGTTTGGACTTGAGCAGGTGCGCTAGCAGACTGCTGTGCTGTTGTACAAGCCGATAGCAACACTGCGCTAGCGCACGCTAAAAATAAACTCTTGATGGGGGTGATCATCTTTAGATAATCTTGATTTTCAAAGGTGTCAGGCCATCAACACTACCTTCAAGTACATCACCTTTTTTAACTGGGCCCACACCAGCAGGCGTGCCAGAGAAAATCAAATCGCCGGGCTCTAAAGTAAACAAAGTAGATAGGTACGCAATCGTGTCAGGTACATTCCAGATCAACTGATTGAGATCACCCTCTTGGCGTACTTCACCATTGACCAAAAGCTTAACGCTGCCTTGGCTTGGATGACCGCACTGATCTGCAGGAGTCAAAGGGCCGCAAGGCGCTGATTGATCAAATGCTTTACCAGTATCCCAAGGTCGACCCATTTTCTTGGCCTCACCCTGCAAGTCACGTCGCGTCATATCCAGACCAACTCCATAACCATATACATGATCAAGTGCTTTATCTGCAGGAATATTTTTCCCGCCTTTAGAAATTGCTACAACCATTTCAATTTCGTGATGAACATCGCTGGAAAGACTTGGATAGGCCATGTCTTTTCCATCGGTCACGATCGCAGTTGCTGGTTTCATAAAAAAGAACGGTGGTTCACGATCTGGATCATGGCCCATCTCACGAGCATGGTCAGCATAATTTCGGCCAACGCAATAGATGCGGTTGACTGCAAAACGACGGGTATCGCCTACAACTGGCAATGTTGAGATTACCGGTGGATCGATTACATATGCTGAACTCATGACTAACCTTTCAATAGGAAATTTTTGGTACTGACTATTTATTGCTGAATGAAATACCTTATCTAGCCACTTCTTTGACAATCGGATTTTTTAAAATACCAATGCCATCAATCTCAATTTCAACTGTATCACCTGGCTGCATAAATACTGGAGGTGTTCTCGCGTAACCCACACCAGCAGGCGTACCGGTAATCACTACATCGCCAGGTTCTAAAGTCATCACTTCAGAGATCAAAACCAGGGTCTCAACAACGCCCCACAAAAAATGTTCGGTATTACTGTCTTGCATGATCTTGCCATTCAGGCGCGACTGAATCCGCAAACCATGGGCAGCCCCTGGCAACTCATCAGGGGTCACTAGGCAAGGACCAAAACCACCTGTTTGATCAAAGTTTTTACCAATGGTCCATTGAGTAGATTTACGCTGATAGTCGCGCAGACTACCGTCATTAAAAATACTGTAGCCAGCAACAGCTTCCAATGCGTTCTCTTTGGTCAATCGATGGCATCTTTTACCAATCACGAAGGCCAACTCTGCTTCGTAATCCAACTTATCCGAAACCGGTGGAACAATCATCGGCTGCTCATGACCTAACAATGAGCTTGGCACTCTCATAAAGAAAGATGGGTAATCTGGACGAGCATGCCCACCCTCTTTAGCATGGTCTGCATAGTTCAGGCCCATGCAAACAATTTTTTCAGGTTTTGGAATCACTGGGGCAAAGGCAATACCATCAGCTAACTTCCAGGAAAGATTTGCTTGTGCCTGAATCTCTTTAGCACGCTTCATCCATGATGGCGTGGCGATGATCTCAAGCAAGGTGGCGGGAAGATTGGCATCCACCTCTGAAAGTGCAATCCATTCTTTTTGACTCGCATCTTTAAAAATGCCGACGCGAGTGTCTTGCTGGTTGGATGGATTTGGATAATAAGTAAATAAACGCATTTAAAGTCTTTCCGCCGTCTCTTGATGAAGTCTTTTTATATCGACTCTGTATTTTTTCTTCGATGAGTATGCTGCAATTTTAAAACTAAGATGCTTAGTGCTAAAGCAAATGTCAGGGCATTGGCCAAAATCAGTGGCCACTTTTCAATCGCCAACCCATAAATCAACCATAAGCCCACTCCGGCGGTAAATAAACTATACATACCCAATGAAATGCCAGATAAGTCTCGAGTACGCCAAGATTGGATCGCCTGAGGTAGAAACGCAATAGTGGTCAAAAAGGCTGCAGAGTAGCCAATGATTTCAATGTGATAAGCCTCTAGGTTCATGCTTTTATTGTAGTTATTTATCCCATTAAATCCTTGACCTTAGTCAGACCTCATTTGCAAGGTCAATAAATGCGTAGATAATGGAATTTCAAGATCTACCCATAACAATTACTAAAAGAAATGATGAGACTAACTACTTCCAAATTGATGGGCCTTGGCCTAATTCTGGCGGCTTTTACCAGCCTTCCTCAAGCACAAACTGCGGCTATTAAAGCTTATCCGGATAAACAAGTCCGATTGGTGATTCCCTTCCCTCCAGGTGGTGCTACTGACGTTATTGGCCGCATCATGGCTCAAGAACTCTCCAAGTCTTTAAACCAACAGGTAGTAGCGGATAACCGAGCGGGTGATAGCGGCAACATTGGGGCTGATATGGTTGCCAAGGCCCCGGCAGACGGCTACACCCTCCTAATGGGCGCCCTGACATCGCATGCTATTAACTCCAATCTTGAAAAAGGCAGTATTAAATACGATCTCGAGAAAGACTTCACGCCGGTTGCAGTGGTCGGAGTGGTGCCGCTTGTTTTTGTGGTGAACCCATCGGTTCCAGTCAAAAATATGAAAGAGTTCATCGCTTATGCCAAGGCCAATCCTGGCAAGCTTACCTTTGCATCATCTGGAGCTGGTGCCCCACAGCGATTGGCAATGGAAATGTTCCGTTTCCAACTGGGCCTCGATTTGCTACATGTCCCATACAAGGGCAGCGGCCCTGCCATGACAGATCTGGTCGGCGGCCAAGTATTGAGCATGTCCGAGACTGTTCCTGCAGCCTTACCGTTTATTCAATCAGGTCAGTTAAGGCCTCTTGCTGTCACAACCGCAAAACGCATCAGCCAACTACCCGACGTACCAACCGTTACTCAGGCTACAGGCTTGCCTAACTTTGATGTTGTCAGCATGTTTGGTATCGAGGCACCTGCTGGAACACCCAAGCCCATTGTCGATAAGTTGAGCTCGGATATCAAAATCATTCTGCAACGCCCTGATGTTCAAGAGCGTATGTTGGCTGCAGGGGTCTATGTAAACTACCTTTCGCCAGCTGATTCGGCAAAACGAATTTCTCGTGAGCTCAATATGTGGGCAAAAGTCGTTAAGGATGCGAACGTTAAGGTTGATTAAGCCAGAAACTAGCTAATCTCATATTCCTAGCGCATTCACAAAAAAGGCCAATGAAATTCATTGGCCTTTTTACATTTCACAACTCAGCCGAAGATGTAACCGAGAATTATTCCTTCTCGAGCTTTGCTTGGTTAGCTACTTGCTCCCACTTCTTTTTTTCTGCTGCAACAAATAGTTTGGTATTCGCAGGAGTGTCGCCTACCGACCAGCCGCCTAAGTCTTTCCAGCGCTGCTTGATCTCTGGTGTTTCTAGAGACTTCTTAACTGCCGCATAAATCTTATCGATGACTGGCTTAGGTGTACCTGCCGGAACAAATAAACCAAACCATGCAGTTACTTCAAAATTAGGGAAGCCTGATTGAATCATAGTTGGAACGTCAGGCAGTTCGGCTACACGCGTCTTACTAGTAACTGCCAGGGCTCTTAATTTCCCAGCTTTAATGTATTGCATTGAGCTTGGCAGGTTATCGACCATCATATTGACTTGACCGGCCAATAAATCAGCCAAGGCAGGACCGGCTCCCTTGTATGGAACGTGAAAGATGTCAATGCCAGCTTGCACGCGAAGTAATTCACCGGACATATGAATAGACTGACCACGACCCGATGAAGCAAAGGAGTACTTGCCAGGATTGGCCTTAGCCAAAGCGACCAACTCAGCCACTGTCTTTGCTGGAAAGTCTGCATTCACCACCAAAACATTTGGGGTAGCCAGCACAACAGTAATTGGCTCCATATCCTCAACTTTATAAGGAAGCGTTTTATAGAGGCTGTAGTTAATGGCATTAGTACCGATATTGCCCATGGCCATGGTGTAGCCATCTGCAGGTGCGGCGATCAAAGCTTGAAGGGCAATAATGCCTGCGCCACCCGCTTTATTCTCCACCACCACTGTTTGGCCAAGCTCCCTTGACAGAACATCTGAAAGTTGCCGAGTTGCAATATCAGTTGTTCCGCCAGGCGCTGCGGTCACGATGATCTTTAGCGGCTTGTTTGGGAACGGATCAGCAGCAAACGTGGTTTGAGTAGCAAATAAACATAGCAATACCAAACCGCCAGCCATGCGAGAAATCAAATTTTCTATTTTCATGCTTTTGTCTCCTATTATTTACGGCTCTATAGTTAACCGATTATTTGAGCTAAATTATGCAACGAATCGGTTCGATAGCCGGTCGTTTATTTTTTACTCAATTCAAGCTTGCGAGCTTCTATTTCTTTATTGATTGCAGCTAGCATTCCTGCATCAGGCGATTTCCATTTACCACCGGCCTTATTGACCATATAGACCAAAGCATCTGCAAAACCATCAACGCCTAGGGCAGGAACCCCACCCCTAGGAGGCATCGCCCTGATGCCAACGTAACCATGAGCCGTGAGAATGACCTGCCCCTCTGCAATCAATGGTGCCCATTTAGCCGCTTCGCCAAACTTAGGGGCATTCAAAACACCCATGCCATGACAGTTTATGCAGACCTGCTTGTAGGTCCGCTCACCAGCTTCCTCAGCACATGCCAAGGAAGCGCATAACGCAATAACGCATGCGCTGAGTAAAGCCATAGCTTTGGAACATCGAATCATTTATACCCCGTGGAAAGCCATTTATTTATATGCCAAAATCCTGCTTCTCTGCATATTAAACGCTTACTTAAATCTTGGTGCCGATTTGGCGGGAGCTAAATTTGATCAGGGTAAAGGCATGGAAAAGATGGCTTTGAGTGTCAGTGAATCCGTACTATTTGAAAAGCCCTTACCAACGCCTGCCTGAAAAGAAATAGGTTTACCATCGTAATACATCATCAGAAAGCCTAACTGCTGGGTATTTTGGTAATTAATCGGCTGGTTAATTTGATTAAGATTTGAATAGTACTCAAGGCCCAAGGCGAGCTGGGGAGTTACCTCTCGAGAAATTCGGGTAGCACTTGAAAAGTATGGGGCTTGATGCACATAAGGTTGAGATAGCGGCATATCAATAATAGGGTTAAATGAAATTAACCACTCATCAATATGTTTACCAATAATGAAACGCATTTCAGCGTTATAGCGTGACTCATCAAATTGCGGTTGTACATTAGCAAGCTCAAGATTGGCGCCTGCGAAAAAACTATCGCCCTTATCCTCCTGCATTGGCAACCATTTCATTCGAAGCTTGGTAGCGGCATACTGAAATTTATTGTCGTAGTTAACGTAAGAAATATAGAGTCCCGCCTCAAGATCGTGACCTAAACCATAAGCAAACTCTGGCGTCACACGAACACCGTTGTTGTTCATGACCTCACCAGGATAACCTGGGGTCTGAATCCCTCTGGGCGTGCTATTTACATGGAGTTCAAGACTTGACTCGCCTTTGGCGTTAATCTCGTCATCGTAGACTTGGATTTCATCCTGCAACACTGCATGAGCAATGAAGGGGGTCAAAGCCAAACTGGCTATGAAGAGGATTCGAAGGAAACATCTTTGCATCAACATGATGCAAGAGTTTAGCAACGATTAAGGTTTCTTGACGCGCTCACTCCAAAGCTGCCATGGGCGGCCAATGGTCTTCTCGATAGTCTCTTGGGAGATGGTGGCTTCTGCCGGGGTGAGATATTGAACATTGCCCATCTTCATAGCCTCTGCCTGAATGCTGGCATTCTGAATGGCGTAGACCGACCGAAAGACGACCTTCTTAATCGAGTCAGCTCCCGCAGCATAACCATGACCACGCATCAGAACAAAATACTGCAAACCCATGGTTTTTGATAAAGCATCGCCCAAATCATTATTGCTAATAAACATGTCTGTGTCAGGACTAGGCTTAGCAAAATTACGGATCTCAAATATCGGCGCACCCTCACCTAAGAATGCACTCATGTGATACACCGGCTTCAAGGTAGTGCCTGTCATACCAAAAGGTAAGATTGGTGATGCATGACCATGAATCACTGAATTAATATCGGGACGATTACGCAAAATCCCACTATGAATAAAGCGCTCCCCATAGGCGGTGCGAGTATCTCCATTGAGCGCTTTGCCATTCATATCAAACTCAATAATGTCCTCAACGGTTACGACCGATGGAGCAACGCTTCTAGCTAAGAAGAAGGTATTTGGATTGCTAGGATTACGAACGCTAATATGGCCATAGCCATCAACGACATTCTGGTCATACATAATATGGTTTGCTAGGACTAGCTCCTCGACCGCCGTCTTTACCGCAGGAGACTCGGCCATTTGCTCTTGCACAGTAGCCGCCTGTATGGATATGGACACCAAAAACGATACAGATAGAAAACCATTAAGGATGCTGAGATTTTTCATTATTCAACCTTGCCAATTTTCTTTACCACGTTAACCATCTGTGCGGACTCTTTATCCCAATACACTTTAAATTCTGGGGCATCCATATATTGAATCGGGCTACCAGCGCCATTGATAACTGTACGCACGCGCTCATCATTTGCCGCTAATTTAGCCGCTTCACGCAATTTGTTGGTAATTGCCTCGGGAGTAGCGCTAGGCACAAATAGTCCAGCCCATTGCGCAAACTCAACCTTAACGCCCATCTCTTTAAAACTAGGGACTTCA